>Ga0302312_10000241_pt1 | contig 49236 bp, 39 predicted proteins | sample III_Palsa_N2_1_FD_200529 | JGI IMG/M metagenome (GOLD analysis project Ga0302312, IMG submission 200529) | Peat permafrost microbial communities from Stordalen Mire near Abisko, Sweden - III_Palsa_N2_1 | ecosystem: Environmental > Terrestrial > Soil > Palsa > Peat permafrost | place: Sweden... | reverse complement strand
GAAGCCAGGAATGGCGCCACCCTGCTGGCGGGTGTGGTGATCTATGATTATGGAAAGGTGATCCATACCCAATATATGGCCAATTCCGAAGAGGGAAGGGAACTTCGTGCGCTGGATTTTATTAATGCTGTTTTGATTAATGATGTATATAATCAACGCCAATTTTATAGCTTTGGACCATCAGCGGGAGACGCGGACTCTTTTTTAAACGAAGGGCTGCTCAGGTATAAAGAAATGATGGGAGGGCGGGCTGTATCGAAAGATGTCTATACAATAAACTTGATTGACAACCGTATCCGTACCAATATCCATGAATTTAAACCATCCTCAATGACCGGGAAAGAAGCCTTTATACATCCGCAGGCGGAGGTCCAGACAGCCGAGATCGGAGAGGGGACTGTCATATGGCAGTTTTCCATAGTCCTGAAAGGTGCCGTGATCGGTAGCAATTGCAATATCAATTGCCACACTTTTATTGAGGGTGACGTCGTCATTGGAAACAATGTTACGGTCAAGGCCGGGGTATACCTATGGAATGGATTGAGGGTAGGGGATGACGTGTTCATTGGTCCTAATGCCTCCTTTACCAATGATAAATTTCCCCGGTCCAAAAGATTCCCGGACAGCTTTCAAAAAATCGTCCTTGAAAAGGGATGCTCCATAGGAGCCGCCGCTGTCATATTAGGCGACGTCGTCATCGGGGAATATGCCGTGATAGCAGCAGGCAGCGTAGTGACCAAAAGCGTGCCGGCGCATGCCATGGTGAAGGGCTCCCCCGCCGTGATATTCGGTTGGGTGGACGACGAAGGAATGAAGCTTACGTCTGCTTCAGAAGGTAAATGGATCGATAAGACGGGGAAGACCTATGAAATTATTAACAATAAACTGGAACAAAGATGAATATCCCCTTTTTGTCGTTCTCACACATGCATGGACAGATCAGGGAAGAGATGCACCAGGCCTTCAGCGAAGTATATGACAGTTACTGGTACGTCCTCGGAAAACAGGTTGGAGCCTTTGAAACGGCGTATGCCGGCTTTAATGGGGTGAAACATTGCGTAGGGCTCAGTAATGGATTGGATGCATTGCACCTTTCCCTCAAGGCGCTGGAGATTGGAGAAGGAGATGAAGTGATTGTTCCTTCCAATACCTACATTGCTACAGTGCTCGCCATCTCCTTTGTCCGGGCCATCCCTGTGTTCGTAGAGCCGGATATACTTTCTTACAACATGGATCCCGGGAAGATTGAAGCCGCCATCAGTCCCCGGACCAAAGCCATTATGCCGGTCCACCTGTACGGGCAGGCCTGCGACATGGAGGCCATTATGCAAATCGCCGGAAGGCATGGCTTGTCCGTGGTGGAGGATAATGCACAGGCGCACGGAGCGGCCTTTAAAGGCAAGCTGACCGGAAGCTGGGGACATATTAACGGAACCAGTTTCTACCCCGGCAAGAACTTAGGCGCCCTGGGGGATGCGGGAGCAGTCACCACAGATGATGAAACGCTGGCTAGCCAGGTGACTGTACTCAGGAACTACGGATCGGAGAAGAAGTATTACAACGAAGTGGTAGGCCATAATATGAGGTTGGATGAATTGCAGGCCGCCCTGTTATCAGTGAAATTGAAACACCTGGAAAAATGGACCGCCGTAAGGCAGGAGCTAGCCCGGGAATACGACGAAAAACTTGCTGGAATACCGGGGTTGGTACTGCCGTCAGTGGCGCCGGGTGCTACCCATGTGTACCATGTATATGTCATTCGCACAAAGCGCCGGGATGCCCTACAGGAGTACCTGCAAAAACAGGGTATAGGCACCCTGATCCATTACCCGGTCCCTCCGCATTTGCAAAAAGCGTATGTGGGGCTGGGGTATAAAGAAGGGGATTTCCCGATCGCAGAGGAGATTGCCAGGACTGCCCTGAGCCTTCCCCTATGGCCTGGAATGACATCCGTCGAGATGAATAAAATAATTTCTTCCATCGTTGATTTCTTTAAAGGATGAGTATACAGCAGGCGGATAACACCTCTCATAAACAAATCCTGAAGTCAACGGGTATCATTGGGGGCGAGCAGATCATTATTTTATTGGCGGGGATCGTTCGGGGTAAGGTCGTCGCCCTCTTGTTAGGGCCGGTGGGCGTAGGATTAGCGGGGCTGTACCAATCCACCATTGACCTGGTTAGGAACGGGACCGGGTTGGGATTGGGTTTCAGTGCCGTCAGGGATGTCGCGGAATCTGCCGGCACCGGAGATGAAAAGGAAGTGTCAAAAATAATTCTCATTCTGAGAAGGTGGGTTTGGGCCACGGGCCTGATCGGAATGGCCCTCGTACTTTTGTTTTGCCGGACGTTGAGCGAGTATGCCTTTGGGGATGATCATCACGCCTGGCCATTTGCCCTCCTGTCGGTCACCGTTTTACTAAGCTCCGTTTCCAGCGGGCAATTGGCGCTGCTGCAGGGGCTTAGGAAGATCGCGTACCTGGCCAAAGCGAACGTAGCCAGTGTGGTAGCAGGATTGGCGGTGGCGATTCCCTTGTATTGGAGATACAGGAATGACGGCATTGTGTATGCCATGATCGCTGTGGCTGCATTGGGACTGTTGTTTTCCTGGATCTACGCGGGTAAGATCAGGACCGTTCCAGTGAAAGTAGGGGTACGTGATACCATTTCGGGGGGGCTCGGCATGGCCAAACTCGGATTTTTTATGGTGCTGACTGGCCTGTTATCAACGGGAACGATGTTCGCTATCAGGATATTGATCAAGCAAAAACTAAACCTGGACGCGGTCGGTCAATTTCAAGCGGCCTGGACCATTTCGTCGGTATACCTGGCGGCCGTTCTGAATGCCATGGGCGCAGACTATTTCCCCCGGCTCAGTTCGGTGCAAAAAGATAATGCCAGGATCAATGTCCTGGTCAATGAACAAACAGAAATTGCGCTCCTGATTGCGGGGCCTTTGATCATATGCATGCTCTCTTTTAGCCATGTATTGGTGCAAACCCTCTATTCTTCTAAGTTTGAGCGGACCATTGACATTTTGCAATGGCAAATACTAGGCTCTTATATTAAAGTGATCTCATGGCCCATAGGGTTTGTATTCCTGGCCAGGAGGAAAGTGGTTATTTTCGCTTTGTCTGAAGTGCTTTGGAATGTATTATACTTCGGCATGATCGTAGGCGGCTGGAAAGTTTTTGGGATTGAGATCACGGGTATTTCTTTTTTAATTTCATATGCACTCTCCATTACCTTCATTTTTTTCACGACCAGGAGCATAACCGGATTTTCCTGGAACGGGAAAAATGGAAAGCTGATCTTCATTTTCGGTGTATTCGCCCTTGTGTCATTTTTGTCTTCCAGGCGCTTTAGCGGCATCGGCATGTATACATTGGGAATTATCCTGACGGGGCTCTCTGCCTATATATCCTATTATTATCTAAAAAAAATAGTAAGTATTCAGTCCATCATCCAAAAATTGACCGGGTGGTCTGGAATTAAATAATTGTATTATGGAATACAGGCCGCTTGTGTCCGTTGTTGTGGTTGCATATAATTCTTCCTCCTTTATAGCGGAAACGCTGGAGAGTATCCGGGGGCAGACGTACAGCGATATTGAATTGATCATCGCCGATGATTGTTCCCGGGACGATACCGCAGGTATTTGTAACCACTGGTTGCTGGAAAACAAAGACCGCTTTGTAAAGAATTCCTTTATAACGAGCTTGACGAACGGGGGGATTGCACAAAATTGCAATAATGGGGTGGGTGCCGCCAGCGGGGAATGGATAAAGCTAATAGCCGGGGATGACATTTTATTAGAGAATTGCGTGGCGGATTTTGTCGATTTTGCAGGTAAGAACAGGCTGGCCAAAGTCATATTCTCCGACCTGTATTTCATCAATGATGCCTCGGAGACGATAGGGGAGTTCCCTTCCAGAAAGGATTTCTATGCCAGCCCTGCAGAAAAGCAGTTGGAGTTACTGGTATATGACAATCAGTTGCCGGCCTGTGCTGGTTTTATTAACCGGGAGACCTTGATCAAGGAAGGAGGATTCGATCCGACTTATCCCATGATGGAGGATTATCCCTTTTGGATCAAATTGTCTTCCAGGAAATATAAGATGGAATATTTGGAGAAATTTACGGTAGGATACAGGGTCCATGGAGGGATGACGTCCGTTACAGCAGGTAAGGTGAATAAGAATTTTCTCCGGGCTTCCATGGCCTTTTCATTGAATATCAGGCTTCCCCTGGCAAAGCAGATTTTTCCTCATGTAGTGTCAAAAGTTAAAAGGGATATCCTGATGACACGGATGAGATTACTCAGCCCCCGGGTGGCTAAAATCCTATGGCCTGTTTTATGGTGGTTCTGGAAAACGAAGAAAGAAATTAAATGGAAAAGATAAGAGTATTGCACTGTATTGAAACGATCGGCTCCGGGGGCGTGGAGCAGGTAAGGTATAATCTGGCAAAATACCTGGACAAGGACCGGTTTGAACAAAAGATCGTGTGTACGCAGGCGCTGGGAGGATTGCCCGAAAAGATTGCTGCGGCAGGTGTGCCGGTCATACCTGTGGGTCAGTTTAAGTATCCTTTGCAAATAGGCCAATTTATAAAAGTGTGGAAGGTGATCAGGAAGTACCGCCCCCATATCATTCACGGAGCGGTTTTCGAAGGAGTGAGTATGGCGGTGCTTTCAGGGAAAATCGGCCGCGTGCCGGTGGTTCTCTCCGAAGAAACTTCTGATCCGGTGGACAGGAGCTGGAGAGGAAACCTGCTCATGCGTGGATTTGTGTACTTGTCTGACAATGTAGTGGCGATGGCTCCCGCCACCGTTAAATACCTGAAGGAGGTGTTGAAGACTCCTGAAGAAAAGATAAAAATTATTCATTATGGCGTGGAAGTGGATCGGGAACCGGGGGCGGGTGAAATAGCGTCGTTGCGGGCGTCCCTGGGGATTGGCCCTGATGATTTTGTAGTGGGCAGCGTTGGGCGCCTCCTGGACGCCGTTAAGCGGTTTAGTGACCTGATCAAGGCAGTTTCATTACTCAGGGACCAGAAGATCAACGTGAAATTGCTCATAGTGGGAGATGGGGAGGACAAGGAAACCCTGGAAGGGCTGGCGCTTGAATTGGGAGTGGCAGAACAGATCATATTTGCCGGTTACCAGTCTGAAACCGCCCCCTTTTACGGATGCATGGATGTGTTCGGTCTGGCTTCATCCACAGAATCCTTCGGGATGGTATTGGTAGAGGCCATGTTGGCCAGGCTTCCGGTGGTAGCCACCGCTGTAGGAGGAATACCTTATGTGGTGGAAGATAGAGAGACAGGAATATTGGTGGCGCCGTTTTCGCCTTCTCAATTGGCCGCAGCCATTGAAGAATTATTTCGTGACGCTGTTTTATGTGGCAAGTTGGGGGAAGCAGGATACGCAAGGGCCATGGCGCAGTTTTCAGCAAGGGCCTACGTGCAGAAGGTCGAGGAAATGTATCTCCAATTATGTAGGGAAAAAGGTATTATTTGATATACATGAACAGGGAAACTATGACCATTGTTAAGATTATCCAGTCACTCGATTTTGGAGGGATTGAGAAAGTTTTTGAAGTGGTAGCCAAGTATGACCTGAATAACAGAGAGCAGATCACATTCCTTGTCCTGGGAAAGGGCGGGGCCGCAGAAACCTATATAAGGAACCTGGGCTACAGGGTAATTGTATTAGGAAGCCCGACCAGGATCCCCCAGCTATCGTTGATTTGGAAGGTGTATCGTTTTTTGACCTCAGAAAGGCCTGATCTGGTGCATTGCACGGGGGCAGAAGCCAATTTTCATGGGATCATTGCGGCCTATATGGCCGGGATCCCGGGGAGAGTCGCAGAAGAGATCGGGATGCCTGCCCATAGCAGGGTCGCCCAACATGTTTTCAGGCAGGTATTTAAACTGAGTCACAAAGTCATCGCGGTGGCCGGCCCGGTGAAAAAATACCTGGCGGATAGCAAAGAAGCTCCCTTGTACAAGCTGGAAGTTATATACAATCCGGTGGACGTGGATACCTTCCTGGGGGCGCAAATAGCGGGTGCCGACGCAATGGAACGCAGTGTCCCGGGTGGAAAGCGTCCGGGGGAAGGGAAACGCATTATTTCTGTCTGCCGGTTGCATCCCATTAAGAACCTCGACTCTCTGATACTGGCCTTTTCGGCCGCCGCCCGGGTTATTCCGGAACCCTTGGAATACTGGATCATTGGGGATGGAGAGGAAAGGGGCCGTCTGGAAAAGCTGGTGGAGGAACTGAAGTTGCAGGGCAAGGTCGTTTTCTGGGGATATAAACAAGACCCTTCATCCTATCTTGCGGCATCGGACCTGTTCGTGCTGCCTTCTTTTTCAGAAGGGCATCCCGTTTCGGTGATTGAAGCCATGCTGACAGGGTTACCTTGCATAGTGACGAACGTGGGTGGTGCGCCAGAGTTTATAGAAGAAGGGGTGAACGGGTGGTTGATGGATCCGCTCGATAAGGATGCGCTGGCGGCGATGCTATCGGACATATTGCAAATGCCCCGTGCGCTACTTGCAGGAATGGGAGAAAAGGGACGGAAAAAGGTACTCTCGCAGTTCCGGCCCGAAATTTATCTGAAGGCGGTATATTCATTATATGCATCGGTCTTGCCACCCCATAAAAAATGAGTATGGAAAGCCTATTGTTTATTACCTGGGATGGTCCGCAGGTAAATTACCTGGAGGGTCTTTTTTTTCCCATTTTGAATGGGCTGAAGGCTCGCTACGAGATCCACGTTATCCAGTTCACCTGGGGAGAGGCCGCCCGTTTGGATCAGGCGAGGACCCTATTTGAATCGAACGGATTGAGGTATACCTCCTATACCATTAGCCGCAAGCCGTTGGTGACGCTGGGAACACTCTGGACATTAATACAGGGGAGGCGCTTTTTAAGGAATTACGTCACCCGCCATAAAATAGACATCCTGTTCCCCAGGACCACCTTTCCGGCATGGATGGTCTCGGGGATGTGGAACGGATTGCGGAACCGGAAGCTTGTATTTGACATGGATGGATTTCCATTGGAAGAGCGGGTGGACTTTTTGGGATTGAATCCCAAGGGATTTCAATACCGGTTTTTAAAGCGGGGAGAGCGCTATATGCTGGCCGAAGCGGAAGTCGTATTGGTCAGGACAAAGGCCGCCATAGAGATCCTTGCAGCGGAAGAGCGCCTGGGTTCCGGAGCCCCCGCTCTTCAGAGAGGAGCGGATAAATATCACATAGTGGTCAATGGCAGGGACAGCGCATTTTTTACTCCTTCTTCGCCGGAAGCCCGAAGGGCTATCAGGGAAAGTCTGGGGGTAAAGGATGCGGAAATCCTGCTCGTGTATTCCGGATCTTTGGGACCCCAATACTGCGTCCCCGAAATGATGACCGTATTCGAAGGCGTTAGCCGCAGGGAGCAGGGAGCAAGGCTCCTCATATTGACCGGAAACCCCGAGTACATTAACGGCATGAATATATCCCCTTCGTTAAGAGAAAGGATCATTATGAAAACCGCTCCTTTTTCGGAGGTCCCTCTCTACCTGGGGGCCGCGGACGCGGGCCTTGCGATCCGGGCGTCTTCTCCTTCCATGAAAGGCGTTGCTCCTGTCAAGTTGGGAGAGTACCTCATGTGTGGACTACCCGTCATCGTCTCAAAAGGGATAGGCGACACGGAAAGTTTTCTTTCCGGTCAAAAGGCTGTTTATTTACTGCCCGATCACGGGGAAATAGCCCTGAAGGACTCGGTTGCCTGGGTAAACCGGGTGGTCATAGATCCTTCAATAGCCCAGGAGGCCCGCCAGATAGGGGTGAAACATTTTAGCCTTGAAAGCAGTATCAGGTCTTATATGGAAGCATTCAATTATTTGCAGTAAACAGCATGCTCGATCTATTTGTCATATTTGTTGTAGGATGCCTGGTATTATTTAGTAACAGGGCCGTCGCCCGTAAGTATGCGGAGATAGACCGGCCTATGCTCATCCGTTCCTGGGACAGGTTATTCGCCTATCATTTTATATTCAGCTTCCTGTTTCCATTGGTGCCGGGGGACGCCATCGGATATTGGGATTTTGGCCTGGAGCAGATTTCGGTGCACTCTGAAAATATGCGGGATTATTTTGGAGTGGGGACCATTTTTTTATTGTTCCTGGATTTCATTCCAGTGAAGATTTTGGGACTCTCCTTTGTAACGGGGAATTTTTTGTACGGGGTACTCGGCTTCCTGGGTATCCGTTATCTATTCAGGTTATTTATAGAGAACCTCAAGGTGAATGTGAAGCTTTTCGGGCTGCCCGTCATTCCCTTCCTCTTCTACCTCCCCAATATGAATTTCTGGACTTCCGGAGTAGGCAAGGACACCCTTTGCTTCTTTGGAATTGCGTGTTTTCTCTATTCGCTGCAATCCTATGGAAGGCGTATTATCCCGCTCGTTCTTTCGTTTGCGCTGGTATACTATGTAAGGCCTCACGTGGCGATGATGATGATCGGCGGAGTAGCTGTGGGCATTATATTCTCCGGGAATGTTAAAACGGTCTACCGGATTCTGGTGCCCATTGTCGCCGTGGGCGTGTTTTTTCTGGTATATAATCAGGTTGCGGCTTTTTTGAAGGTGGATAACCTGAGTGTTAAAACGCTTGAAAACGTGGCGGCAGACAAGGCGCAGGTATTAAGCGCCGGTACCAGCGGATCTGCGGTTGCCATCAGTCAATATTCAATCCCAGTGCGTTTATTCACTTATTTATACCGCCCGTTATTCTTTGACGTCCATAATGTCATCACCTTGGTGTCTTCTATGGAAAACCTGGTATACATCGTGATCACCTTTATGTGGGTCCAGGCTGTTAAAAGGAGGGACTTCAGGCGAATGCCTTTTTGGATGGTATCCGGGGGCATTATTTTCCTTTTGTCGATGATCGTTTTCTCCAATAGCCTGGGTAACCTGGGTATCATCATGCGCATGAAAAACATGACGATGGTCTATTTCCTGCTCATTATGATATGGACCATCAGCGAGCGCAAGGCCGAACAAAAAGCATTAATGCCGGGGGTATGAGTCAAAAAAAACTAGTTAGGATAACGACTGTTCCGCTCTCTATGCGATTATTGCTGGGAGGGCAACCGGCATTTATGAGATCCAAAGGCTTTGAAGTTATCCTGGTCAGTTCGGATGGCCCCGATTGGGATAAAATCCCTGATATAGCGTCCTACCCGGTACATAAAATACAGATGGCCAGGCAAATCTCCCTGTTAACGGACGCCCGTGCCCTATGGCGGCTGATCCTTTTGTTTCGCCGGATCAGACCGGATATAGTTCATAGCCATACGCCCAAGGCCGGACTGCTAGGCATGCTTGCGGCAAAAATAGCTGGAGTACCCGTCCGGATGCACACCGTGGCGGGGATGCCTTTGATGGAAAGCACGGGCCTTAAAAAGTGGGTGCTGACCTGGACAGAGCGTGTAACCTATGCAAGCGCGTCGGGCGTGTATCCCAATTCTTTTCACCTGAAGGATTTCATTGAGGCCGGAAGATTTACCCGGCTGTCCAAACTAAAGGTCATTGCCAACGGGAGTTCCAACGGAATTGATACGGACTATTTCGCCCTGACGGCCACGCTGGAACGTCAGGGACGGGACCTGCGAAGGTCCCTGTTCATCCCTGCGGAGGCAATGGTGTTCGTATTTGTTGGCAGGGTAGTGGGGGATAAGGGTATTGAAGAGCTGATAAAGGCATTTGTAGCTATTCACAGGGAACATGGATCAGCCAGGTTGCTCCTGGTGGGGCCTTATGAGGATGACCTGGACCCCATATCCTCCCATAGCAGGGAACTCATTGACCGCCACGAAGCCATTATCCCCGTGGGTTTCCAGGTAGATGTTCGCCCCTATCTGGCCGCATCCGATATCCTCGTGTTTCCTTCCTATAGGGAAGGCTTCCCCAACGTGCCTATGCAGGCGGGTTCTTTGGGGCTTCCCTCGATCGTTACGGATATTAACGGATGCAATGAAATAATCGAACCTGGCGTGAATGGATTGATTATCCCTCCCAAAGACGCCGTCGCCTTGAAGGATGCAATGGAGCGGATGATGCTGGATGATGCCCTTAGAGATCGCTGCAGGATGGCGGCCCGGGAAAGGATCGTGGAACGATACAGGCAGGCCATTGTATGGGACGCCTTGTACGCGGAGTATTGTGCTTTATTAAATATTATGTAACTTGATCCTGTACATCGTTAAACGATCAATGATTGAAAATCCTTATCCTTAGCAGATATTCCCGCCTGGGAGCGAGCAGCCGGTTACGGTTGTATCAGTTTATACCCTACTTTGAAGCAAAGGGGATCACTTGTGTCATTCAACCCCTGCTGAACGATCGTTACCTGCATGAACTATATTCCGGCGCCGGCGTCAGCAAAGTGAACCTGCTGAAAGGGTACTACAAAGTGTTCCTGAAACTAACGGATGTAAAGGCATTTGATGCCGTTATTATAGAGAAGGAAATCTTTCCCTTTTTACCCCCTTTTGCAGAATGGTGGCTTCGGGTGAGTAAGGTACCTTACATAGTAGACTATGATGACGCCATTTTCCATAACTATGACCGGCATCCCAACAGGTTGATCAGGGCCTTGCTGGGGAGAAAGATAGCCTATATAATGCGGCATGCGACGGCTGTGATATGCGGAAATGAATACCTGGCCGGTTATGCCAGGGAAGCAGGAGCCCGTCGCGTGATCCGGGTGCCTACGGTCATCGACACGGACAGGTATGGGGTAAGAGACCGGACGGCTATTGCTCCTGCCGACACGTCGGACCGCTCGCCGGTCGCTGCTCCTGCCGATAGGTCGGACCATGCTCCGGACGTAGTGATCGGATGGATAGGGTCTCCATTTTCATTAAAATTCCTCCGGGGCTTACGGCCTGTTTTGCAGGAGTTACTGGATGACTACCCCGCCCGTGTGCACATCGTAGGCGGGAAAAAGGGGATCGGGTTGGGTGACCGGGAGGCCGTGATCGATTGGTCGGAAGAGCGGGAAGTAGAACTGATTCAGGGATTCGATATCGGTATCATGCCCCTGGAGGACAGTCCCTGGGAGAGAGGTAAATGCGGGTATAAACTGATTCAGTATATGGGTTGCGGGTTGCCTGTAGTGGGCAGTCCGGTAGGCGCCAATGAAGAGATCATTGTAGAAGGACAGAACGGATTTAAGCCAAGTGATGAATCGGAGTGGAAAGAGGCCCTGAGGAAGTTGATCCTTTCAGCACCCCTGAGACGGGAGATGGGGCACAAAGGCAGGGAAATGGTAGAGGCGGCCTATTCGCTGAACGGGGCTGCCGAAGTGTGGGTAAACGAAATAGAAAACACACATATAAAATAAGGATTTACCATGTGCGGGATATTCGGTACGATCAATTATACGGTGCAGGACAAAGAAGCGGTCCTGCGATCTCTTGCACATCGGGGACCGGACGAACAGCAATTTTTGTCAGTGGGGCCGGTGGAGTGGTACCATACGAGACTGGCCATCCAGGATCTTAGTCCGGCAGGTCGCCAACCCATGGAGCACGCAGGGGTCTATATTACCTTTAACGGAGAGATATATAATCACCAGGAGCTACGGGAGAAATATCAATTGAAGCATCCCTCCCGTTCCGATACCATGACCATCCTGCTCCTGTATGAAAAACTGGGGATGGACATGCTTCGGGAATTCGACGGGATGTTTGCTTTCGGGCTCTATGATAGTGTGAAAGGGAAGGTGATCCTGGCCAGGGACAGGGCGGGCAAAAAGCCCCTTTACCTATGGAGTGGCGGGGACAGCTTCGTCTTCTCTTCTGAACTGGTTGCGCTCCGAAGGTTATTGCCTTTGAGCTTGGAGGAAAGCGCCATCGCGTCTTATCTGTATGTAGGATACCATTTTGGAAAGACTACCCCCTACCGGCAGGTAACGGAACTTGAGCATGGAACTTTCACGGAGATCGACCTGAAGACCCACCAGACAAGCGTGAGCCGGTGGTTCGATATAACAAACGAATACCTGCATGAAACGCCTATGAGTGAGGAAGAGGCGCTTGCCTCTCTGGACGAACGCCTGCACCTGTCCGTAAGGAGGCGGATTGACAGTTCAGACCTGGAAGTAGGCGCCTTTTTGAGCGGGGGCATTGACAGCGGCCTGATCACGGCTATTGCGGCCCGGTATTGTCCCCAGTTAAGGACCTTTACAGTTAGCTTGCCCGGGGCTTATGACGAATCCGCATTGGCGGCCCAGGTAGCGGGACGATACCAAACGAGGCATACGACGATCCCCATTTCCTTTGAAGGGCTTGAATCCGATTTTACCAAGATCGTTGGAGCATATGGGGAGCCTTTCTTTGACAGTTCGGCCATTCCCAGCTATTATGTCTCCAGGGAGGCCAGGAAGTATATCACTGTGGTCCTGAATGGGGACGGAGCGGACGAGCTTTTCGGAGGTTACCGCAGGTATCTCCCTTTCCGCCATTACGATTTCTTTGCCGGGCGTCCGCTGGTAAAGAGACTGGCCAGGAGTATCAGTTCTGTATTGCCCATGGCCCATGAGAAGATGAGTCCGTATAACTATGCGTACCGATTGATGCAGTTTGCCGGCTATGCACAGCTGGCAGATGTATACAATGCCGCGACCACAGACCTGTTTGTCGGATTCAGGGGGGAATTGACCCAGGAGCCAGATCTCCGGGCGCTGACGGAGTGCCTTACCCGGATCAACGGCCTGCCCCTTTCACCTTTAAGAAAAATATTACTGGCGGATTTCCAGGCCCTTCTTCCGGGAGACCTGTTACCCAAAATGGATATTGCTACGATGGCCCATTCACTGGAGGGCCGTAGCCCTTTTTTGGGAAAAGAGTTGCTGGAATTTGCACCGGGTCTGAAGGATTCTTATAAGATAAGGGGCGCCACCACCAAGTACCTTCTCAGGACCCTGGCTGCCAGATACTTGCCCAAAGACCTTATCGGGCAGCCGAAAAGGGGATTTGAAGTGCCCTTGAAGAACTGGATGGACAAGGAATTGAAAGCAATGACCGGAGATTATTTACTCGGTTCCGCGGGAGCGCTGTATCCTTCGTTTGTCCGTCCGGCCTTTGTAAAGGATCTTTTTGAGAGAAAGGTGGCCGTCCCAGCCGAAAAGAGGGCCAAGATGCTTTATGCACTATTATGCCTGGAAGTCTGGCATAATCAGGCTCCTGTTATAAAATAATTCGTAAATTGGCCCTAATCCTTTATCCATGAGTCGGCCATACGCTCTCTACGTAAAACGTTTATTGGATATCAGTATCTCCCTGGGACTGTTCATACTGGTATCGCCTTTGTTCGTCGCGGTAACAACCCTTCTTTGTTTCGCCGGCAATGGAACCCCTTTTTTTTGGCAGCGCCGACCTGGATTGCACGGAAAAATATTTACCATTCTGAAATTTAAGACGATGAGTGACCGTATGGACGCCGCTGGGGTCTTATTGCCCGATGAGCAGCGTTTGACGGCCATTGGGCGTTTCATTCGCAAGACGTCGCTGGATGAAGTCCCCCAGCTGCTGAACGTTATCAGGGGGGATATGAGCCTGGTAGGTCCCCGCCCTTTACTCGAAGAATACCTTCCTTTATATAATGATGTTCAAAGGCGCAGGCATGAATTGAAGCCAGGGATTACAGGTTGGGCGCAGGTGAACGGGCGAAATACCGTAAGCTGGGACGAGAAATTCGGATACGATGTCTGGTATGTAGACCACGTAAGCTTTAGATTGGACTGCCGGATCATCTGGTTAACCCTTTTGAAGGTATTGGTATCGGAAGGTATAGGGTCCGCCACTTCAGTGACCATGGAAAAATTTTCTTGAGATATGGGACACCCGGTTTTTTTATATGGGGCAGGCGGTCATGCAAAGGTGATCCTGGAACTACTGGAGGCAGAAGGACGGGTGATACACGGATTATTTGATGATAACGCCACGGCTGACAACTTATTCGACTATCCGGTGAAACCCTGGCCGGAGGGGTATTCTGAAGGGGCCGATTGCATCATCAGTATCGGGCACAATGCTACCCGGCAAAAAATAGCGCAGAAGCTGGAAGTCCCCTTTACCAAGGCGTCCCATCCGAACAGCTATCTCTCTCCCCGGTGCTCCCTGGAGAACGGTACGGTCGTGATGAGCGGGGTGAGTATTCACAGCGGAGCAAGCATAGGCCGGCACTGCATCATTAATACACATGCTTCGGTAGACCACGATTGCGAGCTGGGAGATTTTGTGCACATAGCGCCCCATGCCGTTTTATGCGGGCACGTCCGGGTAGGGGAAGGGTGCCTGATTGGCGCCGGGGCCGTCATTATCCCGGGGGTCTCGATCGGACGTTGGGCCGTGATTGGCGCCGGCGCCGTCATACGGAAGGATGTTCCCGATTATGTGACGGCAGTAGGGAATCCGGCCCGGCTTTTTTTACTCACCACAAACCAGGATGAGCATGCAAAATAAAATATGGCTTTCCTCCCCGCATATGGGGGGCACTGAACAGGCATTTGTAACTGAAGCTTTTGAAACAAACTGGGTAACTCCCCAGGGGCCACATGTGAACGGATTCGAATCTGACCTGGCCGGCTTTCTTGGAAAGGGCACTAAGGCGGCGGCCCTCAGTTCCGGAACAGCCGCCCTCCACCTGGCGTTGATATTACTCGGAGTAGAACGGGGGGATGAAGTCATTTGTCAGAGTATGACGTTTTCCGCCTCTGCCAATCCCATTGTATACCAGGGGGCTACCCCGGTATTCGTGGAATCGGAAGCCGGTACCTGGAACATGTCACCCGCATGGCTGGAAGTGGCCATAAAGGACAGATTGGCAAAAGGCAAGCGGGTGAAGGCCATCATTCCCGTTCATTTGTACGGGATGCCCGCCATGATGGACGAAATCGTCAGCATTGCTCAGAAATACGATATCCCCATTGTGGAAGACGCCGCCGAAGGACTGGGTTCCCTGTACAAAACTACCCCGGTGGGCGCCTTGGGGGACCTTTCCATCCTGTCGTTCAATGGAAATAAAATCATTACCACTTCAGGGGGAGGTGCTTTGGTCTCCACCAGAGCTGCCTGGGTTGAACGCGCCCGCTATCTGGCCACCCAAGCGCGGGACCCCGCTCCCCACTACCAGCATTCGGTGATCGGATATAACTACCGGATGAGCAATATTTGTGCAGGGATAGGTAGGGGACAGATGGAGGTGTTGTCCGATAGGGTAGGTCAACGAAGGGCCAACCATCAATGGTACACAGCCGCTCTAGGAAACCTGCCAGGCGTTTCTTTTCAGCCTGAGCCGGAATTTGCTTTTAGTAACCGGTGGCTGACGGCCATTTTGGTGGATCCTATGCTATCAGAAGGGATTTCCAGGGAGGATTTGCGTCTCGCCCTGGAAGCGGGTAATATTGAGTCGAGGCCATTATGGAAGCCAATGCACCTGCAGCCGGTCTTCGCGGAATGCCCATTCTACGGGGATGGAACAGCCGAGGGGCTTTTTGAACAGGGCCTGTGCCTCCCTTCAGGTTCCAACCTGAAACCTGGAGACCTGGACCGCGTCAGGAAGGCCATTACCTACGCTTTCGAGCGGATAATCAATTAATTAGTTAAGCGCATGCAAAAAGGGGAGGTCAAATAGGGTCCGTATAAAGAAATATTAATATCTTGGTCTTGTAATCCAATCGTGAAAACCAGAAGAACCTTATAATCCATCCTTATGAATCCGATTTTGTACCAGCGTTTTATGCCCAGGTGGGCTATTTTTTTCATCGACCTGTTTCTCACAGGCAATTCTTTTGTTCTTGCGTATCTCCTTCGGTATAATTTCAAAACAGAGCTGATTGATGGAACTGACTTTACAAGAGGTCTTTCTTATGGATTAATAGTGTATGGGGTTTGTTTCCTCGCTTTCAGGTCTTATGCAGGCATCATCCGCCACACCAACACCCAGGACGCCGTTAAAATCTGGTTGACTTCTTCAGTGGCGGCGATATTGCTTTATACGGCAGGTATTCTGGCCAGGAAGTTCTATCAATTCCAGATAGTCCCGGCTTCTGTGATAGGGATCAATTATTTTATCGTTTTCCTCCTGCTGGCAGGGTACCGATTGCTGGTGAAAGAACTTTTCGCCTTTGCGCCCCGATTCACCATTAAAAAGGAAAATGTCATCGTATTTGGCGCCGGCGCCCTGGGGGTCACGACACACCGGGTAATCACCAACGAGCGCGCCCATCCCTGGAAAGTGGTGGCCTTTGTGGACGACGATCCAGGTAAAAAGCAAAAAAAATTAGAGGGCATTGACATTTTATCCACTTCCCAGTTGCCCCACCTGATCCAGAAGCACCAGGTGAAACAGGTCATCATTGCCGTCCGTGACCTTACCCTGGCGCGCCGCAATGAAGTCATAGATTATTGCCTGGAGAACGGGGCCAAGGCCTCTGTCGTTCCTTCAGTGAATGAATGGCTGAATGGCACTTTTCATCTTAATCAGATACAACATATTAAAATTGAAGACCTCCTGGAAAGGGAGCCCATTCAAATCGACAACGCAGAGATCAGTAATCAGATCAATGGCAAGCGCATACTCGTTACAGGAGCAGCAGGCTCCATCGGGAGTGAAATCGTCCGGCAGGTGGCCCGTTATGCCCCAAGGGTTATCATTTTATGTGACCAGGCCGAATCAGCCCTGAACGACCTCAGCCTTCAATTGCAGGAAGAGTGCCCGGGGGTAAGCCATCGCCTGTTTATCGGTTCGGTAACCGACCGTTTGCGGATGGAATTTATTTTTGAGAATTTCCGGCCGGATATCGTTTTTCACGCCGCCGCCTACAAGCACGTTCCCATTATGGAGGATCATCCCAGGGAAGCGGTCATCAATAACGTTTTAGGTACAAAGGTAGTAGCGGACCTCTCTGTTCATTTTGGGGTGGAAAAATTCATCATGGTTTCCACCGATAAGGCAGTGAACCCCACCAATATAATGGGTGCCTCCAAACGCCTGGCGGAGATCTATACCCAATCCTACAGCAAATATCTTGGAGAGTGGGACGCGACTGGCACGACCGGCAATGGCACCACCCGTTTCATTACCACCCGCTTCGGGAATGTCCTCGGGTCCAATGGGTCCGTCATCCCCCGCTTTAAAGCGCAGATTGAAAAGGGAGGGCCGGTTACCGTGACTCATCCTGATATCACCCGTTATTTCATGACCATCCCCGAAGCTTGCCAGTTGGTGCTGGAGGCTGCGGCTATGGGCCATGGCGGGGAAATATTTGTGTTTGATATGGGGAAATCCGTCCGGATCGTGGATATGGCCCGCAAGATGATCGTTCTCGCAGGGCTTAAGCCCGACAGGGATATTGCGATAAAATTCACCGGTCTGAGGCCGGGAGAAAAATTATACGAGGAAGTATTGAGCGATGTAGAGCCCTGCAGGCCAACATACCACTCCAAGATTATGATCGCAGAAACCAGGGAATACGACTTTGAAGCCGTGCAGGAATCAATCAACTCCCTGGTTGAAGCCGCTAAGCTGGAGAATGACTGGAAAACGGTCCGGTTAATGAAATTGATGATTCCGGAGTTTATCAGTAACAATTCCAAGTTTGAACGGTTGGATGTGCAGTTGCAGGGGTTGAGGGATAAGATGGCCGTCCAAGGGGAATTCGTTACTAAATAATATGAATCTATTGATCGTTTTAAAACCGGGCCTTTGCGCCCGGTTTTTTATTAATCTTAGCGGTAGGCAGCGATTTTATAGGCCATTGGACCTATATTTGCGTACTTTTTGTACCAAATCGTGACTTAGGCCTTCCAAGATTTATTTCATATGGAGTCATATTCTATCTTTTTTAATTGTGTGAAAACATTCCGCATAGCCTTTTTTCTTTTCCTTTTCATCTCCTTATCAGGCTATTCTGCCCATGCACAAGCGACACAAATCCCTTCTAATATTGATTTTGCTACGGTAAATGTGGATGAGATCCCCGATCAGCAACTGGTACAGCTTGTTCAAAAGGCGCAGGGGGCCGGCTATTCGGTGGAGGATATTCTTCAGCAGGCCCAGGCTAAAGGAATGTCGGCGGATAATATAGCAAAACTAAGGAGCAGGCTGAGCAACCTGAATACGCAGAATAATCAGACTTCATCCCCCTCCCAGGACGGAACCGTTGCAAGGAATTATAACGGAGTCCATCTTTCAGCTAAGGATTCTCTGGCGCTATTGGAGCAGGCCCGAAAACAGGCATATCGTCAGAGGATATTTGGGTCCGACCTTTTCTCCAATGTAAACCTCACGTTTGAGCCCAATTTAAACATTCCTACTCCGGCCGGATATGTTCTCGGGGCGGGGGATGAATTGGTGGTGGATGTGTATGGCTATTCAGAAAAGAATGATAAGCTCAAAGTTACTCCGGATGGATTTGTTAACATTCCTAATGTAGGACCGGTATTCGTCAGCGGTATGACAATGGAAGAGGCCAAGAACCGAATAATAAACAGGCTTTCTTCCATATATAGCGGAATTAAGAGTGGAAGTACCCATGTCCAGGTTTTATTAGGGGATATCAGGAGTATAAGGGTTATGTTGATCGGGGAAGTGGTACGCCCGGGATCTTATACGTTGCCATCCCTGGCCACCATAACCAACGCCTTATATGTTTCAGGAGGGCCCGGCGAAAGCGGCTCTTTCAGGAATATTACGGTGGTGAGGAATGGTAAGGTCATCGATACATTTGATCTGTACGATTTCCTGATCAATGGCGACCTGAAAGGGAACATCCTGCTGCAGGATCAGGACATCGTTAAAGTAAATCCGTATAAAACTAGGATAATTCTCGAAGGACAGGTAAAACATCCGGCTATCTTCGAGGCAAAGGAAAATGAAACGCTCCAGGACCTTATTACTTATGCGGGAGGATATACGGAAAAAGCCTACACAGGAACTATAAAAGCCACGCGCATAACAGATAAAGAGAAAGAGGTACAAACTATTCCTCAATCGGCTGTAAAAGGATATATGCTGCAATCCGGTGATTCCCTTTATGTAGATTCGGTGTTGAACCGCTTTGCAAACCGCGTGAGCATTTCAGGGCCTGTGTTTTTCCCCGGCAGCTATGCAGTACAACCTGGAATGACGGTGAAGGACGTTATAGCCCAGGCGGATGGAGTCAAGGAAGATATATTTTTAAATAGGGGACTGATTAAAAGACTAAAGCCTGATTTTTCTCCCGAAATGATCGATTTCAATGTCGGAGAAATACTTTCAGGCACTACCGCTATCCCGGTTCAAGCGGAAGATAGCATTACACTTTACTCAAAGTTGGATATCAGGGAGCGCTATTATGTGCTGATCAGGGGCGAGATCAATAAACAAGATACGCTCCCGTATTCTGAAGGCATGCGGGTGGAAGACGCAATTTTAATGGCTGGGGGTTTCAAAGATGCAGCCTCCACCAAGGAGATTGAAGTGGCAAGACGAACCAGGTCCCAGGAATATGATCCTAAGAATCTTTCTATGGCGCTTGTTCAGAAATTCACGGTATCCAGTGACCTGGACAAAATCACCGACAGCTCCAATTTCATTCTAGAACCCTTTGATCAGATTACGGTCAGAAGATCGCCAGGTTACATAGAACAGGCTTCCGTAATGATAGAAGGGGAAGTCGTATACCCCGGGCAATATGTAATCGATTCAAAATCGGAAAAGCTGTCTGATCTGATCAGGATTGCAGGCGGCCTTAAATTAAATGCTTTCCCGGAAGGGGCTTTGTTATTGCGGAAAAAGAGTTTGGACCTCTCTGACAACTATTTGGAACAAAACAAGCTGGCGGCCTTCAAGGAGGCTAATAAGGGGGATGATTCGCTTGAATTAGATAAGCTGAAAAACAGCAGGGGAGTTGACATGCAGTTGGTGGGGATCAACATGGAAAAAGCCCTGGCGTCTCCAGGCTCCAAATATGATCTTTTATTACAAAAGGACGACATTATCAGGGTGCCGCAAAGACTTGAAACAGTCACCTTGAACGGTGAGGTGTTTTATCCAAAACAAGTACGATTTGATAAAAAATACAGATTTAAGGATTTTATTTCTCAGGGCGGAGGCTTTACAGCGGTTGCCTTAAGAAGGAGAAGTTATGTTGTATATCCAAATGGAGAAGTTGCCAGTACTTCAAAAGTCCTGTTTTTTAATCATTTCCCCAAGGTGAAGCCCGGATCAGATATTTTTGTCCCTGCAAAGAGAAAAAGGGAGGCAACTTCCGCGGGTGAAATTCTTGGTTTGACCACAGGTCTTGCCGCCTTAATGGGTATTATCATTACAATAATTCAAATCTCGAAGTAGTCCTTTCATGAATGACGAGATGATAAACAACAATCCAGGTGAAATTTCCTTAAAGGAACTCTTACTTAAACTGGGAAACGGAGTCCGGTATCTTTTAAGGAAATGGAAGATGTTGGTCATCGGCGCCTTATTGGGCGGTTTGATGGGATTTTGCACATCATTTTTCAAAAAAACGGAATACATAGGAACTATATCCTTCGTGCTGGAAGACACAAAATCCAGTGCGCTGGGTTCGTATGCCGGGTTGGCGTCTCAGATGGGGATTGATCTCGGAGGAATGGGGGGGAGCGGAATTTTTACGGGGGATAATATATTGGAATTCCTGCGATCGAGACTGATGATTGAACGGGCGCTGCTGACGGATACTGTTTGGCAGGGGAGCAGGGTAACTTTGGCCGACCTGTATATCATCACTTATCAGTGGAGGGAAAAGTGGAAGAACAAAGGGGAGGAACTTTCTCGCATATCCTTTCCGGTGTCAACCAGGCCTGAAAATCTATCCCGGCTCCAGGACAGTGTGATGATGCTGTTGCATACGGATATTACGGAGAAGAGCCTGATGGTAGATAAGCCCGATAAGAAGCTGAGCTTCATTGATGTCAGCACGACCTCCAGGAATGAGTTATTCTCCAAGTTGTTCACCGAAAGGTTGGTGAGGGAAGCAATTGATTTTTATGTCAAGACCAAAACGCAGAGACAACAGCAGAATGTTGATAAGATGCAAGGTCAGGCTGATTCTATTTTAAATCTGTTGGACCAGAAAACCTACAGTGCTGCCCTGAACCAGGATGTAAACCTGAATCCTGCCAGGAAAGTAGCGACCGTTGGTATGGAACTGGCCAGCAGGGATAAGACCATACTAGGTACGATGTACACGGAAGTTGCCAAGAATCTTGAGTTGGCGAAAATATCATTGTCTGAACAGACCCCGATAATACAGGTAGTAGATGCACCTAAATTCCCTATTGAAAAGAAAAAGAACTCAATACCAAAGGCAATACTGATAGGGTGTTTTTTGGGGGGATTCCTGATGGCTGCCTTTGTCATTGCCAGGAGGGTTTACAGATTGATCATGAAATAACCGGAATAGCTTAAAAAAATATATGGCTGATCTATGGAAAAAGTAAATTTTGCGGTAATTGGTTGCGGGCATATTGGCAAACGTCATGCTGAAATGATTTCCAGGAACGATGAAAGCAACCTTGTAGCATTAGTGGATATACTTCCGGGAGAGAAATTAGGAGTGGGGAAATTAGGCGCTCCGTTGTATGATAACATCGATGACCTGCTGTCTTCGGAATTGGGACCGACCATTGACGTTGTAAATATTGCGACTCCCAATGGTTATCACGCCGAATATGCCATGAAGGCCCTGGAGGCAAGGAAGCATGTAGTGATTGAAAAACCCATGGCACTGACCAAGCTGGACGCGGAAAAGGTAATCTATAAAGCATTGAATGTCCACCGGCATGTGTTTGCAGTGATGCAGAACCGGTATTCTCCCCCCTCCGTGTGGATCAAGGACATGATCGAAAGCGGGCGTCTGGGTAAAATATTTCTCGTACAGCTCAATTGCTACTGGAACAGGGACGACAGGTACTATAAGCCGGAAAGCTGGCATGGTAAAAAGGACCTGGACGGGGGTACCCTGTTCACGCAATTTTCCCATTTTATAGATATCCTTTACTGGCTGTTTGGGGATATTACAAATATTCAGGGAAAACTGGTCAATTTCAATCACCAGCACCTGACTGAATTTGAGGACAGCGGGATCGTCAACTTTGAATTCGTAAACGGGGGGATGGGCTGCATAAATTATTCAACTTCCGTCTGGAATCAAAACCTGGAAAGTTCCATGACGATTATTGCTGAAAAGGGCAGTGTAAAGATCGGGGGTCAGTATATGGACAGGGTAGAGACCTGTCATGTGAAAGATTATGAAATGGTTGACCTGGCGCCTACCAACCCCGGGAATGACTATGGAGCCTACAAAGGTTCGGCGCAGAACCATCATTATATCATTGAGAATGTAATAGATGTATTAAGGGGTAGGGCCTCCATAACCACTAATGCCTTGGAAGGGCTTAAAGTGGTGGAGATCATTGAAAGAATTTATTCTTTGAAGCGGTAGTTGATGAAAGTATTAAAGCTTGAAAGGGGGCACTTTCTAAGAGATATTCTGGTATTGATGGTGGGCACAGGCCTTGCCCAATTCATCCCGGTTCTGGTTTCTCCGATTCTAACAAGGGTATATGACCCCTCACAGTTTGGTATATATTCTTTATATACCAGCCTGAATGCCATTTTGGGAACCATTATTTGCGGCAGGATGGAAGTCGCGGTTGTCATTCCAAAAGAAGAGGAGGAAGCCCGGGATATAGCAAGGATTTCATTTTACTTCAGTATCCTGACATCCGTATTGGTCTACGTTTTTCTATTTATTTTTTCCAGCAAATTCTCAGCCGGTGTAAATAGCCTGGTCGTTTTCCTGCCGTTGTCTCTTTTCTTTTACGGGATCAATCAGGTGGGAACTTATTTTGCCAACCGGCATCGCCTGTATAAGACCATTTCTATCAGTAAGATATTGCAGAGCTGCGGGACCGTGCTGATTCAACTGGGCTGCCCATTGATCACGCTAAAAATGGGGATGGGCCTTGTGATAGGGGCCTTCATCGGACAATTCATTGCCAGTATATACCTGGCTTATTATTCAGGCTTGTTTCCCGTCTTTTCCGGAGAACGGAAACGTCCCTTAAAAAATACATTGATAAAATACAGGAAGTATCCCTTGCTGAATGGCCCGACTGCATTAATGGACAACTTTTCGGTTTTTGCTCCTTCTATTTTCATTGAAATGTTCTTCGGTGCGGCGACATTAGGGCTGTATGGCCTTGCGCAGCGGACGATAACCATCCCTGCTACGCTGATAGGGTTGTCCTTCTCACAGATATTTTACAAACAGGCGGCAGACCTCAATAATGAAGGCAAACCCATTTATCCTTTGTTGGCGAAAGTAGCCAGTAAACTCTTTATGCTCGGGGTTCCCATATTCCTGGCACTCGTCTTCTTTGCTCCAATGTTGTACCAGTTGGTATTCGGGAGTAAATGGCTGGTGTCGGGGCAATTTGCACGCATCCTGGCTTTTTCATTCCTGGTCAGGTTCGTTGCTTCTCCCGTCTCTTCTGTTTTTCTGGTAAAGAATGAGCTTAGGCTGCTCGCCATCTGGCAAGTCGTCTATTTTATTATCGTATTGCTGGTATCATTGTCTGCCAAATTTTTTTCCCTTACTATTATGGAACTTTTGTATCTGTATGTGTGTGGGGACATGTTGATGTATAGCATATATTTTTTCTTATCTGTCAAAATAAGCAAGAGGTAACGTATGTGTGGTATCGCGGGCATCATAAACAGGGAAATTCATAGGGACAGCCCCTATGAACCCATCCGTGAGATGACGGATATTGTCCGGCACAGGGGACCGGACGGAGAAGGGCAGTGGCTAGATGACGGGATTGCCCTGGGACACAGGAGATTGTCCATCATAGATCTTTCTTCCCTTGGCCATCAGCCCATGATCTATATGGATAGATATGTAATCACCTATAACGGCGAGGTATATAACTATATAGAATTAAGGAATGAACTGGAGGCAAATGGATATAGCTTCCGGTCGCATTCCGATACTGAAGTCATACTGGCTGGCTATGATTGCTGGAAGGAAGCTTGTCTGGATAAATACAATGGGATGTTTTCCTTTGCCATTTATGACATGCAGGAGAAGACGGTCTTTTGTGCAAGGGACCGGTTCGGGGTAAAGCCTTTTTATTATGCACAGATAGGCGACAGTTTTGTATTCGGATCTGAAATAAAGCAGTTCACCGTCTTAAGGGGATGGAGAGCCATTTGCGATGCCCGGACTGCAGCGGATTTCCTGGTATATGGAATACAGGATCATACGGAAAGGACTTTTTTTAAAGATGTTTTTCAATTGCGGGGTGGGCATTACCTCAAATATGAACTGGCGAACCATACCTATCGTATATGCAAATGGTATGATCTTTTAGAGAAGAAAAATGGCGCGGTTGCGGCAGTACCGGAGGGGGATGTAAGCGAGCGGTTTTATGATCTGTTGTCTGATTCGGTCAGGTTCAGGTTGCGATCGGATGTGAAGGTCGGTTCGTGTTTATCGGGGGGATTGGATAGTTCTTCCATCGTTTCCATAGTGAACGAGCAACTGAGATTGGTACAGGCGCATGACCGGCAGGAGACGGTGACAAGTTGTTTCGACGATAAGAAATTTGACGAAAGGGAATATGCGGACGAAGTGGTCAGGGCCACCGGAGCAGTCAACCACAAGGTGTTCCCCTCATTTGACGCCCTATTTGGGGAATTAGAAGATATGGTCTGGCACCAGGATGAACCGTTTTTATCCACCAGTATTTACGCCCAATGGAATGTTTTCAGAACGGCCGGGGAAAATGAGATCACCGTAATGCTGGATGGCCAGGGAGCGGATGAAATGTTGGGGGGATATCCTACATTTTTTGCCCCCAACCTGTTATCCATGCTCAGGAGAGGGCAATTTGGCAGGTTCCTTACGGAATTCAATGGTATCAGGCGAAATACTCCCTATTCTGCTGCCTGGATTGGCAAGCAATTGCTGAAAAACGGGATTGGCAAACAACGCTCGGATGCCTTACGGGAATGTATCCACCCGGGTGGGGCTATCCTCGGTGCAAGATACCCGGGCGGTGCGCGCCCCAAGCTGACGTATAGCGATTTTAAGGAGATGTCCTATGCCCAATTGACGGCCACCAATTTGCCCATGTTGCTGCATTATGAGGATCGTAATTCTATGGCTTTTTCGATAGAGTCGCGTGTCCCTTTCCTGGATTACCGGCTAGTGGAGTTTGTTTTCCAATTGCAGGAAAAACACCTGATCAGCGAGGGCAGAACGAAATACGTATTGCGGGAGGCAATGCGCAACCGGATTCCTGACAAGGTCCTGGGAAGGAGGGATAAAATGGGTTTTGTGACTGCGGAGGAACAATGGTTAAAGGACCACCCGGCGGATTTTGAAAAGCATATCAGGGCAGCGATCGATGGCTCTAACGGGTTTATATCGCCGGATTGCCTGAAGATCTTCCAGCAGATGAAAGAAGGGAAACTTAGGTTTGATTTTGTCCTTTGGCGGATTATCTCTTTTGGGGCATGGATAAAAAAATTTGACGTACAGGTATGAAGATAGTTACTGTATTAGGGGCTAGACCCCAGTTCGTGAAAGCCGCGGCAGTCAGCCGGGTTATCGCAGAGACCCCGGGTATGCAAGAAGTGATCGTGCATACAGGGCAGCATTTTGACAAAAATATGAGCCAGATCTTTTTCGATCAGCTGGCTATCCCGGAACCTGATCATCATTTGCATATCCATGGTCTCACTCACGGAGCCATGACCGGACGCATGCTGGAGGAGATTGAGGGCTTGTTGGTCAAAGAACGGCCGGATTCCGTGATGGTTTACGGGGATACTAATTCTACACTGGCCGGGGCCCTGGCTGCAGTTAAGCTGGGCATCCCCGTAGCACATGTGGAGGCTGGTCTCAGAAGTTTTAACCCGCGCATGCCCGAAGAGATCAACCGGGTACTTACCGATCGCATTTCCCGTTATCTTTTTTGCCCCACGGATCACGCTGTAAGGAATCTGAATAAAGAAGGATTTGGTGTGCCTGGCTATGATAATGGGTTTGATGCAAAGGTTGAATTAGTCGGAGACGTGATGAAGGACGCAGTCTTGTTTTACTCCCATCAGAAATCGGTACTGAGCAAGAACCTGGAAGACCTGATGGACCAGCCATATATCCTTTGCACTATTCACCGTGCGGAGAATACCGATGTAGAAGGCAGGCTCAGGGGCATATTTGAGGCACTAAACGAGATAGCCGGTTATACCCGGATCATCCTTCCATTACACCCGAGGACAGTTTCTTTCCTGAAGCAATACGATATTAAAATATCCGGAAATGTCCGGGTCATTGAACCCCAGGGATATCTGGAAATGTTGAAGTTAATCGAAGGGTCGTCTATGGTGCTTACAGACAGCGGTGGTCTGCAAAAGGAAGCCTTCTTTTTCCATAAATTTTGTATCACATTAAGAGATGAGACAGAGTGGGTGGAACTGGTAGAGGGTGGATTTAATCAACTGGCCGGTGCGGATGCCGCCCGTATCACGCGGATTTTTCTTGAGAACCGGAATAAGGTCATCGGAGATGCTCCGTTATATGGCAATGGTGACGCCAGTATAAAAATAGTTAAAACGCTGAAAGGTGAATGAGACGCCCCAAAAGATAAGGATCCTCTATATTACGTGGGGGGAAGTCATCGTCCGCAATGGGATATTCAGGAACCAGGTGGTGGAGCAGTTGAAATTGACCAAGCGGTCGTCTGAGACATTTGAGGTGCACCTGCTATCCGGAATGCCCCTTGTGAATATGAAGCTGCTGAGGAAGCCTATGGATTTTTTGAAGGATGTGGAAGCTTTCAGAAAGAAGCTCACCGGCGAGGGAATCCGCTTTTCGGTGAGGATGATCCCAGCCGTGTCCGCCTGGTTTTATGCGAAGAAATGGCAGTTTCCTTTCTACCAGTTGTTCAATATGGGTTTTCTAAAACGATATGTAGTAAAATATAATATTGAAATAATACATTGTCGCAGTTATCAGGCAACCTATTTTGCCCTGCTCGTAAGGGACAAGTACCGGTTGTCCTATAAAGTGATATTTGATACCAGGGGACTTTTCCCTGAAGAGGGATTGATAAAGCATGCCTACCATGCGGGAGATAAAAATTTTGTACATTGTAAAAAGGTAGAGCAATACTGTTTGGAGATGGCTGATGTGGTGGTGAATGTTTCAGAAACATTTTCAGAGTATATCAGGACCATTACCACTAATAGAAATATCCGTACCATCTATACAAGTACCAACCTTCAGCTTTTTCATGCTGCTCCGAATCTAAAGTCAGAGACAAGGATCGAACTGGGCATACATGATCGGGAAATGGTATTGGTCTATCTGGGGGATGTAAGGACTTCCGGCTGGCACCAGGTATCCAATCTGGCCCGGCTTTATAAGGCTTTTTCGGAGGCATATGCGGAAACCAGGTTATTGGTTATTACAGAGCAGGACCATGCAGGCCTGGAAGAGAACATGGCAAAATACGGAATTGAGGGGGGCACGCTACTCATCCGGGCGGGCAAGGACCAGGCGCGGATCAATGCGCTGCTTAATGCTGCGGATTTCGCTTGTCTTCCTTTTCGGGATGTGGAAAATGACGTTGACAAACTACTGGGTTACACCATGATTGCTTCAAAGACGGGGGAGTACCTGGCGGCTGGTTTGCCGGTCATCTCCAATCGTGCCGTAGGGGCCGCAAGCGCGTTGGTCAGTAGGGAGCAGTTAGGCGTAGTATATACTGATGATAGGGATTCCGTTTCATTTGAACATCAACAGTGGAGAGAGGATGGGTTTTCCGATAGCGTACGGGAGAAGTCGGTCAGGATCGCCCATGAATTATTCGATGCAAAGGGGAACGCGGAAAAGTATGGCGAAATTTACAGGGAATTGACATGTTTGCAGTAGCCGTCATATTAACATCATTGCTTTGCATACTTGCGTCGGCCTATTTGTTCAGGTTGTCGGCAGGCAGCCTTTCTCTATCTAACCTGAATATGATGACCTTCATTTTCTGGGTAGACCTGATTATCCTGAGCTACCTGGGATCAGTGGTGATATTGTTGCTAGGGGGAACAGAATTCAATGAGCTCGTGGATAACTTGACAGGTGGGTTTGAGACCAAGCTAAGGGTATGGCTGTATATATCTTATACGATACTGGCCTTTCCTGTGGGCATGTGGATCGCAAAACTGTTGTGGAGCTTTAAGTTGGGAGAATTCAGTTTATATCGGGCAAAGCCCCTTCAAACGCTTTTTACCGCAAACGACAGCTATATCCGCTACCCCTTATATTTTCTTTCCTTTCTTTCCATAGCAGCCGTAGCCTATACTTATTATGTGATCGGCTATATCCCCTTACTAAGATCGGCGCAATTGAGCAGTGAAACGGAAGTGATGCAGTTGCGGGCCAGTATTGATTTAGGATTCGGGGGGAATGTCTACTTTAAAAACATCTTCGGGATGGTGCTTACTCCAATCCTGACGTATATATCATTTGCCTATTATAAGACCACTAAATCCAGGAAAGACCTGTTGTGGTTTATCGTCCTGTTTGGGGCAACCTTTTTGATGATGACCTATGATATGTCCAAAAGCCCATTCGTTCGATTCTTGTGTGGCTTTTTATTCTTCCGGATACTTACGGGAAAGATCAAGGTAGGACTGGTCTACAGGTACGCCGGCATAGGAATACTACTTATGGTGGTCTCTTTTGTCGTATTCGCGAAGAAAAGCGATTATCTTTCTTTATTGTTTTCCTACAATCACGGTATAACCGGAAGGCTCATTATCAGTCAGATATCCTCTTTATACAGGCATATTGAACTATTTCCTTCCAGCCACGATTTCATTGGATTTTCGAGCCTCTCCCAGGTATTACCGTTTGGGAACCCATCGGAGCGTTCTGCCAGGATCGTGATGGAGATTGTCAGCCCATCCTGGATTGCCATGGACATGGGGGGGGTGTATAATACGCTGTTTATAGGGGAGGCATATGCCAATTTCGGAATCGCGGGCATATTGCTGAGCCCTTTATGGATAGGATTCCTCATTCAGAGCTTCTTCATCTTCCTGATCAGGAGAAAGAAGGCCCCTCTTTGGCTGGGATTATTTGTTTATTTCAGTTATAACAGCAATATCACCGGCGGCTTCAACGAATATATATATGATGCTCAGGTGATAATTCTGGCAGTCATTGTACTATTTGTATACGTAACAGCTGTTTATTTGATACGTTCAAAAGAATTACGCAATGGATCAAGACCGAACAGTCCAGGTGCTCCTGGCTTCATATAATGGGGAAAAGTATATCGCGGAACAGATTGATTCCATTCTTAATCAGGATTACCAGCACTTTACACTGACGGTCCGGGACGATGGATCTACAGATCGGACGCTGTCCATTGTCACGGAATTTGCATCCAGGTATCCGCAGAAAATACGGGTATTGGCAAACAACGGGGAGAAAGGATTGGGGGCCTCCCTTAACTTTGGCAGACTGCTGGATGCCGTGGACGGATCATATTTCATGTTCTGTGATCAGGATGATGTGTGGTTCAGGGATAAGATATCCAGATCCGTAGAAGCCATCACAGGGCTGGAGACACGAGGAGGCAAAGATGTACCGCTGTTAGTGTTTTCTGATCTGGAAGTCACTGATAATAAACTGAATGTCCTGCACCCTTCTTTCTGGGAATTAAGGAAACTGGACCCTGCCATGGCGTTCAGTTACGAAGAGCTCATTGCCAATAATGTGATCGCAGGGTGCACTATTTTATTCAACAGGGCGGCCCGTCAACTTGCCTTGCCGATCCCAGCCAACCGGTTCCTCCATGACCAATGGATTGGATTCCATGTGGCGTATTATGGCAAGTTGAGCTTTCTAAAAGAACCTACGTTGTTTTACAGGCAGCATGAAAAAAATGAAATGGGCGCCAGGAACCTGACATCGGATTATTTTTTTAAGAAGATATCCTTCTTTCCCAGGCTCTGGAGCGACTGGCGCTGGCTCAAATCCAAAAATACCATACCGGTAAACCTTGGACGTATATTTTGGTTAAAACTGAGATTTAATATTGGAAGGTTATTTACAGCGTTGAAAAAAAAGTAACGGAGTCATGCGAATCGCTATCATTGGAACCAGGGGTATACCTAATAATTACGGAGGGTTTGAGCAGTTTGCTGAGTATATCTCTACCGGCCTCGCAGACAACGGGCATGAAGTGACTGTTTATAATCCACACTTTCATCCTTACCAGGAGGATACTTTTGGAAAGGTTGCCATCCAAAAAATATATTGCCCCGAAGCTAAATTGGGCTCAGCAGGTCATTTCATTTATGATTACCTGTCATTGAAACACGCTGTTAAAAGTGGGGTTGATGCCATCTACGCAGCAGGATACGGGACGTTGGCCCCGGCGCTGACGATCATGGGTCGCATACCAATCCTTGTCGTGAACATGGATGGAATTGAGTGGAAAAGAAGTAAATGGAATTGGGCTACCAGCCGTCTGATGAAATTATTCGAAAGAATAACCGTTCGAAGGGCAGCTTACATAGTTTCTGATAATGAAGGCATCAGGGAATATTATAAGACGCAATTTAATCGAGACTCCTTTTTTATTGCCTATGGAGCTGATCCCGTTTACACATTCGATGCGTCCGTCTTATCTGCCTACGGCTTGCAACCACATGGATATTTTCTGTGCATTGCCCGGCTGGAGCCGGAAAACAATATTGAAACCTTTTTGGATGGATATTGTTTGGCGACGGGTCATCCTGAACCATTTGTGGTTGTAGGGAACTATTCTTTAAAGTACGGACAGTACCTTCGGGAAAAATATAAGGATAGGAATGTCCTTTTTTTCGGCCCGATTTATGAGAAGCATTATTTGGATAATTTAAGGCACTTCGCTAAATTGTATTTCCATGGTCATTCAGTGGGAGGCACTAATCCTTCGCTTTTAGAGGCCATGGCAACTGGATGCTTCATCGCAGCGCACGACAACTCGTTCAACCGGTCGGTCCTCAAGGACAATGCCTTGTTTTTTACGGATGCCAAAGAGGTTAAAACCCTTTTGGAGAACCTGGAACCCATTAACGATAGCATTGATATGTGCATTCAATCCAATTATAATACTATAAGGCTCGACTATTCCTGGAAAGGGATTGTTGCTGCTCACGAGCAGCTTTTTTCATTTATTAAAACTCAATCAACCAATGAAAAAATTCTTTAAACGAGGGAACGGACTCATTTTTGCTTTTCTGTTTTTATGTATGAGTACCGGCGCTGTAATGGCTCAAACCCCTACCAATCCTGTCTATAGGATTTCGAGCGCTGCCTCCCCCGGGACGGAAGATAATAAGACTTTCATGGCGTTTGATTCTCAAAATACGCTCTTCTACTTTGACATCCGTGATATTGCGACGTACGGGCACCTGGTAAAGGAGACGAATGGACAGGAACAGAGCATTGACCTCCTGCCCGTTATTAAATCGGTGTTGCCTACAGCCCTTATTCCCCATGACACGTTGAGCCACGCATTGTGCGCCATCCAGATCGATAACCAGGACCGGATTTTCATCATTTATTACGCATTTGATCCTTTCGGCGAAGGCAAGAGAAAGTGGAAAGGAAGGGTTCCCATTTTGTTGTATTCCTTTGATAAGGGGGCTACTTTCAAAGCAGCCCTCCTGCCGGGTTCTCCGGATGAAGCCTTTTTGGAAGAGCGGAACCGGGTGACCGGCTCGAAATGGCCCCCCTTGATCGGATGGACTACGTCAACACATGTAAAGATTTCTGAGTTGGGTGATATCAACCGCTTTGGTATTATCATACCCCAGTTTTCAGGGAATTCCCTTGAATTGAGCAAAGTCTATACCGTAGCAGAGAATAATCCCGGGGTATCCAACCATACCGGGGGCGTTTCTTTCGCCTGCACCGTTAGCGACGTTTCTTATTTTACGTATAATGAATTCCCTGAAGACAAGCTGGGCAACAATATTATGGTGGCCAAGCTGGACCGCAATTCGAATGAGATTGTTGAGAAATCTATGGTGACCCAGATCAGGAAGCCTAATTTCCCTGATCCACACGTTTCTCCGGTCATTGTAACAACGAAGAACGGGATATTGCATCTTATCACGGGCTCTAATGGCGGTCCGTTCGGACACTTCAGTGCCGACGCCTCCGAGAGTACACTGACCTGGCATAAGGTGACTGATTTACCGGGAGCAAGGGTATATGCCAATCTCCTTATCGATAATGAGGATAATCTGCATCTCCTTTACATGGAATGGTCCCATGCTCCACGGTTGTGCTACCAGGAATTTTCCGCTCAGTCCCAGCAATGGGGGGAAGAGAAGACCTTACTGGCTACCCCCGATGAATTCCCTTCCAGGACAAAAGATAACTACGGCATCTATTATTATAAAGGCTCCTTTGACCAGAACTTCAATTTTTATGTGAGCTTTTCATTTTGGGAAACCTATGACAGCCATCTGTATCCCAGACAGGTATTGGTCAAAAAGCAGGATAGTAACGACTGGTCCTTATTGGGTAATTAATTGTGGTCTGCTCCTGCCACATTGTTCATTTTGTTTAAGAGTTGCCCTCTGGGGGAAAATTCTTTGCGCCCCAATGGCGCAAATTGTTTGAGTAATACGTAACTTAACCCTTGAAATATAGAGAATTGCAAGTATATTATGGAAGAGAACTAAACTTTTGTAAAAGATAACGGTCTAGTATAAGCATTTATTTATCCAATATCCTTTAAAAACAACCAACATGAGAGGTCTTTTGCTGTGGGTAATACCCCTGTTATTACCTTTTATTTCTATTGCGCAAAGTGCTTCGTATAATTTTGCCGGAGATACCACCGTGCAGCTGAACGTAAACGGACTTCTGGATTCATGGAATAGCACTGGCAGGGAGGTTGACTATAATTTTAATTTATACAAGTACTATACGACTGGCTTTGAGCCGTTAAAATCCGTTACCCTGAAGAATAACGGGCTTCAAACTGTCAGCAATATCTCTATTCTATTCAACAGCCGCAGGGGGTGGCAGAATCTGAATAGCATGGCCGCCGGGATTTTTAATCCGACCGACCCTGATAAGACAAAGGCGTTGAAACTGTGGAAGTTCGTATATGACAACCACTGTTATTTCTATTCCCCGGAGACATTCAACTCCCCTGAGATCCAGGATCCCATGAAATTTATGTCCAGCTATGGGTATGGGGATTGTTTCATGATCGCCAATCTGGTAAAATACCTCAATACGACTTACAATGGAGATTCCCTGTGGATATGGGGCTTGGCAGGGGGGGCACATGCGGTAACGGAATACAAGATCAATGGCAGTTATGCCGTCCTTGATGCCGATGAGGGAGGATTCTACCTGAAGCTGGACAATCAAACGCTGGCCTCCTATGATGATATCCGTTATGATCCTTATCTATACCTTAGGACCCAACATTTTGGACCGGCGAACCCTTACAGTGCTTCCCTGAATTATTACAACGTTGAAAATTATCTTGGAAGCAATAACTACCGGTCCTTGTTCCCGGAATACGGGAATAGTGGTATCAGTACGGCTTTTTCCCTGAGACCAGGAGAACAGTTTTCATATGTATGGACAGACACTTCCGTGCTGGCTCCTTTCCATCAGTTGGTTTACCCGAATTATGGGCAGGATCCTACCCTGAACGATGTGGGTCAAGTGATTAAAGTCGGAGTATTTACCTATGATCCGGCATTCCTGCAGGCCAATGCCAATAACCTGATGTACCTGTACCAGAATATTACTATTGATCCTGCCTACGGGGATACAGTCCCGGTGGTACACGCCACTCAGAATAGCGGGGCGAACTTTGTTATGTGGATGACTTCTCCTTTTGTCCTGACCGGCGGTAAGATCAAGGGATATTTCTATGCAAAAACCCCAGCTGATTCTATCTCTATGGATTATTCCCCTGACATGGTGAATTGGACCAGGATCTGGCAGGGAAAGGGATTGGGTCATTATGCCGACAGTGTATCACTGGACGCCGTGATCAACCCGCTCCATTTGACAGCCACGTACGGATATTATCTCCGGTGTAATTTTCAACCTTCAAGCTCTCTGGCTGGTTCCGGCCTTGATTCAATCCAAATAACAGATAGTTGCCAGGTGAGTAAGTTTTTTATGCCCCATCTTCAGGTAGGAAATAATTCAATTAGTGTAAACGACAGTTCGGCTTCTCCCGGACAATTACAGTTGAGCCTGAACTGGCTGGAGAATTCCTCTAACACGCCCCCCAACGCGGTGGCCAGCCCGATTTTTCCTTCCTCCGGGGGTACAGTGAATGGAACTTCCTTTACTTTTTCCTGGCAACCTGCTACTGATAATGATGGAGACGCCATCGTCGATTATCACTTTGAGTTAAGTGATGATTCCGCTATGTCCTACCCGCTGGCGACAAATTTCGACCGGTATATGTCCGGAATCGGGACTCCTGTTACAGCACAGTTTACACCTGAGCGTACGGATTTCCTTAATGCAGGAAAGACGTACTACTGGAGGGTAAGGGCCTTGGACAGCCGTGGCGCCTGGAGCGCGTGGAGTACTATCTGGAAGTTTATCCCCCAGGGGCCCGGGAGCCCGATTAATTTTCATTATGAATCTGTGGATTCCAGTCACGTGATCCTGAGATGGAGCCCCAATCCGGTGGGGAATGCTTCAGTCTCCTACCAGATCAGGGTGGATACGCCCAGGGGGTTTTTCCCCACAGCCGGTGATATCGTTGGTACCACCGTCGATACTTTCCTGAACTTGAACACCAGCGGAATGGAATATGTGCGGATCAGCGCAACGGATGCGTTTAATAATACAAGTCCCTCATCTCCATATATCACCATCTGGCCGCCCGTGACCATCACCTACGGCGTCACTCCATTGTCCGGACTTTTGCCTGCCACATCCAATAATGGATACACGCTCAAATATCAAGGCCAGGATACAAGCTTTTTAGAGGTAATAAGTGGGACCAGTATGATGGCAAGGAAAACGGGCCTGACTTACCTGAATGCGCATTTTATGAATTCTATTGATTCTGTGATTGCCACGGAAGAAGTCCCTGTAGTAATAAAGAAGGCGCCGTTGTTAATAGGTGCGGCCAACGCCTATAAGTTGTACGGGGATACCGTACCTCCGCTGCAGTACACGTTCAGCGGATTTGTGAATGGGGATGATAGTGCTGCAATCAATGTCTTGCCCGTTTTAGCTAGTCCTGTCAATCAGTTAACCCCGGTTGGGTCTTATGCGATAACCGTCGCAGGGGGATTGGATGATAACTATGATCTTTCATATAGTAACGGAGTATACACGGTGGATAGTGCGGTATTGGCGATCCAGGCCGGAAGTGATACGATGACCTTTGGAAACCCTTTTCCGGCACTGAGCTATACGGTAAGCGGTTGGAAAAATAATGATGGGACTTCTTCATTCCTGACGCTCCCTCAAATAACAACTGATGCCACCGCAAATAGCCCGGCCGGCGGTTATGATATTGTGGCAAGCGGAGCATCCGCCAGGAATTACAGTATGAACTATGAGGATGGTGAGCTACTCATTAATCCGACAGTGCCTAAACTCACCTTTGTTGTTCATGGAAATTATCCGGACAGCAGCTACACCTACAATCTGACCATTGATTCCAGCGGAGGTACATTTGACAATGCCGTTATTCTTGTTTCGGACCTTGGAGAGCCGGGGGCGAATCTTAATATGAACCTTTTGACTCTAGACACACAGATGGTGGCGCTCAGTCTCAGCGACTTGCCTGATAATGACGTCTTTAATGGGCCCCTGGCGGGTATTATACCCGGTCATAATTACCTGGCAAAAGCGGTAGTAAGCAATCAGGTAGGGGCCGATACATCGCAGAATTTTTATATTTTTACCGATGTAAATGCACCTTTTATCATATACCCGAATCCGGCGGTATCAACTATGACGTTCAGTTTGGGGATTGCCTCGGAGGGGCGAGTGCAGATCGTGATGTATAACTCGGGGGGCAAGGAAGTGTACAGAAATGACAATATCACCGGGTCGGGTATTCAGATTGATGTGAGTGGAATGGCCCCTGGAACCTATATCGTAACTATGGTGGGAAAAAGACGGACGTACGTTAAAAAGGTGGTGATTATTCATTGATTACTGAATGGATTTAATATGTTCGGTTTAGGAAAAAAAAGAAACACCCATCCGTTCCCCTTTGGTACGGATCTTCATTCACACTTATTGCCGGGAGTGGACGACGGGTCGCCGGATGTTTCATCGTCCCTTTCCCTTATCCAGTCACTTGGGGACTTGGGCTACAGGAATTTCATTACCACCCCGCATATTTACAACGATCTCTATCCGAATTCCCCTGAAACCCTTCAGCCGGCTTATGACTTGCTAAAGGACGGTATGCAACAGGCAGGAATGGACATTCCCTTCCGCTTTGCCGCCGAATATTTCCTGGACGATTTCGTAGATGGATTATTGAAAGCTCAACAACCGCTTCTGACCATCAAAGACAACTGGGTCCTGGTGGAAACTTCATTTATACAGCCCCCTCCGGACATAGACAGGCGCCTGTTCGACCTCCAGATGGCCGGTTATAAACCTATCCTGGCGCATCCCGAGCGCTATCCATACTGGCATATAAACAAGCAAAAATTTCATGAATTCCGTGAAAGGGGTATCCTGTTGCAGCTGAATCTGCTCTCCCTTACGGGTTATTATGGGAAGCCAGTGGCTGAAATGGCCAAATACCTCGTAAAAGAGGAGTTGATTGACCTGGTAGGAACGGATTGTCACCATGAAAGGCATGCTGCCGCTTTGAAAAAGGGGGCAGATACCGTTAACCGGCAGTTGGACGGATTGATCCGCAAGGATAAACTGCTGAATGCCTCCCTTTAATGGACATCAGCCAACAGTTGCGGGCCCCCCGGATAGGCAAAAAGATTGATTGTTTTTTTAGTATTTTGCCCCCATGCAACAAGTCGTTCTAGTCGATGAAAATGATGAGGAAGTCGGGCTCATGGACAAGATGGAAGCTCATCTGAAAGGATTGCTCCATAGGGCATTCAGCGTCTTTGTCTTCAACAGTCGGGGAGAGATGTTGCTGCAACAAAGGGCCCTGGCCAAATACCATTCTGGGGGACTTTGGACGAATGCCTGCTGTAGCCACCCCTTCCCGGGGGAGGGGGTTATGGAAGCTGCGGAACGACGGCTGCTGGAAGAGCTTGGATTTTCCGTGCCACTAAGCAAGAAATTCGATTTTATTTATAAGGCATCGTTTGATAACGGGCTTACGGAATATGAATTTGATCACGTTTTTACCGGATACTATGAAGGGGAGATCTGGCCCAATCCGGATGAAGTGGCAGACTATTGCTTTCTTTCTATGGAATTAATTGAAAGGTCTTTGGTAGCCGATCCCGGGCGCTACACGGAATGGTTCAAGATTGCTTTTTCCCGTCTAAGGGAGGGTTCGCGCCTTTGAAAGGCATCCTTACTTCCTGCATGCAAAGCAAGGATGCCCAAGGGAAAGCGCAGCCTACAAGACATTATTCGTTCCTGCAGCTTTCAAAGAATGGTTATGTTGGTCAGGCTTTCTTAAGCTTCGCGCCTTTGCTTTTTTTGCCGTTGGGGTTTTCAAAATTGATCAGCAGATTTTTCATGAATTTGCTGGCTACCAATTTTTCCTTTTCCTCAAAACCCGTCAGGAGCCAGTCATTATGCTGATTTCTTTGTTTTTCCAGGCGTTTAACGACCCTTTGCCCTTCAGGAGACAACCTAAGTCTTTTCCTTCTCCTGTCGAGATTGTCAGCTACCTGGATCACCAGGCTTTTACCGATCAGCACGTTTACCAGATTGGTAATATTTGCCCTGGACGTATGCAATGCTTCCGCCAGTTCTTTTGCCATCAAAGGTTTTTCTTGCTTATTGTTCTGCAGGTAGCTCATATTATCGTCCCCCGCCAGGTGAAGAAGGATCACCCACTGCTGGGTGGTAATTCCCTCCGGCTTGCCTACCTTATCCCCAATCGACCTAAGCCTGTCTGCGGTCTCCAAAAACAGGTGAATGAGCGTTGAGTTCGTATTCTGCTGTATCATGTGCGTAAATTTAACCTTGTTAATCCTTTTTTAGTTCGAGGTGTCTTTTCGAAGGTTGCCTGAAAAGGTGCAGAGGGTCTAAAAGAGATCGTGGTCCTGCCAGGAATCGAACCTGGATCTGGAGCTTCGGAGGCTCACATACTATCCATTGTACGACAAGACCAAAAAGATACTTTTCAGGATCTTCGGTTTAAACCTTGTACCAAATCAAAGCAATACATTAGGTTTCTCTTTAAGCAGAAGCGACGCGAAAATAGGAAATTCACGTGAATAGCGGACAGGCTTTGTGATAGATGGATGAAAATAATATTTTGGTAAGCCCTGTTTACTTTCCGAAAGCAACCATATTACTACCGAAAATTTTGACGGCAATGGCAAGGAGAATAACTCCGAAAAATTTACGAATGGCAATAAGACCGGCCTTCCCGAGAAGGCGTTCCAGTAGTGACAAGGATTTTAACACTATGTAAACAATAATTAAATTAATCAAAATCCCCACAAAGATATTGGTCTTATCAAAATCGGCCTTGAGTGACATGATGGTAGTGAGCGTACCGGACCCGGCTATCAGGGGAAAGGCGATGGGTACAATGGTGCCTGATTTGACGTCTCCGTCGCTTTTGAAGAACTCCAATCCCAGGACCATTTCCAATCCCAGGAGGAATATAACAATGGAACCTCCCACGGCAAAAGAATGGATGTCCACACCCAGTATGGATAGGAATTGTTGCCCGCAAAGGAAGAAGAGCAGCATCAGGGCGCCGGAGATCACCGTTGCCCTCAATTCATGGATACCCCCCATTTTGACCTTGAAGGAGATGAGGAGTGGAATGGAACCTAATATATCAATCACGGCGAACAACGTGAAGGTGACAGTCAGTATTTCTTTGATGTTCCACGCCATATTTATAAATGATACTTACTGGTGAATTTACAATAATAGGCTTTCCCAGGTATCTTTTTCTTTACCGGGATCAGGGAGCCGGCGAAGCCGATACACCGCTCCAAATGGAACAGGAAAGGCCGTGAATGCGTTTTCAAGGGACGTCCCGGTGCAGTGGCACAAGAGACTTCGGATCACGCCCGCATGTGTAATGCAAGCAACAGGGTCGGTGTTGTAACTACTAATGACTGTTCGTTCCCACCAGGCCGTACTACGTTGAAACAGTGAGAAGAAACTTTCTCCTCCGGGCACCCCCCGATGAACAAAATCTTTCATCCAGGCATCAAGGGAACTTGCCTGTATCCGATCCCAGGGTTGGTTTTCCCAATCCCCGAAGTGCATTTCTTTCAGTGCGTGTATGGACTCCACCGGCTGATGTGGGTATAAAAAATACGCCAGCCGGAGGCAGCGGCCAAGTGGGCTTGAATATACCCGGTCGATTTTTGGAGGACACTTCAGCCGGACCTTCTCGGCTTCAGCCGGAAAAGAAGCATTCACCGGGATGTCGGTTTGCCCATAACAGAGCCCTTCATGAATGAGTGGGGTGGTATGCCTGATCAGGTATATTTCCATACGATAATGCCCCAGGCGTAGAATATGATTTCAGTGATCTGCTGTATCGCTCCCAGGCAGTCGCCCGTATAACCGCCGATCCATTTCGAAAAATACCGGGCCACGCAATAGGCAATAAGGATGGCTGGCAGGAGGGCGGTCCAGTAAAGGGGCGGAAGGCCCGCGAGCGCCGGCAACAGGGCGGAAACGGAAATGCACCATCCGGCCGCTCCCATTCTCCGACCTGTCGCTTCCCTTGATTTGCTGCCTTGTACGTCTTCTACATAGGGGAAGACCTGCATGACGAATACGGCGCATAATCGGCTTCCCGCATGAGCCAGGAGCAGAAGGGAAAATAAGCGAAAGTCAGACAAAGACCGGGAAAGCGAAAGAAGCATCAGGAATTTCAGGCCCAGGATAGAGATCAGGCCGACCACCCCGAAAGTCCCCAAACGGGAATCTTTCATGATCATCAATATTTTCTCCTTGGTCCATCCTCCCCCGAATCCATCGCAGACATCGGCAAACCCGTCTTCGTGAAATGCCCCGGTGACGAGTATGCCTGTCAGCATGGAAGCGACCAGAGCTATATCCAGGGGAAACAACAAACGCGAGACCAGGTAAGCCGCTACGCTGAAGCCACCGACGAGGAGGCCCACCCACGGAAAGTACTTAGGCGCTTGTTGCAAGTATTCCGGGCGGTGGTCGGTGCTCCGGGGAACGGGTAGCCGGGTAAGGAACATCAGGGCGGTAAAAAATATCCGGGTTTCTTTTTTTATCGATGATATCATATCGTTTATCTATATCTGCTCACTTCCACGATTCGTGCGCGCTTATCCCTGGCCCAGGTCCGACATCCAAGGTCACCCATGCATTATCCCTGGCTCACACCTGCCGAAGCAAAGCTGGCCATATCCGAAAGAAAGGCGGCGGCACTGCGTATCAGGGGGATTGCCAGCGCAGCCCCGGTACCTTCCCCTAAGCGAAGGCCCAGCCTGAGCAGGGGAACGCCTTTCAGGAATGCCAACATCCCCTGGTGCCCTTTCTCCTCGCTTTCATGGCCAAAAAAGCAGTAATCCTGCACGGCGGGATACACACTTTTAGCGACCAGTAATGCAGAAGTGCCGATGAACCCATCCACTACAATGATCATTCGCAAAGCGGCAGCCTGCCACATAGCACCTGCCATCATAGCTATTTCATATCCGCCGAAACACCGGAGGGCGCCCATTCCATCGACGGCTGCCTCCTTATGAAGGTCCAACGCCAGCGCGGCCGTTTCCAGTTTGATCTTCCATTGGCCCTCATCGGTGCCCGTGCCTTTTCCCACGCAGCTTTCCAAAGGAACCCCGGTCAGGACACTCATTATCAAGGCGGCGGCCGTGGAATTACCGATGCCCATTTCTCCAAGGCCGATCGTATTGCATCCCTCTTTGTGGAGCGCATTTACGAGGGTCGCCCCTTTTTGGATCGCTGCCTTGCACTCTTCTTCGTTCATGGCCGCTTCCTGGAGGTAATTGCGTGTTCCCTTACGGATCTTGGCTGCCACGAATAGGGGAGACGACGCTATTTCATCCGGGAAATCGTAGTTCACGCCGGCGTCTACTACCTTGAGCGCCAGTTGATGCTCCCGGCAAAAAACATTAATGGCAGCGCCACCCCGGATGAAATTCAACACCATCTGGGCTGTCACAGCCTGTGGATAGGGGTTGACGAGCCCGGTTTCGCTGATGCCATGGTCTCCTGCAAAAACAATGACGGTCGGCCGGTTAATGGAAGGAGTCCCTGTTTGCTGGATCAGACCCAATTGCAGCGCCACGTTCTCCAGCAGGCCCAAGGCCCCTAGCGGTTTTGTTTTCTGGTTGATCCGCTCCCAAAGGGCGGCTTCCAGGGAATTATCTGTAGGCACTATATTAAAGGAGTCAAGAGACATCATTGTATAAATAAGATTTACAGATCGGGCAGAAGGTCACAGAAAAAAAAGCCGGTGTTATAGGGAGCGGCCCCGGGATAGGTCCGGTGCACGACTTCTCCTTTCAAGAAACGGACGGGTTCCCGGAACAGTGGACCATCAAATACAAAAGAGTGGAATTCCCCATTTTCTCCACAGGGATCGACATGGGCAGGCAAGTCTCTGAGCAGGCTTTCATCCAGCAGCCTTCCTGCAAAAGAAGCATCCAGGCAGGATCCATCAACGCAGACCAGGATCGCTTTAAAGCCCTGGGCAATGAAGTCCAGCAGCAGTTCCCTGGTAGGCCGTTTCCACAAAGGGAATACAGCCTGCCACCCGGCTTTTTCCAGGGCTTGCTCCCGGTAAGTGCGCAAGTCTTCCAAAAAAATGTCTCCGAATATACCCGTCCGGATACCTTCATCCGTAAGGCCCTGCATGGACTCCTGCAGCTTTTTGTTGTACGTATCCATGCTGGCGTCTTCAGGGAGGAAGAGCTTGCGGAGCGGGATCCCAATAGCGGCTGCCTGGTTATCCAGCAGGACTTCCCGCACCCCATGCATGCTGATGCGCATGTGGGTCTCGCTAAGGGTGGTCAGGAGATAGCTCACTTCGTATTCCCCCGATTGGAGTGTTGTCCACAGGGCCAGGGCCGAATCCTTTCCTCCGCTCCAGTTGAAAATAGCTTTGGTCATACAATCATTTAAGGATCAATGGAAGGCCGGAGACCATAAACACCACCGAATCGGCCTGCGCAGCCAGATATTGGTTGGCCCAACCCTGTAAATCCGTGAATTTTCTTCCAACGGCCGAATCTGCGTGAATACCCATTCCGATTTCGTTGGTGATGATGAAGAGTGTCGTCTCAAGCGTATTCAGCGCCCGGACTTCATTGGAAAACAGGTCCAGCGCGAGAGAAATATCTCCTTTCTCATCCGTAAAAAAATTGGTCAGCCAAAGGGTGACACAGTCTATGACGCAGACCCTGCCGGTTAGCGGCAGGCGGCTGACATATTTTTCGCATTCCAGGTTATCCCATGCGGCACTCCTTCCGCGCTGGTGATGCGCTATCCGCTCCCTGAATTCCTCGTCCCATATGCGGGCAGTGGCCACATGCAGCGGGGTTTCGGAAAGGGCAAGGGCCCTTTGGGCGGCGTAGTTGCTTTTTCCGCTACGGGCCCCTCCTGTGATCATGGTGATCATAATGGTACAGTTTGAGGAACTGGCTGAAGGACCCTTTTGAATGTATGCTGCAGGTGATCGGGGACGGAGAAAAGGTCAGGATGGAACAGGGCGGCCAGCAAACGGATCCCATCTACCAACGTGCCTGCACTGGGCTGCGTGAAAAGAGCAAAGTCTACCAGAAATACCCGCCCGCGTTGAACCGCCTGCAGTGATGACCAGCCTTCCTTTTGACGGAGGAGATGGATCTCTTCCATGGACCGTTTTGTTTCAAAACCGCAGGGGGCGATGACCAGGCATTCAGGGTCGTAACGCACGATCTTCTCCCATGCAGTCACAATAGAATCTCCCCCGGGATTGGACAGCATGTCCACACCGCCGGCCTGGGCTATCTGAAAAGGGATCCAGTGTCCACAGTTATAAATGGGATCCATCCATTCCAGGAGGGAGACGCGCCTGAGCGGCATCCGGGCCCCTCTGAGGACATCCAGGATCTGGCTGGTATGTTGTTGCAACCCGGCCAGGTATGTATAGGCCACTTCCTCTCTCCCCAATGCCCGTGCAATGATGACTGCTGTAGAGAACACATCATCGAGCGTTTGAGGGCTGAGGGGGATCAGTTGAGGCTGCCTGGCGAGCCTTGATACCGCAGCGCTGGTGCAGGCCGTATCAATCTGACAGACTTCACAAACGTCCTGGGTGAAGATGATATCCGGGCTGATCGACTCCAGTAATGCCTCGTCCACGTAATAAAGGCTTTTTCCCTGTGCTTTGGAGGCGGAGAAAATCCGGTCTATTTCTTCACTGCTGTACTGTTTTCCTTCCAGTACGCAGCGGACTACTTTGGGCATGGAAGCCGCCACTGAGGGGCATTCAAAGGTGACGCCCTTCAGGTGATCGCTAAGCCCCATGTCCACAATCATCTGGGTGGCGGCAGGCAGGAAAGAACATACTGTGATCATATGAATTATATGGAAGGTTCCCCTTTGTAATGAATCGATCTCCGGCTTCCGAACATCCATTCAACCGACCCGAACAGGATGGCCCCATAGACCAGATTCCCTACCAGCAAGTTGCGTTCATAAGGAATGGCGGCTACCAGACAGGCGATAAAACCGTTGAACGTCTTGGCATACATAGTCCCGTCCAGCCATACGCCGAAATCTGTCACGATCCAATGAATGAGGACTGCTGAGACGGAGGCGAGGACGACCCGCGTGAACGTGATCTTTTTGACCAGGTAGTGCCCGGTCAAAACGATGAGCGCAAAGGCTCCATACGTCCAATAGAAGCCTTCATAGAAAAGGCGCCAATGGCCATAGAAAACATACCGGTTGAGGATAACATCGCTCAACCACAGGGTCAGCAACGGCCAGGCAAAGGCCTTTCCTTTATTCGAGAAACAGGCCCCCCCGAAAATGGCCATGGCCCCGATAGGGGAGAAGTTGGCGAGGGGTGAGATACTCCCCTTGCCTGCGAATACGATCCTTAAGGCCGCTACCATGATCAACAGTGCGCCGATCATGATTGTTTTGGGGTTGAATTTCTGAATAGACATATGGATTGATATTTTATAATTTTAAAAGAATGCCACCCGTGAACGTAAAGCCCAGAGTGTTATACCCGTAAACTTCCATATACTTTGTATTGGTCATATTGAGGGCGTTTACGAACAGTTTTATATGATGATGGCGCAATTGGTACTCTGCGTAAGCATTCCATAAGGTAAAGGCATGCAGGTCGATGGTTGCATCTTCGTAGGTATTGGCGTCGTAATAGAGGTCCAGCCGTTTGTCCTGCCATTGTACATTGCTGCTGACGAAAAGATCTTTGGTGATCTGGTATCCGACGGTAAGCCCAGCACTGTTTTTGGGTACGCGGATCAGCCCGTAATACGTGGAATCCAACTTGCCATCAGCTGCCTGGGTAGTGACATTTCCGGTGGCATAGGTATAATTGGATTTTACGGAAAGGTCTTGCGTGACTTTCCATTCGGCCTCCAGCTTTAATCCCCTGTCATTCTCTTTGTTCAGGTTGATATACTGGGACTGATAAGTAGTTGGATTGGTGAAGAAGAAAATGACATCCTCGATATGCCTTTTAAAATAAGTCCCCCTGATGCGGAAGGCGCCTGAAGGCGTTGTGTACTGCAGGCCGCCTTCATACGTCATCGCCTTTTCCGGTTGCAGGTTTTTATTGCCGTAGGCTGAATACAGTTGATACAGGGAAGGCGTTTTATACCCGCTGGAAACGTTGACAAATGCTTTCAGCGCGTGGGAGATTGTATAGGAAGGATCAAAATTGAAGACCAGAGAACTCCCGTACTTTGAATTGGTATTATACCGAAGACCTCCATCCACATAAAAACCGAGGGGCAGCTGAATGGTCGTTGCTCCATAGACTCCCACCTGGTTGTAATGGGCATTACTCCTGGACAGGCTGGAGGCGGATGTATCCACCTGGGTGGGGTTAGTGTAATCCGGGTACAGGTACAGCGAATTTTGCTCCGTGGACAAGTTCCGGTAATCCGCTCCCCCAATTACGTTAACGGAGGAGCTGATCGGATAGCTCAGGTATGCGTCTACATAATGTTCATAACCCGTGAGGGCGTCACTGGAATAGGAGCCTTTGGCCGCCAGGGTAGGAACGGAATCATCCAGGTCTGCCCTGTCCGTCCGGTTATAGGAATAGTTCGCGTGCAACTGTCCTTTACCAATGTTCCATAAGGTACGGAGTCCCGTTTGCAGGTTGCGCAGGGTATATGTACTATTTGGATCAATATCGAACGAGCCGACGTCGTCCCTGCCGTTGTAATGACTGTAGAATATAAAGGGAGACAGCGAGACGCCCTTGGCCGCCTGCCAGGTTAAGCCTGCGTGCAGGCTATGCTGTGTATAACCATCCCTGGGGGCGGCGGGATGGGGAGCGGTAACGGTATCTGTCGCCTCCGAGATGCCATCCGTGTGATAATAAGCATATCCCGCATTATACGAGATTTTTTGAAGTGTACCTCCCACCGAGGCGCCTGCCTGAATGGTGTTATTGGTCCCGTAACTCCCGTTTGCGGAGGCGGTAAAGGGCTTGCCCGCCCCTTTTTTAGTGATAATATTGATCACTCCGGCAATGGCGTCCGATCCGTATAATACCGACTGACTGCCTTTTACGATCTCTATCCTTTCAATACTTTCCAGGGTGAGCATCCTTATATCAAAGCTATTGTCGACGCTGGAGGCATCCTGGACAGGAACTCCATCCAGAAGGATAAGGACATAGCCGCCGGAAGCCCCATCCATATAAATGGTTTTCAGCGCGCCCGGATTACTACCTGCTCCATTCACAATGATGCCCGGTTGTTCATTCAGTATCTGGCTGAGGCTTTTGCCCCCGCTCTTTTGCAATTGATCCTGTGAGATCACGATCACGGATTTACCGGTTTCAGATAGTTTGGTATTACCCTTGTCAGCCGTGACGATGACTTCATTGAGTTGTTTCGTAATAGTAGTGTCAGATTTTTGGGCGCTTGCGCTTTGGCAGGCAAAAAGAATAATGGCCGGTAATAAAGGAAAGGAACTGTAAAATTTGCTCATAGTTCTGATAATACATTTGCATCGCCCGTCAGGGACAATGTGGATGATAAATGACTATGAACTGTCTGGTAAAATCAAGTCTGGAAACAGAGGCGCCCGGCCATCCGGGGACTTCCTCTTCTCCGGCCTTTCACCCGAAAGCTCGTAGAAAATGGGGTGATCCTGGCAGGTCTTCTGGCTCACTCATTGCCTGTAACACCTTCCCGCTCCCTGGGCTTGCACCTACCGGAACAGTGGTATTATTGTTACAGGCTGTTTGATCAAAAGGGACAGGATATTCCTGGCACTCGATGAGTTTACAGCTACGGGGATAGCGCCGGATTTACACCGGACTTCCCTTTTAACTCTTTTCCCTTTGTCCTCGGGCCCGCCGGGAAAAAAGACCAAAATCGTGGGCAAAGATCAAAGCTGGCAATGGGAAATCCAAAAAAAATAAAGAAGATCGGTAAATTCCATAATTTAATGAACTTATTTTGCCTTATGAGGAATATCAGAGTTGCACTCATCCTGACTGTTTTCGTGAAAATGCCGGTGTTATTGCATGCCCAGGAAAAATGGGGACTGCGCAAATGCGTCGAATATGCGATGGCCAACAATGTTTCCGTCAGGCAGGCTGATATAGATGCCAGGACGGCGCAACTAACCTACCAGCAAAGTAAATGGGCCCAACTCGGTCAGTATTCCTTGTCCACCGGTTTAGGGTTAAGTTTTGGCTATTCGGTGGATCCCGCCACCAACCTGTTTGTGGCAGAGGATTTCCTGTCCCAGAGTTATTCCCTGCAGGGGGCCGTCAATCTATTTAATTGGTTTGGGCAGCGCCGCCTCATCGCCTCCAATAAATTTACTTATCTCGCCCAAAAAACCAATATTGATAAGGTCCGCAATGATGTAGCACTGAACGTGGCGGCCGCGTACCTGACAGCTTTGGAAGCCAGGGAGCAGATCAACGTGAGCGCCACCCAGGTTCAATTGAGTGTCGATCAATTGAGCAATACCCGTAAGCTGGTAGATGCAGGCTCTCAGCCTGAACTCAATGCAGCGGAGCTGGAAGCGCAATTGGCCAGCGACAGTGCCACGTTGTTGGGGGCTCAGGCCACCTTCGACCAGGACGTCCTGCAGTTGAAAGCTACCTTGAGCCTGGATGCCGCCTTTCCATTCGACCTGGATACCCCGCCTGTGGAGACGATACCTGTGGAGCCCATTGGGCAGCTTCAGCCTGATTTCGTGTATTCGCTGGCAGAAAAAACTTTTCCCCAGGCCCAGCTCAACGAATACCGGATAGCGGCAGCAGACAAAGCCTATCAATCCTCTAAGTCGCAACTCTATCCCACGCTCCAGCTATTCGGGAGCCTGGGGGACCGGTTCTCCAATACCCTGCAAAAGCCCGGTCAACCCAGCCTTTCAGGCGTAGATACGACGGATTATTTTGTCGTCAACAATGGGGCGATCAATAAAGTGCTGTCTCCCAGTTATACCTATGGATATGGTCGAAACTCCTTCTCGCAGTTATGGCAGGGCTACGGAAGCCAATTGAGCCAGAACTTTGGCCAACAGGTCGGTATCCAGTTGAATGTGCCTCTCTTCAACGGAAATCAGGCCAGGACCAATATGCAGAAGGCGCGCCTGAATATACGGACTGCCAATCTCCAGAAGGAGAGTGACCTGCTGACATTAAAGCAGAATGTCTACCAGGCGTATTCCGCTGCCACAGCAGCGTTACAGAAATTCCAGGCCAACAAAAAGGCCTTGTCTACCGCCGACCGGTCCTATGAGTTGGCCAGCAAGCGGTATGAAGTAGGGTTGCTCAATACAATTGACTATATCACCAACCAGAATAATTTATTTAAAGCCAAGATCAATTTGCTGGCATCTCAATACGACTACGTTTTTAAAATGAAGGTATTGGAGTTCTATAAAGGCGAAGGAGTCAAGCTATAAACCATCCTAAACTTATCTCAGATGAAAAAAGTACTGCTTTGGATCCTCATTATTATCGGCTCGCTTGTCCTTGTAGGCTTCGTACTGAAAGGGATGGGTGTCATAGGAAAAACGGAGGGGGTTAAGGTAGCTGTTGATAAAGTGACTTCCAGGGATATTACTGAAGTCGTTAACGCCAGTGGGAAAATTTACCCTGAAATTGAAGTGAAAGTGAGTTCGGATGTGAGCGGAGAGATCACCGACCTGTTTGTACAAGAAGGCGATACGGTTAAGAAAGGACAGGTGGTAGCCCGGATCTACGCAGATATCTATAATTCCAGCCGTCAGCGGGCATCAGCGATCGTGAGCCAGCAACAGGCAACCGTGGAAAACGCCAAGGCCTCTATTGCTTCCTATAAGGCGCAGATGGACCAAACGGAGGCCGCCTTTAACCGCCAAAAGAAGTTGCTGGATGAAAAGGTGATCTCCCGTTCCGAATATGAGACGGCCGAAAGTCAGTTCCTCACCGCACAGGCAAATTATAATGCAGCCATTCAGAATGTACGCAGCGGACAGGCAGGCGTTATCTCTGCCCAGGCCAGCCTTACCGAGGCGGATAAAGACCTCTCCAGGACCATTATCGTGGCGCCTATGAATGGGTTGATTTCCCTGCTGAATGTAAAAAAGGGGGAACGCGTTGTTGGAACTGCCCAGATGGCCGGAACGGAAATGATGCGTGTCGCTGATATGAGCATTATAGAAGTCCAGGTAGACGTCGGCGAAAATGACATTACCAAGGTGCACCTGGGAGATAGCGCCCTGGTGGAAGTGGACG
>Ga0302312_10000240_pt1 | contig 49387 bp, 44 predicted proteins | sample III_Palsa_N2_1_FD_200529 | JGI IMG/M metagenome (GOLD analysis project Ga0302312, IMG submission 200529) | Peat permafrost microbial communities from Stordalen Mire near Abisko, Sweden - III_Palsa_N2_1 | ecosystem: Environmental > Terrestrial > Soil > Palsa > Peat permafrost | place: Sweden... | reverse complement strand
ACATCGACACGCACAATGTCGACCCCAAACCCTTCGTCTGGCGCAAGACGGCCGACGTCATCCTTGCTTCCGTGGCACGCGCTGCCGCTAAACTTATTTGAAGTTATTTTTGAGACACCACACTAGCTCACGGTTGAACGATTTTTTTCTGCATGCAGAAAAAAGCCGCCCGGAGGCGGCCTTCTGGTTCAATGGAACGTCGTGCAACTAAGGGTAAGGTTCGCTGAGGACGACCTTCACGGCTTCATCGACGGTCAGCTCGCCACGGATCACGCGTTCTTGCAACGCAAAATCAGCGGGTTTCGGCTCCCAGCCTGACAGCTTCACGATGCCGTTTCCTTGACGGAAGGCGTCTCTTAGCCGCTCTTGCTCAACTGTGTCATTCATCCCTATTGCCCTGAAAGTAAGCTTCGTTTCGCTCGATCGCTGGTTTGAGCAGTGCCACTAATGCTTCGGCTTCCTTCCGCAAGGGTTCCCACGCAGGATGATTCATGGCCGTGATGCATCCAACATGGCTCGTCATCTTCATGTGTGGCACCGATAGCGCTTCCTTAGGCAATCGCCTCAATGCAGCTACCAGATCGACGATCTTTTCGGCCTGTTCCCAACTTAGGTAAGGGGCCGACAAACGAAGCGATCCCAAGCCACCACCACTTGCATCGCGCTGAATTTCCCACGGCGTGTTGTAGTTGCCCATCTCCTCACACTGCTTAGCTGCATCGTGGGATAACACCCGCAGCGCATCGACGAAATGAAGGAAACAGTTCTCGAACTCTTCGCGAGCATCCATTTTTTCGGAAGTCATCGGTGATTTTTTCCTGGAAAGCAAGACAGAACTTTTCACCAAATGATCGGATCAATAATCGGAGGTTCTACTACTGGCGGTTCCACTACTGGAGGCTCAGCAACCGACGGTGTCTCAACAGGCGGCTCCACTGGCGGCGGATTTCCAGGATGTGATTCCTCCGGACTCTGCCATTTTCCAGTTGTCGAGTTCCAGCGATTCCAATCTTGACCAGGAGCTTTAGTATTCCAATAAGGCGGTGTGCCATCGTCACCCTCTGGCACCCATCTACACATTGTTTTTCCGCCCTTGGGCTGCGGCGGGCCATAGAAATCACCCGGTAGCTGACCTGGCCCAGCAGGCGTCCAAGGTCCGCCAGGAATATTGCTCGGGATATCCGACGCCTCAGGAATCCGAGGCGGCCCTTCCGGCGAGAACGGCCCCATCGGCGGCGGTACGCCCGGAGGCGAAAGCCCCGACGGATCGACATACATCAGCGGGTTGTTGAACCCGTAGACGTACAGATCGATGCCGCCGTTAAAGCCGGAAGGATCGGGCTGATCGAAGCCACCACGAGCCGAGTCGAAGTACCGCGCCCCGTTGTACATCAAGCCGGTTTCCACATCGTAATACTGGCCGGAGTATCTCAGGTTAAGCACGTAGCCGCTGCTACTGGAGGGTTGCTGCTCCCCCCACGGATTGCCCTGATAGGCGAACGACCAGATCACCGTGCCCGTGCCGTTGGTCACAACCCTTGGCGTACCCAGCTGGTCAGCGGTCACGTAGTTGACCGCGCTACTGGTGACGCTTCCATTGATGGTGTTGTCCACCACGGCGACCAGCAGATTGCCCAGCCAGATGTAGTTACGTAGCTTTTCCAATCTGGGTTTGCTTATTGACCACGAAGCCTTCAGGAGTTGCCCGAACCAGTTGCAACCCAAGCTCTGAGATAAGTTCAGATGACAGCAAATGCTCTGATGCACCCCGGACGCATAGCTCGTTGTATGGCGTTGCTTGACTTGACTCACCATGATGTTCGTCGATGGCATAAAGCGCCCTGGCCAATAAAGCCGCAGTGCTCTCATTGGCGCGCGTGAGTATTGTTGTGATTCGTCCTGCTTCAAGCTTTGGCCGCGCAAGCTCCGCTGCGTGCAAATTAACCGGACTGGATACGAGCCAGACCGGCATTTCTTTTGCTAGGGCCAAGAGTCGGTCTCCAAACTCCGGGTCCAAAACGAGTGCAACTGATCCTTTCATGGCCTCACCCTTTTTAATCATCATCATGTTCCCCCAGATGGGTTGACCGGGCCGCCTGGTCCACGAATTCCGTTAACCCAGTCGTGTTGGTGTGGTACCCCTTGCCCATGGTCATGATCCCAGTCGATATCTCTCAGGGGGTTTCCATCGGGATCATACGTACGCTGCTGGCCACTGCCTGGATTCACATATGTCGATCCAGGTATTCCTGAGTTCGGCGTCTTGGATTGGGGAGGGCCCACTCTAGACGGGGCCATTCCAGGGAGCTTGCACGAAGCAGTTGGGCCAAATTCACTCGGATCAAAAGGGTTACCACGTCCCATACCACCGTCATCTGAGTTCGCTTCTTTGACCTCACGATCGAGTTCTGACCGATTCTTTAGATCGTCGAGAGTCGCCTTGACCTCGGAAGTGGGCTCTCCCGTCGCCTCCTCTTCTTGTTGTAGACCTAGGCGATCGGTGTATTGCAGCGGGTCGTTCCCAACGGCTGCATACGTGCTGATACCTCCCGCCAGTCCTTCGGGATCACTCTGCAAGAAGCGCCACGCATTGAAGTCGCGCGTTCGATACCTTCCTTTCTTCTCGTGAGCGGCATAGATGTCGATCTGTACCGCTTGCTTAAATTAGGAGACCGATTGCATCCGATGCAGCGCCTTGGCGAAGTCTCTAGTGGCGCTCTCATTTCCAGCGAGTCCCATGTGCTGAGTTTCCAATTCCCACAAATACGTGAAAATTTGATCTTCGGTTTGCCCCTGGATGATGAGCTGGACGAGATCAGGAATGTAAGCGTCGTACTCGTCTTCAGCTTCAGGGACATGACCAACCCTGATCGGATCCCAGTCGTGCAAAACGGCGTACCTTACTTGCTCCAAAAGCATTGTGTTCTCCTCCATTTCGCTCATGGTGATCCCGGGCGCACCGTCACAATCGTGCCTGTTTGAGAGTTTACGATGACCGAAATATTATTTACTGGATCGTAATAGCCAGTAGCGCCATTCCCTGCATCAAATGGTTCGCCATTCTGAATAGCATTTGAAACAACCGAAGGCATAAAACCCCGATTTTGCATTTGGTCAAAAGCATGCCCACTGTAATTTACATCACCGACGGAGCCCGGCTGATTTCTGCGGGGCTGATAAGCGGGATTGCGGAGCGGATATCCTTTTGACCCACGAAATCCAGGTGGCCCAACCTCGGACTCCGTCGGCTCAGAGCCCTTAGCCTTGCATACCCCTACTGGAGAAAACTCGCTAGGTGCAAAAGCTTCACCAGGGCCTTCTTTTTCGTATTGATCAGCCAACTCGAGGTCTTTCTTCATTGCCTCATCTTGTTTCAGCTCTCTCATGCCCTCGTTGGCTGGGGTGCCGTCCGCATCGACAGGTTCTTCGGCCGGTGGTTCGGGGAACAAGCCGGATGGATCTATATAGCGAAGTGGACTGTTTAGCCCGTAGACGTACAGATCAATGCCACCAACTTGCCCGATCGGATCGGGCTGATCGAAGCCACCTTTAGCCGACTCGTAATAGCGAGGCCCGTTGTAGTTCAGCCCGTCTTCGGCGTCGTAGTACTGGCCGGGGAATCGCAGATTCAGCACATAGCCGCTGTTGCTGGTTGGTTGCTGTTCGCCCCATGGATTGCCCTGATAGGCCCATACAGTGGCCCCTGACGCGAGTTCGTCGTACCGGAGGTTGGTTTCCCTAGGCGTGGTGCGGGTTAGCGAGCGGCTGACGAAGACACCTTCTCCATGTTCGGTGCGATTTTTCCCTAGACGCGAGTTTCCGTGGCGCAGCGCACGCGCGCAAGTGACGGTGCAACAGGCTGGCCAAAATTGCGACTGTCGCAATTTTGAAGCTCGACGACATGTTCAGCGAATAGATTTGCTGTGATCCGTTGCCGCCAAGTTGGCATAAATTAAAATTCTACTCATCGATCTGAAAGCCGTGGTCCGCATTCATTATTTCTGAAATCGGCAACACATCGCCATAAAAACTCGCTTCCAAGAACTCAACGCCACCGACTGAAGTCAAGAACAAAAGAAAATCACCACCTGTTGGCAATCCGCGGTGATTAACATGGATGCTAATTTGACGCGGCAAGCTCTCAAATTCACTCAGCAAACTGTTATCGTTGAAATTTAGATAGAATCCAGCGCATCTTTCTTTATTTAAGACATCCAAGCTAAATTTTCTGCTCTTAATGATCAGAGACTCGATAATGTGTTTAGTCAAGCCCGGTTTATTGAAGTGAAGATCGAGTATCTTCACTACGATATCTTTTTCAAGTGGAGACATATTAATCATGGGATGTATGCCGTTCCTAATCTAAACAAGCCATTAACACCAACTCCTGACACTGTAACGTCAATTCCATTTACGTTAACTACAAACACTGTCTTGACTCCGTCTGCTGCACCCGGAAACGACTTTATCGCAGCATTTGTAAGCTGCTGCAGTGCACGCCCTTTGGACCCGCATGTCTTAACTAGGGCATCCAGATTGTGTCCAGCCTCACCGAATATGTGATTGATCTTGTTAGCATTAGCGGCCGCGCGGCCTAGTGCACTATCGTCCGATACGCCGGCTGCCTCCTCGAGCATTTCTATTTGATCGACGTTCCCTTCAAGGATCGCGTTTTCCAATGCAGTGATTGGACTAGGTTGATCTGGATTAACTAGGCCAAGTGGATCGACGTGGCTTAACGGATTATTTCCAACTGCGGCATACGTGCTGATGCCACCGGCCAGCCCGATCGGATCGCTTTCTTGATAGCGTCCACACGCGGCGCAATACGTGCGGAACATGTTGTAGCTCGTTCCCGTTTCCGCATCGTAGTACTGGCCGGGGAACCGCAGATTCAACACGTAGCCCGTCGTCGACGTCGGTTGTTGTTCGCCCCACGGATTGCCCTGATAGGCCCACGACCAGATCACGTTGCCCGCGTTGCTGGTCACCACCCTAGGCGTGCCCAGTTGATCAGCGGTCACATAGTTGACCGTGCTGGTGGTGACACCGCCACCGACGGTGTTATCCACCACGGCCACCGGCAGATTACCCAGCCAGATGTAGTCCCTGTTGGTGGTGCCGTATTCGCCGATCAGTCGGTCAGACTCGTTGTAGGTGTAACGCTCGGTCACGGCCTGCGGGTAGGTGGCCACCTTGTTGATGCGCTCACCCATCGCGTTGTACGTGTACGTGCCCACCGTCTGGCCATTGAGCTGCGCCAGCGACAGGCGGTTGCGCGCGTTGTAAGCGAAGCCGTAGGTGTTCCCTCCCATCACGCTGCCCGTGGTGTTGCCGTCAGCATCATTGGCTTGAGCCGCATTGCCGATACTGGCCAGCTGGTGCGTGCCGGGGGTGTAGAGATAGGCGCCCGTGGCCAGACCCGGTGCCGTCTTGCTCAACCGGTCACCCGTCTGATTGTAGGTATAGCTTTCCAGCACGGTGCCCGCATCCGTGATGCCGGTGAGTCGATACAGCGGATCGTAGCTGTAGGTCTCCGTGGCTGGGTTAGCGCCTGGAGCGTTGCCCAAGGCGACGACATTTCCCATTACATCCCGAGCGAAGTGCAGGTTCAGTGCTGGGCTCGTCAGGTCGGTGAGCCGGTAGTTGGCGTCGTAGGTCCGCGTGATGGTCTGGCCATTGCCTAGGGTGTAGCTGCTGATCGGTCCGAACGGTAGGTAGCTGATGGCGCTGACCACCGTGGGCGACACGGTGGTGGCACCGCTAGGCGTCACCACGACACCGCTGACACGCCCATCGCTGTCGTAGGTGTAGCTGATTGCGGTCTGGTCGGGCGTGCTCTCGCCGCTCAGTCGATTGGCTGCCGTGTAGCCGTAGTTGGTGACATCGGTGTAGCCCGACAGCAGCTGCATCTTCTGGATGACGTTGCCGCGACCGTCGTAACAGAACACCGTTGTGACGACACCCTCCACCACTCGCGTCATCCGGCCGATCGGATTGGAGGCACTGCAGCCCGTGACCGCGTTGGCTTCGTCGTAGGTGTAGCTGACGTTGAGGGCGGTGTTGGTGTAGCTGGTGCTGACAGGCCGATTGTCCGCATCATAGGTCGACGTACTGACGACACCCTTCGCGTCGGTGTGTGTGAGGCGATTGCCGGCCGCATCGAAGGTATCGGTGCTGGTGCCGGTGTCCGGGCTTTGCAGCTGGGTGCGATTGCTGAGCCCATCGTAGGAATAACTGGTCGCGAGGGCCGTGGGATCGGTAACGCCTGCCAAACGATCCAGCGCATCCAGGCTGACGGTTGTTGTGGTGTTCGTCGTGGCCGGGTCAGCGCCGTTGTAGTTGGCGATGGTGCTGGTGAGGCGATTGAGGGCGTCGTAGCCAAGTTTGCTCTGAATGCCCAAGGCATCGGCACTCTGCAGCAGATTGCCGTCGGCGTCATAGCTACCACTGGAGCCGGCGTTGAACACCGTGTTGTTGAGGCCATCGACCACACCGGTGATTTGCCCCAAGGTGTTGAAGGTGCGCGCGAGGTTCTTGTGCAGCGCGCCGGTGCTGTCGTAGACCTGTTCGGCCGTCTTGTCGCCGGCGGCGTCGAGCGTGTACTGCACGTAGTTGCCCAAGGCATCGGTGACCGTGGTCAGACGATGGGCGGTATCGTAGGTATACGTCGTAGTGACGTTATCGGGATCGGTGACGGAGGCCACCGATCCATACGCGGTGTAGGTGAAGCTGGTCATCTCACCAGCCACCGCGCGCGAGGCAAGCCAGCCGCGCGGGGTGTAGGTCATGTCGGTGTAGACGCCATTCGGATCAGTGATCCGAGTCATGCGCCCATCGGCATCGTAAGAGGCGACGGTGGTGACGTGACCCAGCGCATCCGTCACCTGATACAGATCGCCGACCATGTAACACGCCGCACCGGGCGTACCGCAGCCACTAGCGCTGCTGGTGGTGTAGTAGGTGTAGGTCGTGGTCTGGGTGAGATCGGTGCGAGGACCCGTTGCTGACAACATCAGGCCCGCGAGTGGGCAACCACTGCCTACGGCGCTGCAGTACGTATAAGTCCAGCGACGCACGCCCGCAGGTACCGTACCGGTGGCGCTACAGGTATAACCGCCGGCCAGTGCCGGATCGATTTCGCAGCGGGCCAACGGTTGGCCAAGGTTGTTGTAGACCCAGCTGGTGCTCGTTACCGCCGTGCCGCTCGCATTGGTGACCGTGCGCTGCAATGGCACAAGCAATGTGGTGTTCCAGGTGGTATTCGTCGTGCGCTGTGTGGATTGACCCTGGGCATCAACCTCTTGCGTCAACAGTCCCTGACTGCTGTAAGTGGTCGCTTTGACGTTGCCATTGAAGTCGGTGTACGACAAAGGGTTGCTATTGGCGTCGTACGTACGCGTTTTCCAGGGTTCATCGCACTGCGGACCACAGGCTTGACCGACGGAGGCTGTCTGGTTGTGACCATTGGTGGTATTCCACCCCATTGTCACCGTTGCGCCGAGAGGGTATTGAACCGAGGAGGTGCCACTGGCCCCGTAGGTAATCTGGGTCGTTCCAACACCTCCGGCGAAACTTGCCGACGTTGCGTGGCCGCTGCTGTTGTAGGTGGTGTTTCCATAACGCACACCCGCCTCATCGATTATGCCGGTCATGGCATTCGGCAAGCTGGTGCCACCCGTCAATGACGATTCGCTGTAGACGTACTGACGAGTCTTGCCATCCGGATACTCTACCGAAAGCAAGTTGTCGTTACTGCCATAGCTATAATTCAGCGTGCCTCCATCAGGCAACGTGACCTGAGTGATATTGAATTGGCCGTTGTTGTAGATGAAATTGAGTTGTCGGCCTTCAGGGTCCGTCACCGCAATCAGTAGTCCAGCGATGGGGGCGACGGTGGTTGGTGTTGAGCTTGTGCTGTAAGTCAGCGTGATGCCTTGGCCGGTCTCATCAACCACCGATTGCAGCAAACCACTGACGTTATATGTCTCGTACTGGCGCAACGCCGCGATAAATACGACATAGGTCGCCGCCCCCTCTGCGTTGGTGGTTTGAGTCAGTGTATCGGCGATACTCGGACTCGCCGGAACCCAGCTCGTGCCAGTGTTGTTAAATATTTCTTCAGAGCCATCCGGCCTCATCACCGAAATGGTGGCTGTGCTGGCGCTGCTGTTGAAGATCAGCACACGGCTGAACGTGTTGCTCCAGTTTGACCCGTTAGATGCGCTTATCGGATTCGCCGCATTGGCCAGCGCATTGGGCAACGCACTGTTGTAGAAGCGGCGAAACGTCAGCCAACGATCTCCGACGAAATCGTCTTCCTGCAAGTACTTATTGCCGGTCGAAAAATTAATCGGATCACCGGCGACTGGCGCAGCGCTATTACAACCACACGGTGCACCTTCGCCACCATCGTTACCCGCGGTGCCACTATTTTGATCGACTACCGGGGTTGCGGGGGCCCCGGTGAAGTCGAAATAGTTGCCGGAATAGCCCGCGCCGGGCACCCAAATGTCATATGGATTGAGAATCTCAACAAGGAGAAAGCCGTTATAGCCATTGTGTGGGTCAATAGCGGGCACGCAGCCTTGGTATAGATTCCACGGACCCCAGCCTGTATTTATGCCGCCAAAAGGAAGCGATTCTTGAACGGCCATGCAAGTGCCGTACGCCTGCGCTTCGGTAGTCCATATACCATAGGTTGAATTATCGGCAGGAGTGTCCTGCGCCCACACAAGGCTAGGCAGGAAAACTAACACTGCGAAGACAACGTAAATCAATCGCCGAGCGATGGTGCGAAAGGAATACATCCGGCCCCCCAAAGGACGTAGATGAGAATGTCGTAGCCCCGCATGCGGTCCACAGCAGAGCCAAGCACGCAAAAATTAAAGACGTCGCAGCAAAAGATTACCGGGGAAAGATCGGTTCCCACTGCCGGTCGATGCGACTCGCACCGGCATTCAACTGGTGAACAGGACCCGAAAAAGGAACGTGGGTCGCCAAGTCGAGGCGATCACCTGGCCGACCGAGCCGACCACCCCACCTGATGACCTGCGCGAATGCGCGCCGAACGACATCCATTGAGCTCCCCTGGGTGACGCGTTTCTGAGCGACTGTTTGGCGCGCAGACAGTCCATGAGCGGCTTCGCCAAACTTACGGGAGTAGAGCAGGGTCTATCGCGGATGTGTACTGTAGAAATCTACAGGTCAGAACGAGCCGCCCACCACCACCAGCTCATAGTTCGTGATCATCAACTCCCCGCTCTCGGCTGGTACACCGCGACGGTTGGCCACGCTGTATCGGATGCTCAGCTCGCGCATATGCATCCCGTCGAACGCGCGACGTATATCCGGGTGATTGTCGGTCAGGCCTGTGGCGCTGACTGTGTTCCATCTGGTGCAAACGAAGGGTCAACTTCGCCAGGCAAGAGCACACCGGCTCCAACGCCGCTCGTATATCAGGTGCCATCTATCCTTTAGCCTCGACCATGGATTGCAGCGTGGAGGCGTTGCGCTGTCCTTGCTCTTCGTTGTTGTTGAAGATGCCCTGGACCAAGCTCACCTCCTGCGACAGCTTGCGCATCTTTGGCGCGAGCTCGGCCATAGGTGCGCCTCGGTCCGCTGGTGCCCGAACGTACCGTCTCGAACGTCAATCTTAGATCACGAAAGCGAGTGCAGGTAAGATTCAGTGATGCATGGAACAGGGGAGAGGGGTATGACCTTCATTCGGCGGGTCTTGTTGGGGGCGCTGGTGCTTTTGGCGGGCTGCACGCATTCGGTGTCGGGCGACTATGTCGCGCAAGGACAGCAGTTTTCCGAACTGTTGCAAATCACGCAGGGGCCGGATGGGCAACTGCTCGGAACGCTCAACCACACCTCCCTCAAACCCGATGGCACTTTGGAAAAGTTCACGCTCAATATCAGTGGCACAACGGATGGCCATTCGATCACGCTCATTGGCAAAGCCAACGAGCCGTTTTCGAGCCCCACCAATATGTCCGGCACCGTCAACAGCAACGACATCACCGTGATGCAGCCGGGGGGCACCGAGCAGTTCGCCAGGTCGAGCGTGCAGGCGTACCAAGCAAACGTGCAGCAGTTGGGTGTGGCGGGCAACGCCATTCAGCGACGCATTGCGGACCAGCAGCAAAAGGCCCAGGTACAGCAACAGGCAGTGGACGCTGAGAACGCGCAGCAAGCGGCGCTCAATGAGGCGAACCAGCGAGTTGAGAGTTTGGCGGGCGCGTTGAACAACTATGCCGCGATGATCCAAGCCCACCACGATTTGGCGCCGTTCCACGGCGGGCATGAGAAAATTCTGGCGGCGATGCGGCACGACTTAGAGATCGAACAAACATTCCCAAAAGGGAGTGTGCAGCGGGGGCAAGTCGATGTCCGCATCAATCAGTTGAACGGACAACTCACCCAGTTCGATATCCCTTGGGAGCAGCTCTTAGATCGCGGCCACACGCACCTCGATCAGTTTGACGCGGCGATTGCCCAAAGCCCGTGCCACACCGGGCAAGACCAGTTGAGTGCGTGCGGCCAACAACTGGAGGCAGAGAAAAATTACCAGGCAGCAAAAACCATTTTGCTTGGCGAGTTGAGCGAGGTCGGGGCATCGCTCAAGCAGGACGCCGATGAGATGAACCGGATCACCAAAGAAGCGGATGCCGGCGAATAGCCACTGCACCGGAGGCAGAGCATGATCGAACCCAACCCGCAAGGCATCCTTTATCACTACTGTGATGCCCACGCCGCGCAATCCATCCTCACGGAGGGCAAGCTCTGGTTGTCAATGAACTACCTACTGGTCAGATAACTGGCGACGCTGGTCAGTTCTTCTGCCGGACATGGTCAGTCATGATGGCAATGTACGGTCAGATCGTTGGCAATACGCAGTATAGAAGCCCGGATCGTCTCCAGCCGCCTCGACATAGGTCCACAGACAGGCCACGAAGAGATTCTCACCGGTCGACGGCGTGAATAGTATTTCCACGTTCTGCTCGCGCTCTCCTGGTACCAACGGTCGCTTCTGCAGGTCGTGCAGATAGACGCTTTCGTAGAACCGGTCGACGACCATGATGCCGTGGTTATAGCCGAACACCTTGCGCCACACCGTGGATAGCTTGTCGCGCCGCGCGTCGTAGGTGCCTGGCTTCTCGATCTCGTCGGCTTCCGTCCAGCCTGGCAAGCGGCAGCGGTATCGCATCGGCACGACTATCCGCTCGCCACTCTCGAAATCGCGAATCATCACCGGGGCAAAATAGCCCGGCCAGATGCGGTCAATGCCATCCGCTGGTGCTGGTGAAGCCTGAGCCAGCGAACAGGCCATGCATAGTGCGCATACCGCTAATAAACGGTGCTTCATTTCATCTCCCGGGCATGAGGTGGCGTATCCGGCAATGGACATTGTTGACAGCGCCGAGTCGCTGCAACTGTTTTGTGGCAGCCGGTCGCTTGCCGGGACCAGCGGTAGACAACGCGGTGCAAGCGGTCGGCACGGCCAGTAGTTATCCATTAGAGCGCCGTTGGTGATGGCGTGGGTCAGCCGCCAGTTCCGGCTGTTGTCTCCGCTCCCAGGGATAACGTTGACGACCGAGCCTGCTCCAGCCTGGAGCGCGCTCGACCCAGGGCTCAGCGCCTGCACATTGACTGTCATCGTGGAGCTGAGAATGGCCGCCCTACCCTTTGGATCGCCTAAGGGCTGGCTGAAATGCCGATCCCGCCGCATTCATGACGGATCGCGCTGGGGACGGCCCACTTTGGCAGCAAAAGTACTCGCCGCACTTAGGTAATTATTCGCTACCGACAGGCCGTGCCAAGCGTAACTATTTCATCACTTCCAAGCCGAGTGAACTACGCCATGAGCATCGATCGCATCCATTCATCAGAGTCGGTATGGACGGGTCTGAGGGCCGCATCGAGACTCGCCGCCTCCAGTACCGCCTGCAGCTTTGCCTTGGCCATGCTGGTCAGTCAGCCGGTGTCCGCTCAGGTAGGCAGCACCAGTACCATCGAAATCGAAGGCCAGGTAACCGCGGTGGACCAGGCGGGACGTACGGTGACGATGCGGGGACCGGACGGAAACGAGCAGACCGTCAAAGTCGGACCTGAGGTGAGAAATTTTGCGCAGATCAAGGCCGGTGACAACATCGAAGTAGGTATCTCACATTCCGTATTGCTCGAGTTGCGCGCCGCGGAAGATTTAAGTGCAGCAAGTACAACATCGGTGGGACGGGCGCCCATGGGCGACAAGCCCGCTGCGATGGGCGTGGAACGAAATTACGTGACGGCAAAGGTCGTGTCGGTCGACCAGAAGCACTACACCGTGACCATGGAAGGGCCCAAGGGCAATCACGAAGTATTCCATGTGAAAGACCCTACCTTGCGTGCAAAGCTCGCCACATTGAAGCCCGGCCAGGTCATTCGCGCCACGTTTACCGACGCCGTGGCTATTGCGGTTACCCCTGCAGCTCAATGACCAAACCCAGCGAAGATCGCCCGGCCTTCCCCGTATACAGCGTGCCAGTCGCTCTTCGCTAACCGGCGAAATCCACTGAAGGGCTTTTCAATGTCCGTTTGAAATGGATGCATCGATGCGGGCCTTCTCCTTCGACGCGGGCACTCACCTGGCGGTGCGTGCCCTGACTGCTTTGGCCGCCCTGGCTTTAGCTTGCCTGCCCGCCACTTCGATAGCAGCAGATAGCCCAACCACCGACGCCCTATCGTGCCAACTGCCGGCAGCGTGCACGTTTGGCGATGGCACGACATTCGGGATGAATTTAAGTTATCAGTATGACTCCGACAACTTCAGCCATGACGACGGTGTCTTTACTGACTCAAACACATTCCGCCGCAAGCAGATAGGTATATACGCACGCAAAAATGGTGTCTTTGATTTCACGATGACTTACGACTTCGAGTCCCACGCCTGGCAGGATGTCTACACGAGGATTCAAAGCGCCGCGCTGTTGAAACACGACATCGGCGCGTTTCGTCTGGGGTTCTCGAAGATTCCCGTAGGCCTCGAAAATCTGACCAGTTCCACCGCGACGTCGTTCATCGAGGCGGCGCTGCCCACCGAAGCGATCCAGGAAACACGGCGCATAGGGATCGACTGGGCACTGCAACGACCTCATTTCATCGTCGATGCCGGCTACTACTTCAAGGGTGGCCCGAAGCCCGGCTACGGCTACTACTTCAACGGTACCCCGAGCACCAAGGGCAAAACTGCGGCCGGACGCCTGGTCTGGATACCGTTGAATGAACCCGGAAATATTTTGCACTTTGCAGCATCAGCCGCCAAGGAGACCCCCGCGGCCAATGTCGATATTTTCGGCTTTCTCAAGCCCGCCATCGAGGTGATCCGTACACGACCAGAGGCCGACCTGACAGCTGTGCGACTGGTCAACTCCGGCAACATTCTCTACGCCGACCGCATAGACCGTGTCGGCCTGGAGCAGCTCTGGATTTCTGGCCCGTGGTCGGTGCAAAGCGAATATCTCGACGCGAGGATTCAACGTCCCTTTGGCTTGAGCACGTACAGGGCGAGTGGTTATTACATCTTTGGTAGCTGGGTGCTGACGGGGGAATCGCGAGGTTACGCGAACGGCGTTGTCAGCGATCTGCGTCCCCAACAAACGTTCGGCGCAGTGGAACTTTTATTGAGGTACAGCTCCGTTGATCTCAATGATCAGCCCATTCTCGGTGGCAAGGAGCATGACTGGACGCTTGGCCTGAATTGGTACATCAACAAGTACTTCAAGATCCAGACGAACTTCATCCATGCCGACAGCGAGCGACAGGGCAAGTCGGTCGATCCGAATATTGTTGAAACCCGACTTCAACTCACGCTATGACCGTCAACCATCGGCAACCGCACACGCGCCCCGCCTCAGTCGATGCGATGTGCTTCGATGCGCCCACTTCGCACGGCCCGCACCAGCGCCTGATGATCCCGTTCGTTCTGATCGGCATATTCAACCGCGAACGAGGTGATCGCATCGGGAAACGCATCGCTCTTGCCAAGATAGGCCCCCAGCAGAAGCGCATCGCCCGAGCGCGTGTGCGCGCGCGCGAGGGTATGGCCGCAGAGCTTCCCGTAGTTGCGAAGATTCATCGGCTTCATGATGGTTATATCGGGAGAAATCTTGGCGTCGCGAAGCTGGCGTATGTAGAAGTGCCGTTTCGGCCCCTGCGTCCATCCAAGAAAAATATCGCTCGCCGCCTGCATCAGGCGCTGCCCTACGACAACCCTCTCACCATGGTGACGGTAGGCGCTCGCACCGAGGTAGGGCTCGATGACTGACGCGCGCGCCTCCTTGAATTGCAGAAACAACGGATCGCCCGATCCGGATACAAAAAGTATGATTCCGCAGTAGGTACCCACGCTACCAACGCCCACCACCTTCACCGCAGCATCAGCCGCTTCGAAGCGGTCAAGCAGGACGCGGCGCTCCGGCGGCAGCGTATCGCGATAGCGTGAAAACGCGAGATCCATCTCTTTGCGATTCTTCATCAACTCGTCGGAGTTATCGTGATAAATCAAGGGTGGCTCATCGCGAATACGAGGCGGTGAACCTCCTTCAACGGCCAGCTTTACAAATTCCTTGGTATGCACCGTAAATTCGGTGGCCTTTTTCACGGCCGTCTCAGCGCGCTTCTTCATCGCCGGATCAACCATTTGATCGATGACGTTCTGCAGATCGATGTGGTCGTACCAGGCTTCCATGATCGGCATTTTTCCGTAGTTGATCAGGTGATCCCGGTAAGCGCTCGCGGCGTACCAGGCCACATCTCTGCCGACATCTTCGGAAAATCCATTGGCTCGAGCCGCAACGACGAGACTTGCCGCGAGGCGCTTGATGTCCCACTCCCAGGGGCCCACGGTCGTTTCATCGAAATCGTTGATATCAAAAATGAGCTTTCGTTCGGGTGTTGCGAACCCACCAAAGTTCACCAGGTGGCAGTCGCCGCAGATCTGCAAATGCAGCCCCGTGACTGGCGTGTACGACAGGTCGCTTGCCATGACGGCAGCCGCCCCGCGATAGAACGCGAAAGGTGATGCCATCATGCGGCCATAGCGAATCGGCACGAGATGCGGTACGCGTCCCTCGGAGTTCGCGATGAGGATATCGATGGGATCCGGCCGCTTCTTCGGCATATGCCAGCCCGCAAGTGACTTGCGGGGACAATCCCGGCGTAATTGCTTAGCCGTGGCCTGACGCTGGGAAACCGACTGTGTATAGGTCTGTTCCGGTAATGGGAGCTGGCCTTTTTCCGATGCTTTGCGACCGGCACGCTTACCCGTCTGCACAGGGACTGGCCGCTTCCTGGGTGATGTGGATGTGGACATGCGACTTATCTCCTGACGCAGCGTAATCAACCAAGCACCGACACCGTCGAACCCAGCACGCCAAGTCCAATAAGCGCGGCGATCATCATTTGAATGGCAAGTCCCACCGTCAGCGAGGCGATGATGGTGCCGAAAATCTTGAACGGTAGCGGTCCAATCGCCTTCATCATCGGTCCAGCGAAAAGCATGGCCAGCAAGTGCAGCACCATCACCAGCAGCAGCATCAAGGTGATCCCCACGGTGCGATCCACACTATGGCTTGAAGCAAGAATGATGATCACGGCAGCCAGACCATACGGTGTAATGATCATGGGCACCGCGGTCTCAAAAGCCGTCGGAGCAGACTTCGCTACCGGGGCGACGCCTGGTAGTGAGGCCGGGGACGGTACAGCGATGATTTCGTACTGATCGAGAACGGAGCGTAGGGAAACCAGGAAAAAAATGATGCCTCCGGCGAGCAGCATCGCAGGTACCGAGATATGCCAGTTGCCGCATAGAGCCACCCCGATAAAACCACCCAGCAGCACAACGATGGTGGCTAGCACGAAGGTCTTGAACGCCAGAACGCGCCGGGTCTTTGCATCCAGCTGGTGAGTGCGGGCAAAGTACACGGCAGGCGTCTTCAGCGGCGGCCCCAAAGTCACGAAGAAAAAGCCAAACACTTCCGAGAGCGCGAGGAGGGGTCTTACCGTTCCGCCGGGCGCCACCACGTCCTGAGCGGCCTGCAGCAGCATGGCAGGATTCATGGCCTTTCTCCGAGTGATTCATCGTTTACTCCGACGACACAACGAAAGCCGATGTGGCTTGTTGATGTATCGATGGGATGGGGATGGCGAGCCGCTGGTCGATAACGTCGGCAATAGTTGGCTGCGCACAGGTGCGAGCCACCCTTCAATACGCGACGCGGTGTTTTCAGACCAGGGGCGTTCGCTTCGTAGCTTTCTTCTTCACGGCCACCACGGGGATTGGCCGGGACGCAGCACGATTTGTGTTTCGCGTCACCATGACTGGCGCGATACCAGTCCTGCGTCCATTCCCATGTATTGCCGATCATGTCGTACAGACCGAATGGATTGGCGGGAAAAGTCCCGACCGGCGAAGTGCGCTCGTATTTGTCGGTAAGCAAATTTTCGTACGGAAACCTGCCATGCCAGAAGTTGGCCAGCAGCTGTCCACCGGGCATAAGCTCGTCGCCCCAGGCGTAGTCCGCCTGGTCGAGCCCGCCTCTGGCGGCGAACTCCCACTCGGCTTCCGTGGGAAGCCGCTTGCCCGCCCAGCGTGCGTACGCCTCCGCGTCGCATAGCGCGATGTGGACGACCGGGTGATCTTCCAGGCCGGTCAAATCGCTGTCGGGTCCATAGGGATGATGCCAGTCCGCACCAAACACGAAGCGCCACCAGTTCGCCACGTTCATTTGTACCGGGCCATCCGTCATCGTGAAGACCAGCGAGCCGGCCTTGAGCAATGCTGGATCGGCACCCGGATAGTCTTCTGCACGCGGTGGGATTTCCGCATAGGTTCGGTAGCCGGTCGCCTCGACAAATCGCTGGAACTGGGCGTTGGTCACCGGTGTGGTGTCGATCCAGAAGTCATCGACGCTAACCGGGTGAACCGGCCTTTCCTCAATGTAAAAATTTTCCGAGCCCATCCGGAATGTTCCGCCGTCGATCCAGCGCATGCCTTCGCGCACCACCCCTTGGCTGGGCACTGCATTCACATTGGTTGCGACACAAGCCATGCTCGATTCCTTGAAAAGTGCCGGATACTGGACGGAGGAAAAGTTTTCCCGCCTGTCACTCGGCCTGCCCTTTTGATCTCCAGGGCCATCGCCCCTCGACTTCGAGGATCAGTGACCAGCTTAGAAATGTTCTTACGACTACCAACAGCCCTAAAGCAAGCACGCTCTGAAACGTCGAATCAAGGGCAACCGTCCGGATGATGTCGGCGGCGACAAGAATCTCGAGGCATAAAAGCAATGCCCGGCCAAGACTGCGCTTGTAACGCTCATAGTGATCTGCACCATAGGTGGCTTGAGTAAACATCCCATACAGAAAGATGGCCGTTGCCGCGAGAATCGCACTGACAACGAGTGCAATCGCCAGTAACTCGATGCCCAACGCGCACCACTCAACGAACGCGTGAGCTGCAGGAATTTCAGCCGATCCCATCGGACACTCCTTCGCTCGCCACGCAGCTACGTATCAGGTCACCTACCGTGCGGCAGCCGGCCCCTTCGCTGAGGGAATGAAAAAGGAACCGTTGTGTTGCATCGCACATGGAAGGCCAGAAAGTGCGCGGCCAGGGCGCGCAAGTCATCGTCAAGGATCCAGGGGATATTTGACAGAGAAAAAGTACGTCTGGAAATGAGTAAAACTACCGATAACTCCGCCATGGAGCCTGGTCGGTCAGATATAGCCCCCAGTTGGCAACGCATCCATGCTGATCGGACTGCCCAGGATTCACATTCCCGGCGCGATTGGTCCAAGCTGCTCATTCCGCATAGCCGGTTTCATCCTTAAGGATTGACCTTGCGATCCCCCCAAGAATCCAGTCGGTATTTCTACTGAATTGAAGTCAGGATAACTACGCTTTTCGCCGCAAGACCGCTTGCTCATCATCAAAACCACCCATCTGTCAGGTTTCCCCGATGAGCCGTCGTTTCCTAGTTACCCTGGGGCTATTACTGCTGAGTTTTGTCGCACAGGCTGCCGACCCGCTTGCTGCGTGGAATAACACAGCGACGAAGCAGGCGATTATCACCTTCGTCCAAAAGGTCACGACACCCGGCGGCACCGATTTCATCCCTGTGGAGCAGCGCATTGCGGTGTTCGACATGGATGGCACGCTGATGGTCGAAAAACCGCTACCGGCCGCTGTCATGCCCATCGTCGCCGAGGTCAAGGCCGCGGTCGAGCAACATCCCGAATTGAAGAACAAGCCGGCGGTTGCTGCCTTGCTTAGCGGAAACATCCCTGCCCTTGAGGCAACCGGACAAGCCGGACTCAACGACGTAGTTTCAGCTGCTACCGAAGGCCGGACCACTGACGACGTCGCGACCGACATGCAGCATCTGGTCGCCACCATGAAAAACCAGCATTACGGCAAGCCATATACCCAACTTGGCTATGAACCGATGATCGAGTTGCTGGGCTATCTGCGCGCAAACGGCTTTCAGACGTGGATCGCCAGCGGCAGCCCGGTCGCATTCACCAGAGCCTTCTCGCAACAAGTGTTCGGCATTCCTCCGCAACAGGTCATCGGTAGCAGCCTGGAAACACGCTTCGCCGAAAAGGACCATCGCGCCGTCCTGCTGTATACGGGAAAGATCGGCCACATCGACGACCGCGAGGGCAAGCCGCCCGCGATCAATCTTGCCATCGGCATGCGCCCGGTTTTTGTCGCAGGCAACGTCGGCGGCCAGGGCGATATCGCGATGATGCGCTATTCCAAAGACCGCGTCGGCCCTTCGTTCCAGTTGCTGATCAATCACGATGACGCGACACGCGAGTTTGCGTACGCGGAGAAAAATCATTACTCGCTTGATGCAGCCAGGCAATACGGCTTCACCGTGGCCAGCATCAAAGACGACTGGTCCAACGTCTTCACCACGTCTCCATCCGGTGACGCGCCCTCCCCCGAGCAAACGCGATAACAACTGAAGGAGCATATGAAATGGCGACTCAGAAGGCAAAAGACAGCGGCACAAAACCCAAGGCCGGAGGCGCGCGTAAGCCGAACATCCTGGTCATCTGGGGAGATGACATCGGCATCAGTAATCTCAGCTGTTATAGCGAAGGGCTGATGGGCTACCGTACGCCCAACATCGACCGTATCGCCAAGGAAGGCATGCGTTTCACCGACTCCTACGGCGAGCAATCCTGTACTGCCGGACGTGCCTCATTTATCACCGGGCAAAGTGGTTATCGCACCGGGTTGACCAAAGTCGGCATTCCCGGTTCGGCGATCGGCCTGCAGGCCGAGGACCCCACCATCGCCGAGCTGCTCAAGCCGCTGGGCTACGCCACCGGCCAGTTCGGCAAGAATCACTTGGGCGACCTCAACAAGTATCTCCCGACCGCCCATGGCTTTGACGAGTTTTTCGGTAATCTCTATCACCTCAATGCCGAAGAGGACCCGGAGGATATCGACTATCCGAAGGATCCGAAATTCAAGAAGATGTTCGGCCCGCGTGGGGTGATGCGCAGTTTTGCGACCGACAAGGATGACCCCACCGAAGAGCCGCGCTGGGGCCGCGTAGGCAAGCAGAAGATCGAGGACACCGGCCCGCTGACGCGCAAGCGCATGGAGACCTGCGACGATGAATTTGCCGCCGCCGCGGTGGACTTCATCAAACGCCAGCACAAGGCTGACAAGCCGTTCTTCTGCTGGGTCAACTTCACCCACATGCACTGCCGCACGCATACCAAGCCGGAGAGCATAGGCCAGGCTGGTCACTGGCAATCGCGCTACCACGACACCATGATCGACCATGACAAAAACGTCGGTCAGGTGCTGGATGCGCTCGATAAACTGGGGATCGCGGGAGACACGATCGTCATCTACAGCACCGACAACGGCCCGCACATGAACACCTGGCCGGACGGTGCGATGACGCCATTCCGCAGCGAAAAGGACACCAACTGGGAGGGCGCATTCCGCATCCCCGAGCTGATCCGCTGGCCCGGCAAGATCCCTGCTGGCGTGGTCTCCAACGAGATTGTCCAGCACCATGATTGGCTGCCCACCTTCCTCGCCGCAGCGGGCGAACCAGACGTGGTGGAAAAGCTGAAGAAGGGCCACAAGGCCGGCGATGTGACCTACAAAGTTCATATCGACGGCTACAATTTCCTGCCGTACCTGACCGGCAAGGAAAAGGCCGGTCCGCGCAAGGGGCTGATCTACTTCGATGACGATGGCGACCTGGTCGCCATGCGCTTTGACAACTGGAAGATCACCTTCCTGGAACAACGCTGCCCGGGCACGCTGCTTATCTGGGGCGAACCGTTCACCAAGCTGCGCATTCCCAAGATCCACAACCTGCGCACTGACCCCTACGAACGCGCCGACATCACGTCGAACACGTACTGGGACTGGTACCTCAGCCATGCCTATATGATCATGGCGGCCCAGGGCCTGGCGACCGAGTTCGTGAAGACGTTCGCCGATTATCCGCCGCGTCAGAAAGCAGCGAGCTTCACCATCGACGACGCATTGTCGGCGATGCACAAGGTCGGTGCGGGTGGCTAGGGCGAAAGCCGTCTTACCAAGATCATGGTGAATCAATAAGGGCGCCGCGGCGCCCTTATTGTTGAGCAAATCCTGAAAGACCCGCGACTCATTCAACGAGACACCATCCGGTCTTCCTGAGGTATTTGCCGCATCTTCCCAAGATCTAATTGAAGGGGCCGATATTGAAAACCATGCTGGCGACCGCAAGCAGCCCAAGCATCAATACCAAGGTGGCCACCAGCAGCGTGAGCGATACGGGGTACGGACTCTCCCCATGGATCAACTTCTGCTGAACCATATCCCGGCGCTGGTTGCGCAACGCCACCATATATTGGATGTGATAGACGATACCCAGTGCCAGCATGACGATGCCAATCGTCACCAGCGCGATGGAGAAGTTCCGCGGAGCATGGCTGGTCTTGGCAAGGACATTCAAATCGCGCAAGCGCCCGAATACCTGGAATATGGTGAAGCCAAAACTGATCAGCGAGATAGCCGTCCGCATCACGGACATCAGCGTTCGATCGGCGCTCATGCGGGTCCGTTGAAAGGACATGCCAGTGCGACGCGACGACAGCTCGGTCGAAATGCTGTCCGCGCTTTTCAATTCGGTATTTGCAGAAGCCGCTGGCGGCGAGGGGTTGTTCATGGGCGTGCTCCAGACGAATCGTTCAAGTAGCGCAGCAAGCAATACGTGGCGCAGAACGCCGCAACATCACCTCCACGCGCTGCCTACTTGCAAGTAGTAAGTGTGTTCACCCGGCCCCCAAGCCGAGTCGACCCCAACATACATGCCAAGTTGTCGTGCAATCAGATACCGAATGCCCACTCCTTCGGACGACTCGGTATCTGCGCTGCCGAAGTCAATATTCCTTCCCCAGGCACGACCCGCTCCGGAAAACGCGAGAGCCGCCCAGCGGGAAGTGAAGTTCCAACGCAGTTCGGCCTCGACCATGGCAACATTGGCGTTCTGGTAACGACCATAAGCGATGCCGCGCAAGTCGATCGACGGCATTTGGTAGAACGGGACGTCTCCGCGAGCGGCGCGATAGTCGGCGCGCAGGCCCAATACCCACTCCGAACCCAACGGGAGATATCCGAGCGTATGCGTCCGGTAACTTTGATAGGTGTTGTCGCCGCCGAATGTCGGTGAGTAGTAGGTAGCCTCGATCATCGAAAGCCAGCCGCTGGATGGCGTCAATGTGTTATTTCTTGAATCGTATTCGAGTACCGTGCCTACGCCAGAGGAAACCTTCGAGAAGTCGGTCGGCTTGAAGAACTGATCTTCGCTCGGAAAATTCAGGCGACTGTCGATGTCCAGGTAGACCCAACGGGCAGACAGGTAGATATCGCTGTTGCCGAGCCGCCTCGATACCTGCTGAAACGAGAATATGCCATCCAGGTTATAGCCGATCTTTTGCGGAGCCAGCAGTTGACCTTGCGGGTAGTAGTCAAGGTTGAACGACGCCTTGCCTATTCCGCCCTTGTAGCGCCATCGATCATCGTCAAAATGGAACATTCCACCCAAGCCATAGGCATTGCTGCCGTTCTCTGTCTTGAAGCCTCCCAGGCCATAGATATTCGGCGGAATGTGTTCACCCGCATCCTGGGATTCCTGCGATTGGCTTGCCGGATGAAAGAACACTGCGGTGACACCGCCACCGTTCCCGACGGCCGGTTCGGTAATGATCACCGGAACCAGCAGTGCGCCCTTGTGTTGCAGCAGCCAGCGCGACATATCGAGGTCCCCATCCTTGGGATCATGCATGAGACTCCACCAGGACTCTTTCTTGGCGGGACGCTTTTTCGCCGGCTGTGTCTTGGCGGGCTCCTTGTTGTCTGTCGCGACAGGGTTCACCGGCGGACTGCTTTGTGGGGCAGATGCAGCCGCAGCGGCGACAACGTTTGTCGGCTCAAAAAAGCACAGCAAACAAACAAACAACAAGACGGCAAACGATCGCAAGCATTCGGCTCGATGGCTTTTCACGTCTACCCGCCTTGACAAGGAAAATATCAGCGACGCGATTCGATAAGCCTGTCGCCAGGCCATTTAGCCGAGCCCCGGATTCGATGCCGCGATCACAACGGATCGCCAAGCGGGCCCAGAGCAGCAGAGACAAACCGTCCGCCATTCAGCACCACGTTCACCGCCTCGACCAATTCGTCGCCGGCGGAAGCCTTCAGCACGTAGCCCTGTCCGACATCCATCGCTATACGCGCAAGTGCGACATCATCGTGCACGGTGATGAACACTACCCGGAGCAATGGCTGACGGTTGCATATCTCCCGCGCGGCCTGGATGCCATCCATGCCCGGCATGCTTATGTCGGTCACCACCATGTCCGGCTGCAACCGGGCGGCAGCCTTTACGAGGGCCTGGCCATCGCCCACAACGGCGACCACCTCAAACGCTTCACCAAGCAGATGACTAAGCTGCATGGCGACGTTCGGATGGTCGTCCGCGAGAATGATTGTGGCTCGATTGACCATGCTGCCCATTCGCCACGAATGAATTGTGGTGAGTCTCGTCGGTGAGGCGACAGCCTGCTAGAGAAATTGAACTGTATTTAGATAGGTAAAAATACCGCTTCGGACCAGGAGCCTGTCCGTGATCTCCCGCAAGCTCGCCCTTGTCGCCGAGTGGTCGTCAGCCGGTGGTACGTGGCGCAGCACCTGAGCGGTCGTCAGGTGGAACCACGCGTCGGGAATAAGTGTAAGCGCTGCCGCGTGGCGGCCGCTCAACGACACCCATTCGGGAAGGGTCTGTTTTTGCACGCAGGCCGGCGCCATCACTCATTCGTGTACAGACCTGCACGCCTCGATCCTCCTTGGCCTGCGTGCAAACAGCTCCAGGCGCGGGCTATGGGAGGATCGTAAGCACCGTCTGCAAGCTTCAAAACAGCAGGCCTAGCTCCTCGGAGCGACGCACCAGCTCAAGCGTCGAATGCACGCTAAGTATCTGCATCATCGTGTATTTGTGCGCCTCAACTGTGCGCACCGAAATCCCGAGATCGCCGGCAATCTGCTTCGATCTGAGACCTCGCCCCACAAGCCGCAGCACCTCGCGTTGCTTGGCCGTCAGACTATTGAATTCATACAATTTGCCGCTGACGAAACGCGCGCCCAGCGATGGCGTCACATAGGTACCCCCAAGCAGCACCTGGTGCACCGCGGTGAGCAAGTCTTCGCCAGCGGAATATTTCAATACATAACCATTCGCGCCTGCGCTCATTGCCGACGCGGCGAGCGCTGGTTCGGCGTGCATGGTCAAAAAGATGAAAGGCACGCTGCCGCCTTCGGCGCGTATCTGCTTGAGCACGTCCAGGCCATTGCAGCCCGGCATGTTGATATCCGAGATGACCAGATCCGGCGTATATCGATGTACGGCGTCGACGAGGGAAGGTCCGTCCACAATGATATCGAGCAGCTCGAAGTCATCTTCAAGCAGATGTTTGATGCCTTCGGCAACGATGCGGTGATCGTCCGCTACCAGGAGCCTCGGACGCTGTACCGCTAATGCGCTGGGTACTGCGGTGGATACGGTGAAATCGGAATGCGTATGCATACTTTTGTCCCCTTTCCCAAGCCAGTGTGAATCTCGAAGCTTCCCCCAAGCAGCTTTGCCCTCTCATCGATGCTTACCAACCCCAGACCGGGCATCCCAGCCTCGCCCGATTTTGCTGCTTCAAATCCTCTGCCATCGTCAATGACAGTCAACTCCGCAAATGAATCTCCTACGTCCAGCGACACCTCGATATGGTTAGCTTGCCCATGTCGAATCGCGTTGCTGATCGTCTCCTGCGCGGCGCGGTAAAGACATAGCGCCGCCTCGTCATAGAGTAGATCCGCCTGCGCGGATACATGCGACTTGATTTCATGCCCGTCCAACCGTCCATGGGTCACGCTGAGCTCATTCAGTGCCGCCACAAGCCCCGTTTGACGCAACATGCTTGGATGCAACTCGTGCGAAATATGCCGGATGTCGTTCGATAGCGAGATCAGTTCGTTCTGTACCTGGCTGATGTCGCCACGCAATGCGGGGTCTGCCCGACGGCGCAGCGCACTGAGTTGTATCGAGGACGACGCGAGCCGCTGGCTTATGTCGTCATGCAGGTCACGAGCGATCCGGGTGCGTTCCTGCTCCTGTGCCGCGATCAGCCGCTCAGCCAGATCATGCACCTCCCGATGCTTGCTTATCAACGCTTGCTGCCCGGATCGACGCTGTTCTATCAACGTAGCCAATAGCAGCGACGCCACGGCCAACACCAGGGTCCACAGCTGGAGGCTTAGTGCGGAGTACTCAACACCGCGCTCCACGAAAGGGCCACTGCCCTCAAGATTCATCCGGGCGGCGATAACCGCAATCGCCAGCAACATGAGGCAAGTCCCTGGCATGCGCAATCGCAGCGTAGCCCAGATGACGACGGGAATCGGCACAATCAAGAGCACCGGCCTGACGATGGGCTGAGTGCCAAACTCACGCCAAGTCCACCACAGCGCAACCAGCAGCACAACCGCGATAGCCACGGTTGACGAATGCCGTCTGTCGCGCTGAAACCACCACTTGGGGTTCGCCAGGCTCAGCCAGACAGGTACGTAAAGGATATAGCCAAGAGCGTGGGCGAGCACCGTATTGAGCCATCCACCAACGGCTACACTACGCAGTGTCGTGTAGCCACTGACGAGATAGACGGCCGTTCCACTGACTAGCGGAAGCAGCACCACCGCCAGGATCAAAAATCCGCTGACCCTCCTGAAGTCTTCAAATGCCGGCGTATTTTTCTGCCAACGCAAGATGAAGTGCGCGAAGACAGGCACCACCAAAATGACCGGAAGCGCCGTCAGGATCGCTTCGAACACTTCTATTTGAAACGTCAACGCAATGGCCGCGATGCCCGCGAGCATCCCCACGGCGCAAGGTAACCAGCTTGCCAACGGTGCGCTCAAGAGCGCAGCAAGCAGCACCGCTCCCGGAAACTAGATCATGGGAATTTCCGGATGAGGCCCCCATAAGACACCCGAAGCGAGCTGCGCAATATAGCCTCCTGCAAACAGGCCGGCACCCCAGGCAAGCGAAAGCGAAGCATCCGCCACGGCCGCCTTTACCATGCATACCTCCCTGTGGTGCACGGAGATGAAACGTCCGTGACCGGTCACTACGTCAAACGACACGCAGGCCACGCGTGTCGCGTCCATGAATGCAGACGTGAGCCTCCGCTGTGAACCAAACGTAAAACAATTATCGTAAGAATCTTGTGATGAAGCTCAAGAAATTACGCTAGGTAGTACTACGTAGGTATTTGTACCTGCGACGTCCATGGTGCTTCTTCGCTGCCCATAAGCGCGGCCTGCAACCAGAATCTGCATTAACGAGGCATCCGGCGCAGCACTGGCGATGGCGGCCTTCGCTTGTTTTCTGCGGAGCGCAACCGTGCCCATGCCGACACGTTTACTGCGAGCCTTGATGGCCATCTCGGTTGCATTGATTTCGGCCACCACGCACGCCGAAGTTCCTGCTCCTGCGCCAGGCTGCATCGGCCTGGTTCTCGGTGGCGGCGGTGCGCGTGGTGCGGCGCACATTGGCGTCCTCCAGGTGCTGGAGCGCGAGCATATCCCGGTCTGCAAAATTGCCGGCACCAGCATGGGATCCATCGTCGGCGGACTTTACGCTGCCGGCTACAGCGCCGACGAAATGCAAAGCATCGTCACCACGCTGGATTGGAAGAGCCTGTTTACAGACGACCCCGACCGCGTCGAGATGCCGATGCGCAGGAAGGACGCCGATTACCGCTACCTGCTCAACTTCGAGGTAGGTTACAAGGACGGACACATCATCACGCCGGTCGGCTTCGTCCAGGGCCAGAAGCTGCTGCTGCTGCTGCGTCGACTGGTCATTTCGACCTGGGATGTACACGACTTCGATCGGCTCTCGATTCCCTTCCGGGCTGTCGCTACCGACATCGTCGCAGGTAAACCCGTCGTCTTCAGCAGTGGCGACCTGGCCCTTGCTATGCGTTCCAGCATGTCGGTGCCGGGCGCCTTCGCGCCCACCGATGTCGACGGCAAATTGCTGGTCGATGGTGGCGTAATGGACAACGTTCCCGTCGACGTCGTTCGCAGCATGGGTGCGCAGCGCCTGATCGTTATCGACGTAGGGTCACCGCTGGGAGATGAGAAGTCGCTCACCAATCCGGTGGCGCTGCTCAATCAAATGGTCAGTGCGTTGATGGTGGAAAAAACCCAGCGACAACTCGCAACCCTCGGTCCGGACGACATCCTGATCAAGCCCGCATTGGGCAACCTGGGCGCCGGCGAATTCAACCGCGCGGCCGAAGCGGTGGCGATCGGCAAGGCCGCCGCCGAAGCGGCGCTGCCGCGATTGCGCGCGCTGGCAGTTTCCCCCGAGGCCTGGCAGGCGTACCAGGCAGGCCATCGCCAGCGCGCCTTTGATCCTGCCCTGGTGGCCTTTCTCAAAGTCGATACCAGCCACACCCAGACGGCCACTTACGTCCAGAAGTCGCTTGCGAGCGACGTTGGAAAACCCCTGAATCCACAAAAACTCGAGGATCAGATCGGCGAAGTCTATGGACGAGGCAACTATCAGCAGATCGACTATCACATTGTCCAGGACAACTCCGGACGCGGATTGCTCATCTCGCCAGTGGACAAACCGTGGGGGCCGATCTACGGCAAATTCGGTTTCCAGCTGGATGACAACTTCGCGGGCGAGAGCGAATACCTGATCTCTACCGAAATTACCGCAACCAATCTCAACAGCCTTGACGGGGAGTGGCGAAACATCCTCTGGGCTGGCCGCATCGGAGGCATCCGTTCGGAGTTCTATCAGCCGACCGGCGTCGATGCGAGCAGCTACGTCATGCCTTTCGCTGTCGTGCGCAATGAAGACTGGCCCGTCTACTCCAGCGATGGCGACAAGGAGCTGGCCGAATATCGCATCCATCGCGAAAACCTCGGGCTTGAAGCAGGTTGGTCGCCGATATCCGATTGGCGCATTTTTGCTTCTTTGGAGCGTGGCCTCGACGACGGCAGTCTGCGCATTGGCAGCCCCACCGACTTCCCGGACGGCACGTCCCAATTCGCGATGGTCAAGCTTGGATTTGACTGGGATACCTTCGACAACACCCAATTCCCCACGCGCGGAAGTCACGTGCAATTTGACTACGAGATGTACCGCCCATTTCTGGGGGGCGCCGTCGACGGAGACGTTGCGCGGCTCACGGCTGATTGGGTGCCGGACTGGGGGATGAGTGACAGTCGTTACCACTTGCTGCTGGGGCTGCACCTGTCAAGCGCTTCAGACACGGCTCAAAATACGAACTTCTTCGAAGCCAAGGACTTCCTCGGCGGATTCCTCAATTTGTCCGGTTATAGCGAACGCTCGCTATACGGTAATGATTCGCTTCTGGCACGGGCCATCGTCTATCGACGCACCGGCAAATTGGACGCGCTTTTTTCCACCCCGATCTATATCGGCGCGAGTCTGGAAGCGGGAAATGTCTGGCAAAAGTCGAGTGATGTGCGCCTCAATTCGCTGATCTACGCCGGCAGCATTTTCGTAGGCGTCCAATCGCCACTTGGCCCTGTTTTCCTGGGGTATGGTTATGCCGACGGCGGGCACAGTTCGATCTATCTCACGTTCGGGTCGCTGCTCAGGCCGCAACAATGAACGCGCTTCAACGCGAGTCAGGCGCGCGCAAGCCCACTCGGTATTTTTACTGTGCTTGCGTCGGTGAAACTGCGCTTACCCCTGACCTCCGAGGACAGCAATCTTGCTGCGTATCCCGTCTGGACCTAAAGCGCAGGAAACGACGCCAATGAAATCAGCCTTTGTTTACTCGTTTAGCGCCGCCATGGCTGCCGTCATGCTCTGCACCGCGCCCGCAGCGAACGCCACTGAGGAGGCGCTCGGTCGATCGATAACCGGAGCACAGATCACTCCGTACATTGGCATCATCCCGCCGACACCGGGCTGGCAGTTCTCGCTCAGCTATCTCTACTACGACGGCAACATCAGCGGCAGCCGACCGGTGCCTATCGCGGGTACCTCCGCGGTGGATCTGCACGCGAACGCGAATCTATTTGCGGCCACCTTTGCCTATGTCTGGGATACGGGACCGGGACGGTGGAATTTCGCCTCGATGTTCACCGTACCCTATATTTATACGTCGGCAGTGGCGGATCTTTCGGTGGGACCACTCAGTGCTCGAACGAAAGACAGCTCATCCGGGTTGTATGACCTTTACTTCGCTCCGGTGATCGCCAGCTATCACGTCAGCGAGGTCGAACACTGGTCGTTTGGCGTGTACATCTACGCGCCCACTGCGAGCTATGAAAAAGGGCAACTGACCAACGATGGCCTCAACGTATGGACGTTCTCGCCTGCTGTCGGCTACACGCACCTCTTTCAGGAAGGTACGTTTGAGATGAGCGCGCTGGCTGGCGTGGACATTTATTCGAAGGACAATGCCACCGACTACCAGAACGGTGCCGTCTTCCGGCTGGACGGACTGGCCATGAAGCGCACACCCAGCGGTTGGGGATTTGGCGTGGCCGGTGGCTGGATACAGCAGCTTTCAGACGATACCGGACCCATCGCTGAAAAACTCAACGGCTTCGTTGGCCACTCGCTTGGCCTGGGCCCGGCGATCAGCTATTCAAAAGCATGGAGCAAGGAGAATAAGGTCGCCCTGACGCTTCGCTGGTTGAAAGAGTTCGATGTGAAAAATCGAATCGAAGGCGAGCCGCTGGAACTCAACGTGAGCATTTCGCTTTAAGCACTTCCGTCGCACGGATCATGCGCGCCGATCATCGCCGGACCTCAAGGCTGAGCTCGCACCGACCTTGCACCCCAATCGAGAGCGGACGACATCCTGCGTTGACCAACGCCACAGGAAGCTCGTGACCCATGGAGAGCGCGATGAAGAATGCACCCTGGCTGCTGGGCATGGCGATGTGCGTGACGACCAGTATCGCGCTCGCACAATCCGCCCCCGCCGACGACAACGTTAGCAATGCGAACGCTGATAACGCACAACTGGCAGAAAAGCTGTCCAATCCGGTGGCCTCGTTGATCAGCGTACCGCTGCAATTCAACTACGACAGCGGCATTGGTCCAGACCAGGACGGGCACAAGAACTCTGTCAATATCCAGCCGGTCATTCCGGTTCAAATCAATGACGACTGGAACATGATTTCACGCACGATACTGCCGGTCGTCAGCCAATCCGACACGTCGCCCGGTAGCGGTAGCCAGCACGGTATTGGCGATATCACCCAGAGCTTCTTCTTTTCACCGCGTGCAGTCGGCGCAAATGGCTGGATCTGGGGTGTTGGTCCTGTCCTATCGCTTCCCACTGCATCTGATCCATTGCTTGGCAGCAAGAAATGGGGCGCGGGACCGACCGCAATCCTGCTCAGGCAGGCAGGCGGATGGACCTACGGCGTTCTGGTGAACCAGATCTGGTCGTTCGCCTCCGTCAGCGGCAATTACAGCAACCGCCCGCCAGTCAGCGTCATGTTCCTGCAGCCGTTCGCGGCCTTCACGTCATCGACCGCATGGACCTATAGCGCAAACTTCGAGTCATCCTATGACTGGCATTTGCATCAAGCCACCGCCCCTCTGAATTTGAGCATCAGCAAGTTGACGCGTATTGGCCGCCAGCCGATAAGTTTCGCCGGTGGCGTGCGCTATTGGCTCGCATCGAACGATAACGGGCCACATGGCTGGGGCTACCGTTTCACGGTAACGCTGCTGTTTCCCCAATAGAGCCTGCGCTGCGGGCGCTCATCCAGTCTGAAGCTGCCGCTTCACTACGAAAACAGCAACCAGACAGCACTCAGGCCTCCGAGTAGCAGCAACAAGACGGTCAACGTGTAGACGGCACCGTCCAGCGGCTGGAACGACGCCTGCACGATGTCACGGTTGACGTGCCGATAGCGGTACAACGACCACACTACCAAGGCCAGGCCGAGCACCACCATTCCACCGCCCACGTTGCCGGTGTTGCGCAGGAGATGTTGCGTCCCCTGGCCCGGCTTGATGGTTCCCTGCTGCTCGAGAAACACCGCAAAGCGATTAAGCGTGATGCCAAAACTGATCAGCGATATCGCCGTACGGATATACGCAAGATGCGTACGCTCGTTCGCCAGGTGTGAGCGAAGATCGGCCAGTCCCGTACGGCGTTCGCCCAGGCGCGTGCGATAGATGCCCAGCAGCGTCGACGTCGTGCCGCCATCTTTGCCCACCAGCGACTGTTTCAGATCATCGGGCAGATCGGGTACGACGGCGGTTGATGTTTGCTGGCGCATGGTTTGATCCCGCTGCAAGAAGATGGAACATCGCTCACCCTTCTGGCTTGACTTCCTGCCAGCTGCTGTCGGGATCAAAGGTGGTCATTTTCTGGGCGATGCTCGCGCTGTCCTTGCCCAGGTCTTTTTCGAAAACCTGGCCATCGTGGCTGACCATGAAGCTCATCACGCCGGTCTGCCCGTACTGGGACGGCCAGGCAACGAGCGCAAAACCATTGGTCATGTGTTTGCCGACAATGTAGTTGTAGGCGCCGCCCGGAGCAGATGGACCCTGCGCTGTCAGGACATGGAAGTGATAGCCATGGAAGTCGTCACCCGGCGCACCACTCTGAAAGTAGGGCCCGAGCGGGCTTGGATCGCTGCCGCTGGCATCGGTCCAGTACAGGCCATCATGCTTACCCGGCGCGCTGATCAATTTCTGCGCGTACTCGAGCACGGTATCACCGTCGCGGTCCTTCGATGCGTAGTCGCGCTGTGCGTCGTAGTAGGCAAGCATCGCGAGCTGGGTAAGGTACTCGTTGTTGCCAATGCGCCGCGCACGAATTTCATCACGTGCGCCAGCAACATCGAAATGCCAGCCACTACCTGCCTTGACGATGGGAATGGGCAGAATCCAATCGTTGACGCCAACGACCAGGTGAGCCTTGTCGCCTTCCTGGCTGATGCTGTGCTTTGTGTCATATCCCTTGAGGAATACATTGACATCGTCTCGACCGATGTCATCGGTGGGGATATAGGTCTTCCAATCTGCCCCAAGCACTTTCGCTAGCGCCGGCTTGTCGTCGCCCCGCACCGCCTGGACGAACGCCGATGCCGCCGCGTCAGCATTGGGATACGTGGTTTGCTGGGCGTGCACGTTCCACGCGCCCATACCAAGCAAGAGCAACCCAACAATGCACAAATTACGACCGAACGCTGGGAAATTCATTAGACGATCCTCAATGACGACGCAGACCACCGCGCGAAGGTACGGGTCGAGAAACCTGTCGGCCTGCAGCACCGGCATTGGCACCGCCTGACGAGTTCATCGAGCGCAAGCTTGATTGACCGCGATCGGTTTGCGCCCGCGCGTTGCCAGGGCTCTGAACCCCGCTGAACGCACTGTTGCGCGTGCCCCCATTGCCACCCACATTCGTGCGCCCAGCCACATTGCCACCTTCATTCGTGCGCCCTGCCAGATTGCCGCCGGCGTTGTTTGAACGATTGTGAAGATCAGCCGCGCTACCGTTATTGGTATGCCGGTCGAAACTTTGCATGGCATTGGAACGACTGGAGTCCAGTTGCGCGTTATTGCCGCGAAACCCCTGACGTGTATTGGCACCGGCGACACCCGGATTAAACTGCTGCCGGCTGCGATTGTCGGCATAGGGCGTGCCGCGGCGATACTGCGGATTGTGATTCCAGTTCACATTGCCGTTGCCGCTGATGCGGTTATTGACGTTGATATTGTTATAGCGGTTGACGTTGATGTTGACGTCGCCGTGACCCCAGTTGAAGCCACCCCATAGTGAATTGGCCACCGCGATACCCGCGCCGAAAGCGATACCTGCAGCAAGACCTGCCGCCACCGGGTGGTAATAGCCAGGCGGCGGTGGCCAATAAGGCGGCGGATAGCCCGGATAAGCCCATGCGCCGTAAACGACGGTCGGGTTGTAGCTAGGCACATAGACTACGGCGGGGTTGGCCGGCTCGATCTCGATCACCGTGGTCCCGGCCGATGTCTGCTGTACTACCTTTTGTTGTTCGTTCGACTTCAGGTTGCCGGCTTTGCTGGCCTGCGTCCGCAGCGTCTGCACGGAAGCCATCACATCCTCGGGCTGTGCCAGAAAAGCGTCGCCCACGTTCTGCACCCAATCGGGATGCTGCGCCATCTGCGCCAGCACTTCGGGAAACGCCACCAGTGATTGGACACTCGGGTCCCAGGGTTGGCTGCTTACCGCCTTGACCGCGGCATCGCCCTGCAACTTCGGGTTCGCCTTTGACCAGGCAGCCGCGTCGGCCACGTTGCCGGGGTAGGTGCAGGCCATCAATATTTGTGAAAGCAGCGAATCCGGGTACAGCGCAACAGGAGCCAGCATCTGTTGCAGCTGCTCGTTTTTGAAGAGCTTCTGACTGCCATTTGCGTCCTGCGCGTTTGCCGCACCGACCATCCACACGACCACAAATGTCAGGCATGCCCTGAGAAGCCAGTATCGCCAGACAGCTTTCATCGCTCGACTCCTGCATCCGTTGGTGCCATTCCAGACCGGGGATGAATACCCGCACTTAATCTCCCGCAGGAAAGAGCTTGCTGCGTTTTCATGAACGCCCGCCAGCGCATTTATGCGTAGCGCGATTACGCAAAAGTACGTATGCAGACCAGCTGCCGGCGGCTACGTGCTCCGTATATTTACGTGTCGGCGATAGGTACTAGTTCGCTTTCGACTCGACCAGCCACAAAAAGACAATGGAGTGGCAACGTTACGGAGCAGAAGACAATGATTTCATGCCGGAATATGACGGATAAACCGTTGCGTATCCTTCTCGCTGCGACCCTGCTCGCCATCGGGATGACTGTCGCGGCCCCCGCCCACTGCACGGATACCGACCCCTGGGACGGCGACTGGCATGGCAGCATCACTCCCTATGGCTGGTTGCCGGGGGTGACGGCAAAAATGCGTTTCCAGTTCCAGAACACCAACGTGCAGAGCGATACGGACAGCAACATCCTCGATAACCTGAGCGGCGCCTTCATGCTGAGCGGGGATGTACGCAAAGGCGATTGGGGCATCTATAGCGATGTGGACTGGGTCAAGTTCGACAACGAAGACAGCCGCTTTCATTCCATCGGCGGCAACTATGTCGGAGGTGACGCGTCCCTGGATACCGACCTGGGCATCAAGGGTGGCTTTGTCACGATCGCTGGCATGTACACACTCACGCATGGCCCGGATGGCTATGCGGATCTGCTTTTCGGCGGCCGCTACCTGTGGATAAAAGGCAATCTCGGCTGGGATTTCAACTTTACCGGGGATCACTTCGGACTATCGGACAGCGGCAACCTGTCGTCTCAAACACACGTCAGCGACGCCCTGATCGGCATCCGTGGCCGATGGATTCCCGGCGGTGGTCAGTGGTTTGTCCCGTACTACCTCGATGTCGGCTCGGGTGATTCGGACTTGACCTCGCAGGCAGCGCTCGGCGTCGGCTACGCGTTCGGCTGGGGCGATATCGCCTTCGCGTGGCGCTACGTCTTGTACAAGCGCAACGACACCGCCCTGCTGGAGAGACTCACGCTGCAAGGGCCGAGTTTCGGGTTCACCTGGCATTTCTAATGGACTGTCATCGACCCGGTGATGGCAACGACCGACGACCATGACGACGACCAGGATTTTTGCGGAGGCCCACCACGTCACCGTGCTGCGGCGCATGCATTTGATTCGCGAGAGGGATCGCCCCGAAGCCCTGCGCCGGGTGCTGATCATCATAGCGATCGGTTGGCTTCCACTCATGGTGCTGTGCCTGGTCCACACACTATTGCACCAGGACTCGGCAGCCTCGATGTTCTTCGGCGATGTTGCCGTGCATGCCAGATTGCTGCTGTCCGCGCCGTTGTTCGTGCTGGCCGAGTACATGGTATTACCACGCCTGGAAGCGATCCGGCAGCACTTTGCGGATGCCTCCCTGATCGCCGAGGAAGATCAGGAGCGATTTCAGGTTGAAGTTCAGAAGTGCCACAGGATGAGCGCTCGCCTGCAGTACTCGGGCGAAATCGCGTTATGCGCCTATGCGCTTGCGATCATCCTGCTGCTAGCTGTCAATCGACAAGACTTGCCTGCCTGGCAACTGGCCGCAGACGGGCACGCGCTTTCCCTGGCCGGATGGTGGCATCTGTTTATCAGCCTGCCGTTACTGCTTGGGCTGGCTCTGGGTTGGCTGTGGCGATTGATCATCTGGACGCGCTTCCTTGCCGCTGTCGCACGACTCGGCGTGCGGGTGGTTGCGGCTCACCCGGATAAAGCGGCGGGGCTTCAGTTCGTCGCCTACTCACCACGCATGTTCGCCCCGGTCGGCCTGGCCATGAGCATCGTAGTCGCCGGCACGATGGGCAACGCCGTCCTGCACCACAGCCTGTCACCGCTCGATCACCCAGCGACTCCGGTCATTACTGCTGCGGTCATCGCTATCCTGTTCCTGTTTCCACCTTTGATTTTTACGCGACTGCTGGTCACTGCGTGGCGACAAGGCATATTCAAGTATGGGGACTTGGCAAGCCGCGTGGGCATGGAATTCGAAGAGAAATGGATGGGCCCGGGAGCGCAAGTCGACGACAGCGCGCTGGGTGTACCAGATTTCTCCGCCACCACCGACCTCTACTCCATCGTGTCGAATGTCTACAACATGCGCATGCTGCTGTTTGACTATCAGGGCGCCATTGCGATCGTCGTCATCGCACTGCTACCTTTTGTACCCGTGTGGCTCAGCGTGATTCCCTTGAAAACCTTCAGCAAGGATCTCATCGGCTTGTTGTTCTGACCTGCCCCGATGACCTGTAAAGGAGGATTCACAACAACCTGTCGCTAAAATTCAAGGCATCCAGCTCTCATCGCAGCCCAGCTTGCGATTGATTTCTACGTGTGGCTCCAACCAGAAACCAGGGTGGTCGATGCTGAATTTACTGATGGTTTCCGTCATCGCGTATGCAGCGACGAACGTCGATAACCTGACCGTGCTCCTCGCCTTCCTGGGCGCATCCAAAGGGCACACGCATGTAGTCATGCTGGGTCACATCGGCGGCTCCCTGGTGCTGATAGCTTTCGCACTTGTTTGTGCGGCGCTCATGCTTTCCGTACCGCATTCGTACGTGGGCCTTTTGGGCATCGTGCCGCTCTGCATCGGGCTGGCGAAGCTTTTCAAACGCTGGTTTGCGAGTGACAGCGTTGGCACAAGGGAGCCAGCTCGCAGCAACGAAAAGCCCATCTCCGCATGGGTGGTTGCCGTGGTCGCCATCAGCAACGGGTCTGACAACGTCGCGGTCTACACCCCGCTTTATGCAGGCCGAGCCGTGTCGGACGACGCAGTGATAACGCTGACGCTGCTTGCCATGCTGGGGGTGTGGTGCTTCGGCGCCAATTACCTTGTCTCGCACCCCGTCCTTGGATCCCGCATAAAGCACTATGCCGAAGTGATTCTTCCATGGCTGCTAATGGCGATCGGAATTTCCGTGCTACAGCAAAGTGGGACGCTCCGACTGATCGGACTGTAAATGCCCGGGCGGCAGCGAGAGCATGACCGTTCTTGCAAGAACAAATCCTGGCGCCACGGCAGTTGAATCGCGCACGTTACCGCGGCATCGATCCTGAGCCGCCGCATGCCTGGGCACGCCCGAGGAGAAGGTCACGTTCACGCGCGTTTTGCGTAAGTGCAGCAGCGCGCTCGAAATCAAAACGTGCCTCGTCGAGGCGGCCGAGTTTGGCCAGCAGGTCGCCGCGCACGGTCGGCAACAAATGATAATTCGCCAGCGCCGGCTCGCCGACCAGCGCATTCACGAGCTCCAGACCCGCCAAGGGGCCGAACGCCATCGCGACGGCAACCGCACGATTCAGTTCCACGATGGGGGAAGGTGTGACTTGAGCGAGCGAGGCATACAGCGTTGCGATGCGTCGCCAGTCGGTATCTTCCGCCGCAAGTGCGCGCGCGTGACAAGCCGCGATCGCTGCCTGCAGCGCATAGGGGCCCCGTGCGCCGCCCAGCTTTTCCGCATGATCGAGCGCAGTCAGTCCGCGGCGTATCAATAGCCGATCCCACAGTGCCCGATTTTGCTCGAGCAGCAGGATCGGCTCACCTGACGAGCTGACCCGCGCGCGCGAACGCGACGCCTGAATCTCCATCAACGCGGCCAGACCATGCACCTCCGGCTCCTGCGGCATCAGACCCACCAGCACACGGCCCAGACGCAGCGCCTCATCGCATAACGCCGGGCGCATCCAGTCATCCCCAGCAGTCGCCGAGTAACCCTCGTTGAAGATCAGATAAATGACGCCGAGTACCGACGACAGGCGCGTCGAAAGCTCATGCGCGCGCGGCACCTCGAACGGAATCTGCGCCTTGGCGAGCACCCGCTTGGCACGGACGATACGCTGCGCAATCGTCGACGCCGGCACCAGGAACGCCCGCGCGATCTCCTCGGTGGCCAGGCCGCCGAGCAAGCGCAGAGTGAGCGCCACGCGTGCCTCTACCGACAGTACCGGATGGCAGGCGATAAACATCAGCCGCAGCAGGTCGTCACCAATGGGATCGTCCAGCACCGCTTCGACCTTGGACTGGGTCTCTTCCTGTTCGGCCTCAAGCTCGTGCATCAATTGGGCGTGCTTGCGCTCGAGCAACTTGCTTCGCCGCAGCCGGTCAATCGCGCGATGCTTCGCCGCCGTCATCAACCACGCGGCAGGGTTGTCAGGCACTCCGCATTTTGGCCACTGCTCCAACGCGATAACCAGCGCATCCTGCGCCAACTCCTCGGCCAGGCCGACGTCTCGCACCATGCGTACGAGACCTGCGATAAGCAGGGCTGATTCGATTCGCCAGACGGCCTCGATGGTGCGGTGGGTGTCGGTCGCGGTCATGACGACTGATCACACCATCTGGGCCTCGTCGATGCAAGGGCGGGAGGCGCGCTTGCCGTCAGCGAAGTATCACGAGGGGGCGCCCGCTGGCCGAAGCGAAGAGCGACAGCGCCCTTCCCGACATCCCCGTACGGGAAGGGGAGGAGCAAGCCGCCACCTCCCCTGCGGGAGATGTGCAAGGCTTTGCTTTGCAAATGCGCTCCCTCCCCCGCTTTCAGGGGACGGCTGGAGCGGGGTTGCTCTGCGCCTTGAAGATCACCGGGAAGTAACACTCCACCGTATCAATCGCCGATTCAGCCCTTACCTACGACATCATGGCTGCGCCGCCATCTGGGCGAATGTGCCCCTCACGCTCGCGCGGCTCGGGCGCGAACTCAGCGCCAAGTTCCTCCGCGGCGAGCACCTGCCGGATCTCAATCTCCGACTCCCCATCGAACGGGTTCGGACAACGCTTGACCCATTCGATCGCCTCTGCCATCGACTTCACCTGCCACAGCCAGAACCCGGCGATCAGCTCCTTGGACTCCGCAAACGGCCCGTCGACCACGCTACGCCTGCTGCCTGAGAACCTCACCCGCGCCCCCTTCGAACTGGGCTGCAATCCCTCGGCCTCCAGCAGCACACCGGCCTTCACCAGCTCCTCATTGAACTTGCCCATCTCGGTCAGCAATCGCTGGCTCGGTATCACGCCAGCTTCCGAGTCCTGATTGGCCTTGACCATCACCAAGCATCGCATCTCGTGTCTCCTTCGAATGTCGGATTGAGAGCCGGGTAGCGAACGGCTCAAGACCGCTCGCCTGAACCCTAGCTCTAACGGTACGACGAAGCGCCTGGGACGAAATCGACATCCACAGCGCCGACATGCCTTCCGATCGGCATCTCGAAATATTCTCAAGCTATGGGACGGCGCCTCGGTATGCTGTACGGATCGTGTCATCGGGCTGTACCGGACCGGCATAGATGAAGGATGAATAGATGACGGAAATCGCAGGCGGCCTGATCGTCCATCGCGGCAGCCGCACCGAGCGGCTGGCTGACGCGCTGGCGCAGCAGCTCGAAGCGCAGCGGCCAGCCAACCCGCTGGCTGCCCAGACCGTGGTGGTCGCCCATCCGGGCTTGCAGCGCTGGCTGCTTGGGCGTTTTGCGCACCGCCCTGGCCCCCGGGGTGGTCACGGTATCGCCGCCAACGTCGAGATGATCCTGCCGTGGCAATGGTTCGAACGCACCGCCCGCCGCGTGCTGGGCGACGAGGCACTTATTGGCGGCGCTTACCGACCCGAAGTATTTCGCTGGCGCCTGCTGATGGCGCTGCCGGCGCTGGCCGCAACGGAAGTCACCGCGTACCTGGCAGGCGATGACGCCGCGCGGCGCAGCTTTCAGCTGGCCGAACATCTGGCCGGCCTGTACACGCAGTACCTGATCTACCGACCGGACTGGGTGCTCGATTGGGAGCGGCATCCCGGCAACGCCAACCGCGACTGGCAGGGGGCGCTATGGCGGCAGGTCCAAGCCTCGATTGGCCGTCCGCATCGTGCGCAGCGCAGTGCCGCGCTACTTGATGCGCTGCAGGCCGACAGCCACCACGTCAGCGCACCGTTGCATGTGTTCGGCGTCAGCCATTTGCCGCCCGATGTACTGGCCGCACTCAAGGCCTACTCGCTGCATACGCAGGTGCACCTGTATTTCCCCGACCCCTGCCGCGAGTACTGGTCGGATCTGCGCAGCCGGCGCTTTCAACTCACACAAAAGGGTGATCCGGAGGCGCTGTATTACGAGATCGGCCATCCACTCTTGGTGGCGCTAGGTCGCATCGCCCAGGATTTCTGCATCACGCTGGATGAATGCGACGCTGTCGAAGAGCGGGACCTGCTCGATGAGGCCGAACCACTCGCCGGCGAAACTTCGCTGCTGGCCCGGTTGCAATCGAGCATCCGCTGCCTGCAGCCGGAATGGGTTGCTGCACCGATTCGCGAACAACTTGCGGATGGCGCGAAACTGAGCGACCTCCTGCCCGCCCTGCGCAGCGACCCCAGCCTGCGCGTACACGCCTGCCACACCCGCCTGCGTGAACTTGAAGTACTTAAAAACGCCTTGTTGCGTTGCCTCGCCGACGACCCGACGTTGCAGCACAGCGACATCGTGGTGATGGCACCGGACATCAGCGCGTATGCGCCGTACCTGGCCGCGGTATTCGGCGAACCGGCACAGTACCGCGCCGACCCGCGGCATATTCCCTGGCATCTGTCCGATGTCGGGCTATCGCGCGCGCATCCCTTGATGAGCGCATTTGCGCAGGTGCTGGATCTGGCGGAGAGCCGTTTCACGGTCAGCGAGGTACTCGATTTTCTGGACGTGCCCGCCGTCGCACGACGCTTTGCCATCGACCGCAGCGGACGCGATGCGGTGGAGCGCTGGCTGCGCCGCGCCCACGTGGCATGGGGCCTGGACGCGGAGATGAAGGCGGCGGTCGGTGCGGCGCCGGCGGACGCGAACTCGTGGCAATTCGGCCTTGACCGCATCTATGCGGGGCTGATCACCGGCCAGGGCTCGGCCGATGATCAGCACGACGAACAGCTGCTGGACAATATCCTGCCCCTGGATGGCGTATCCGGCAATGCAGTGGAGGCACTTGGTCAGTTCGATCGCCTGCTCGGCGAACTGCGCAAGGCACGCGACGCGTTCGCGGCCACACGCTCGCTCAGCGCGTGGAGCCAATGGTTGCTGGAACTGATCGACGCGCTGTTTCTTGCCGACCTGCGCGACGACGCGGAAAACAACGCACTCGACACTCTGCGACGACTTGCTGCAAGCCTCGGCACGCAGGCCGCCGAGGTTGGCATCAACGCGGCGCTGTCGTGGAGCGTGGTGCGCGAAGCATTGCGCGGCGCGCTCGAGGGGGTGCCTGAGCGCCAACCGTTCCTGCTCGGCGGAGTAACGTTCTGCGGCCTGGTACCGCAACGCTCGATCCCGTTTCGCGTGGTTTGCCTGCTGGGCATGAACGAAGGTGAGTTTCCGCGTCCAAGTGGCGACGCCGGCCTCAACCTTATTCTCAGCCAGCCGCGCCACGGCGACCGCGATACCCGCAGCGAGGATCGCTACCTTTTTCTCGAAGCGATGATGTCGGCGCGTGATGTGCTGCATATCAGCTTCGTCGGCGAAGGCGTGCGCGACGGCAAGCCACGCAACCCGGCCGCCCCATTGGCTGAACTGCTGCAGTTCCTCGACGAGCAATATGAGATGGCCGACGATGCGAAGGCCGAACGGCCATGGCGTATCCACCATCCGCTGCAACCATTTGATGCGCGCTATTACGAGCGCGATGCCGATGGCCAACCACGGCATGATCCACGACTGTTTTCCTATGATCCAGCGTTTGTCGTCACGCCATCCGCTAGTGACTCTCCGCGCTTCCTCAGCTCGACAGCCATGGCGACCGGGGCAGCCGCAGCCAATGGCGAAGTCGCGCTGAGCGCACTCAAACGCTTCTGGCGTGACCCGGCCAAGGACACGCTAGTGCGCGGCCACGGCATCAGCCTGCAGGCACTCGATAGCGCCGGCTGGCCGGATCGCGAACCACTGGAAGCTCGGTTCGACCGCATGGAACGCATCGATCACCGGCTATTGTTCGACGCGCTCGCCGCCGGCAATCACAGTCTGCCCACCGAGCCCCCGGCATGGCTGGCGCGTTCCGGCACGATGGCCGGTGGCGCGATCGGCGCCGAAGCTTATGCCGAGTTGCGTGATTCGCTGCAAGGCCTGCTCAACAATGCGCAAGGCCTGTTTGTCGATGGCCGGGCACAAGCCGAAGCGCAGGCGATCAACCTCGATCTCCACGATGGTGTGCACCTGACCGGCGCGGTCGATCGCGTATTTCACGCCGTCGACGGCGGCTTGCTGCTGTTCGACGCCAAGCCAACCGGCGCTGCCAGCCTGCGGGATATTCTCGCGTTCTATATCGATTGGGCTGCGCTACGGCTGACCTATGCCGAAGCCGTTCAAGGCGAATATCTGGAGCCCGCGTCCAATAAAAAGGGCGCCGGCACTCCGGGACTACTGGACCCTGTGCGCGCGCAGGATACGGATCAACTGCGCCACGGATTGCGCCGCTTGATCGAAGCCTATCTCGCCGCCGAAAATCAACCACTGCTGTTCTTTCCGCACAGCGCACTCGCTTATGCGAAGAGCGCGCCGGAAGACCGAATAGCCAAGGCAGCAGCCGCCTGGCAAGGTGATGATTTCAGCCGTACCGGCGAACGCGACTACGCTCCCGGTTATGCCGCATTGCTGAGTCGTGGACTGGAGCTGTTTGACCAAGGTAGCCAGGCACATCACATGTTCGTGGCCGCCACCGAACTGGTATGCGGCGTACTCGATCCGATGCGCACGATGTTGCTGAAACCGCAGGCCTCCGCGCCGGTCGCCAACGACGGGGAAAAAGCATGAGTGTTCGCGACGCGACGGCAGCCGCTGCCCTGCCCGCGCTCGACTGGCGCCGCATGCCCTTGCAGGGCCGGGTCCTGATCGAAGCCAGCGCCGGCACCGGCAAGACCTGGAATATCGGCCTGATCTATCTGCGCCTGCTGCTGGAACGCGAACTGCGCGTGGAGCAGATTCTGGTGACCACGTTCACCGATGCCGCCGCGCAGGAGCTACGCGAGCGCTTGCGGAGACGCTTGATCGAAGCGGAGCATCTGCTGGCAGCCGTCACACCCGAGCCAGCAGCCGATGACCATTCGCTGCAAAATTATCTGTCCTCGTTGTGCCCTGACGAAGACAGCCACCAGCGCGTACTGCGCAGGATTCAACTGGCCCGCACGGATCTCGACCGCGCGCCGGTCTCGACCATCCACGCGCTGTGCCAGCGCATCCAGCGCGATTACCCACTGGAAAGCGGCGCCGCATTTGCCAATGACAAGCTGTTCGACGAACAGCAGCTGCAGCGCGAATGCGTGGAGGATTTCTGGCGGCGTCGCTACCTGACCGGCATCGTCGATCCACGCGAGGCCGAATTGTTGCTGAAAGATGGACCGGAAGGGCTGTTGCGCGATCTGGGTGGCTTGTCGAACAACAACGATGCACAGATCAAGTCCGGTGGACTGGCCGAACTTGAACGTCAGCTAGCGGCGCTGCGCACCACGGAAAACATCACCGAACTACTGCGACTTGCCGATGACAAGAAAATCTACGCACCTCGCGTAAGAGCCTTGGCCAACGCCCTGAAAGCAATCGCCTTGCTCCTGCAAAACAACACTCCTGTCGACATCGAGGCCGGCCTCCGGGAGCAGCTCAAGGGAACCTTCGATCCCGCGTCCGTTGCCAAACAGGAATCGCCCGACCGTCCCGGCGCATTGACTGGCCATCCGTTGATCGTTGCACTTCAGCAGTTGAACACGCTGCTGCAGCTGCGCACGATCTTCACGCGTGGCGCCGTGCTGGCCGAAGCGGCACAAGCATGCCTCGAGGAAATGCCGCGCCGCGCCCGTCAGCGGCACGTGCAGACGTTCTCGATGTTGATCGACGCGGTCTATCAGCGGCTGTGCGGTGAACAGGCCGACGACGTGCTGGCCGACCGTCTCTATGAAGCGTTTCCGGTCGCGCTCATCGACGAATTCCAGGATACCGACCAGCGCCAGTTCGCCATTTTCGATCGAATCTATCGCGACCAAAGCGGCCCTGATCGAAATAGCCACGAGCGCGGCACGCTGGTGATGATCGGCGATCCCAAGCAGGCCATCTACAGTTTTCGCGGTGGCGACATTGCCGCCTACCTGCGCGCCAGTGCGCAGGCGAGCCAGCGCTACTCGCTGGCCACCAACCACCGCTCCAGCCGCGCGCTGGTCGAAGCATTGAACCGCTGGTACGGCCATACCGAAGGGGGCTTTGATCACACGCAAATCCGCTATCAGCCAGTCACCCCTTCCGCCAACGCAGACGACAAGCCGTATACCGTCGACGGCGAACGCGTGTTGCACCCGCTGGTGATCCATCCCTTCCGTGGCGACGCACTGGACAAGTACGGCCGCCCCTTGAGCGCACTCGGCCAGCTGGAGTCGCTGGCACTGGACGATTGCGCGAACCGCATCGCCGAGCTGCTCAACGACCCGCAACAACAGATCGGCGGCCAGCGCGTCACCCCGGGCGACATCGCTGTGTTGTTGTCGACGAACAGCCAGATCGTTGCGTTGCGCGCGCGACTGGTCGCCCGCAACGTGCCCTGCGTCGGCAGCGGCCGTGGCAATATTTTTGCCGGCGAGGTGGCGCGGGAGCTCGAACTGATTTTGTACGCCGTGCTGCATCCCGATGACGATCAGGCAGTGCGTGGCGCGCTGGCGACCCAGCTGCTCGGCACCGATCTCGATCAATTCACCGCATGGGAAGCGAACCCCGCTGCGTTCGAGCGCGAGCTGGAACGTTTCGAGGCATGGCGTGCATTGATCCGCACCCGCGGCGTACTGGCGCTGATCGAAGCGCTGCTGAGCGAACGCGCCAGCGCATTGCTGGCGCTATCTGAAGGCGAGCGCGTGCTCACCGACCTGCGTCATCTGGGCGAACTGCTGGCCGCCGAAGAAGCGGCGCGACAGGGACTCGAAGGCCTTTACGCCTGGCTGGTCGAGATGCGTCAGGAAGGTGGCGACGGCGATGCCGATGCGGCCGACGAACGCCAGCTACGCATCGAAAGCGATGCCAGGCGCGTGCAGCTGCTGACCATCCATGCCAGCAAGGGGCTGGAGTTTCCGATCGTGTTTCTGCCGCTGGTATGGCGCACCAATGACCGCAGCCGGCGTCCACCGAGCGCGTTGAGCTTTCACGACGATACCGGTCAACGTTGCATGGATCTGGGCTCGGCGGATTTCATCGAACACCGCGGCCATCACTTTCGCGAGGATCTGCAAGAACGCCTGCGCCTGCTATACGTCGCGCTGACCCGTGCCGTGCACGCGGTGCATGTCTACTGGGTTGATCGCGGCAAGCGTCCCGTCGACGACGATCATGCCTGGGAATGGGCCGCGATCGACCCGCTGATCCTGCAGGCACAGCAGCGACTGGAGCTGAGCGAGGGCGAAACCTCCCTTGCCCAGCTCGCCGAAGCGCTTGGCATGCGGCTAGCCGTGCCATTCGCCGATGCCACCATCCGCTACCAGGCACCTATGCAGACGCCCTCGCCACGCGCCACACAGACACCGCTGCCGCGCTCACGAGCATTCCAGTGGCTGCACAGTTTCAGTGGCCTGACCCGATACGCGGCAGCCGCCGTGGTGATCGACGACAGCGGCGCTGCTGATGAAACCGGCGCCGAGTCGTTCGACGTGGACGAAGTTGCGGACATCGCAAGCGCACCTGCACAGGCCATCGAGGACAGTCGGCTGCTGGCGCTGTATCCGTTGCGTGGTCCGCGCTTCGGCGATGCCGTACACCACATACTGGAACTGGCTGGCCCCGGTCCCGTATGGCCTGAGCAGCGCCATCTGCTGAACACCCAGCTCACTGCCCAGGCAATCAAGGCTAACAACTTGCCAGCGGACGAAGCACTGGAGCGCGTCGGCCGGTTGATCGACCGCGTTCGCCATGCCGATCTGGGTGATGGCCTGCGGCTCATCGATGTGTCGTCCGATCGGCGCATCGTCGAGTTCGAATTCCAGTTTCCGGTGCAACAGGTACCCCTGGCGCGGTTGCGCCGGCTTTGCAGCGCCCATGGATACGCCGACGTAGTACCGGGTAGCCTCGACGCGACCACTCTGAACGGCATGCTGACGGGTTTTGCCGACCTCATCGTCGAGTGGAATGGCCGCTACCACGTGCTCGACTACAAGACCAACTGGCTTGGCGCACATCTTCGCGATTACCAGGGTGCATCGCTGGACGCGGCGATGGCCGAACATCATTACCCGCTGCAAGCCCTGCTCTACACCGTGGCACTGCATCGCTACCTGCGCCAGCGACTGGACGGCTATACGGCCGAACGGCAGCTCGGCGACAGCTGGTACCTGTTCGTCCGTGCCTTGGGACTGCAGCCAGATGTACATCCCAGCCTGGGGGTATGGCGCCAACGTTGGCCAGCGGCACTGATTGAAGCACTCGATGACGCCTTCGCCGGTGTGCATGAGGTTGCCGCATGAACCATCCACTCAGTGACCGTCTACTTAAGCCCACCCCGGAAGCCGACGAGCGCGCGATCGACCAGGCGCTGGCGCTATGGGTGCTCAAGCGCACCGGCTCACCTCTGCTGGCCAGCGCCGTGCGAGCTGCCAGCGCCGCGGAAGGCCATGGGCATTCCCGCGCACAGCTGACCGACCCGTACACTGATGCCGGTTTCGATGCCGAGGCGCTGGCGACGCTGCGTCAGCATGATTGGGTCGGCAACGGCCAGCGGTTCACGCCGTTCGTGCTCGATCCACAGAATCATTTTTACCTGTGGCGCAACTGGCAGCACGAATCGAAACTAGCCGGCGCGATCCTCCAACGCTGCGCAGATCGCGCATACCCGGTTCCCGCCGACATCCTGGCTGATGACCTCGCCGCGCTGTTCACCGAGATGCCAAGGGGCGCCACCGACTGGCAACGCGCTGCCGTGGCCGCGGTGCCCGGTGCACGCTTCTTTGTGCTTACCGGCGGCCCTGGCACCGGCAAGACCACGACCGTTGTGCGCATGCTGCTGATGCTGCTGCACCACGCCCGTGCCTGCGGCCTACCCAAGCAGCCGTCGATTGCATTGGCCGCGCCCACTGGCAAAGCCGCGCAACGTCTGGTGCAAGCCATCGCCAAGGGCAAGGCCGAGCTGCAAGCTACGCTGGCCGGTGCGAGCGAATCCGGTCGCGATGACACAGTTACGGGGCAAACCCCACCGGCAAAATCACTCCTGCAAAACCTGCAGGATCTGCTGCCACACATCCCGCATGCCGATGCGCGAACGCTGCATCGCCTGCTCGGCTACCGGCCCACCGACAACAGCTTCAGCCGAGGCCCGGATAATCCACTGGCCGAAGACATCATCGTGGTCGACGAAGCCTCGATGGTGGATCTGGCGATGATGCGCCAGCTACTGGAATCGCTGCGCCCCGACGCGGTGCTTATCCTGCTCGGAGACCCTGGCCAGCTTGCCTCGGTCGATGCCGGCTCGGTACTTGCCGACATTGTCGCCAGCACGCCACCGAACGATCTGCCATCGGCCATGGCGAGCATGCTCGCCCCGCTGCTGGACAACCTGCCGGACCTGACCACGCAGAAGCACAACCAGCTCGCTGGCCATGTGCTGACGCTCACTCACAGCTGGCGCGCCGGCAGCGGACTACAACGCGGCATCGAAGCATTGCGCGACACGCCTGATCCCGCATGGCTGGACAAACTGCTGGCGCAGCGCGCCGATGGCGACCTGCACTTGCGCCACTGCGCGGACGCGAACGATCTGCGGGCAAGTGTCGATGCGAGGCTCGAGCGCCACCATGAACTGCTGCAGTCGCTGCTGGCGCCGACCATCGATGCCGACGTTGCGCTGCAGCGCCTGCGTCAGTTGCAGATCTTGTGCGCGCTACGCGACGGCCCGTTCGGCGCACAAGGCATCAACACGCTGATCGCCCGTCGCCTCGCTGCGCGATTTGCGGTCGACACCAGCCATGCCTGGTATCACGGCCGACCCGTCATCATCACCCACAACGACTATGCCCGTGGCCTGTTCAACGGTGATGTCGGGATCGCACTGGAAGGTGCCGAAGGATTGCGCGTGTGGTTCGAGATAAGCGACCGCGAAGGCCACGCCGGCCTGCGCAGTTTTTCGCCGCGCGCACTACCCGCCCACGAAAGCGCATGGGCGATCACCATCCATCGCAGCCAGGGCTCGGAATACCACGATGTGGCGGTGGTTCTGCCGCCCGACGAAGACAGCCGCGTACTCACCCGCGAGCTGGTTTACACCGCGATCTCGCGCGCAAGAAGCCACGCCGAGATCTGGACCACCGATGCCTCGCTGCGCGCGGCGCTTGGCCGCCCCATTCAGCGCCAGGGCGGCTTGCGCGATCGATTGCGAACTGTCGCTTCGCTGCCGGAGGCTGAGCCCAACTATTGATTGCTTGAGGCGATAGTCCTTCCCAATAGGCGCGATTCGTAAGAAACTACGATGACGCGCCAAGGAGGGCGAAAGTATGAGCAATGAGCATTACTCTTTAGATGGCCACCCGCAACCAGTCCAGGCAGGGGCCACGGTGTTGGCAGAACCCGCCCCGACTGACGAGCGTCCCCCACACTGCCCAGCATCAGCTGCACTGGACTGCCGAGCGCCACAGGCGCAGATACTACCGCCGGAATCAAATCTCGCCGAGGCCTACCCCATCTTCACCACCGACAAGCCACAAGGCAGATACCAGGTAATCGTCGACGTAAAGGCAGGGGTCAAGCTGTACTTCGTGCCGAAGGACAAGGCGCCGACGACATGAATCACCCCCCAGCCATCACGTACGAACTTGCGGTAAAGATCGCCGACCGCGTCGCGCGCTCCGATATCGAACTTTTCTGTCGCGACATCGCCCAAGGCAAGGGACGGCCGGTATTCGACGTCAGTTGTTCACCGTTCGACTTCGACGGCTGGGAAGACGGACGGCTTTCGACCATTGCTGATGTCGTTCGCTACGTGGAGCTGCGAGGTGATGCGCTTCCCTACCGAATGCATCACCTCGACGACCTCGTGTGGTTCGAAGAGGCCTCACACGACCGGGGCTCAACTGATACGTCCCAAGGCGAGCCAGCTACCGAATAGATCTCGTCCGGCATCTGCTGCGATGGCCAGTGGCACGTATGGCGCAAGGAAGATCGTATGAGCCACCAGGTTTATCTACCTGACACATAACCCTCGGCGCTCAGAACTGCAGGAAACTGGCACGCTCGGTTGTAACAACGTGCCGGGTATCAGCCCACCTCGCGGCACAGGCTAAACAATCACATTCGCCGTGGCACTCAGCGTAGCAGCAGCTAACGCACGTGCAGCGGTACATCTCAGGTTCCGGGTTGGTATAGAGGGTGCGGCAATAATAGCCGCCGGTATCGGGATAGCGGCGCTCCCCCTCGAGCGTTGGGAGGCCGTCAGCGATCTTCAAGAGTCTTGCTTGCCGCGTTATGGTCATTGATTGAATGCATCCAGCACAAGCGTATACACAGCGGACATTCTGAAAGCCTGCACAACGCAAGTAGCTTGTGGTGTTGCCTCTCACGGCTCTAGGCATCCCTGCGGGGCCAATGTCTCACCAAAAGACATGCCAAAGAACTGGAAGAAACTACAGGTACGCCTGAAAACTCACCTTTCCCGGCCAAAAGCAGCGAGTAGCCACCCTGGATTCACAGCCCCGCTCACGCGCGGAGGGGGCCGCCGCAGGACGATCGACGATGCCAAACGCCAAGGCACAAAAAAACCCGCTGCTATGCGGGTTTCAGTGGATTCCATGGCCTGGATGGGACGCCATGAATCAATCATTTGGTGCGGAAATAGGAGCCTCATCACGCCTTGAAAATGCTTTTCTTATGCAGTTTATGGACTTGCTTGCGTTTCATATACCCCCAAAAATACCCCCAGATTGCTATCGCTTGGCCAGGTAGAAAGCAAATGGCTCGAATCCATTTCATGCGCACACGATGTCCGTTTATCCCTTGCGCGTGCGCGAGATGCGTCGCGATGTGCACCGTCACGGCCTGGTGCAGGCGAATTCAGACGCAACCCTGCACGACTTTGGTGAACTTCCCACGACCGCCGAAGCCGCCTATAGATAAGGCCCATAAATAGTAAGAACTATTTGCTGTTGCTGTGGTCAGATAGCGCATGGAAACCGAAGACGCCCGCCGGCTCAGCCCGGCCGAACAACACGAGCGCCGCCGCCAAGTCATTCGG
>Ga0302312_10000233_pt1 | contig 49968 bp, 38 predicted proteins | sample III_Palsa_N2_1_FD_200529 | JGI IMG/M metagenome (GOLD analysis project Ga0302312, IMG submission 200529) | Peat permafrost microbial communities from Stordalen Mire near Abisko, Sweden - III_Palsa_N2_1 | ecosystem: Environmental > Terrestrial > Soil > Palsa > Peat permafrost | place: Sweden... | reverse complement strand
CCATGCGGAAATATTCCAGGAGCAGGGTGTTCCTGGCCTCATGAATACTTCCAGTCTCATAGCAGACATACCCCTGGCGGTTCAGGCGCTGGCTGTAGGCGGCGGCAGCATCCCCTATTAACAATATATTGCGGACGGGCGTTTCGCTATCCGTGGTAGATGCATTACGAAAATGCCACCTCCACTCAATAATACCGCTGGTTCTCGCTTCGTATGGATGTAAGGTCTGGATCATTGTCAGTTAGGGTTTAGGAGCAGTTAAGGTAGAATGCAGGTTATGAACAAGAGGGCGTCCGCCCATCGCACGGCGTTCTTCCAGTACGGCGGACACTTCATCTGATAAATAGATCGGATCAAAGGGCTTTTGAATGAACCGGGCCACATTCCCGGTCATGGTAGACTCCCGGGGTTTAGGCGAGCCGGTAAGAAGGATGACGGGTATGTCCCTGTATAGCCTGCTGGTGCATAAATGCGCCGCCAGTGCATATCCGTCTATATGTTCCATCTGTACGTCGCTGATGATCAGTTCCGGGCGAACTCCTTTTGATAAGAGGTGCAGGGCATCCACCCCGTCCGGGGCGGTAAATACGGAGTAATTCTTATCAAAGATCGATTTCAATAAGCGTAGTAAAGGCTCGTTATCATCTATAAGGAGTAAGGTTGGTTTCATGGTTTCAAAATAAAAATGTTAATAATAGGTGTTGTGCAGGAAGGTATAGCGTAGTTACGAAAACCGGGGGCCACTTCCCGGGCGGAAAGGCACCCCCGGAGGGGAGTAAAACTGGTAAGCTGTGTTATGCTTTTACGCATACTTGATCAATATTTAATTTTAGAGGAAGCAAAAAAAACCGTTCTTGGGCCTATTTTTTAGGTTCCAGGATACGGTTTGAGTGCAAATTATCATTCGATTCTTTATCCCAGGGGTCAAATTGGGTGAACGCAGGGAAAATCCTCGTAAACGCGTGAAAAAGGGCCGATCTGGAAAAATAGACCGGGTATTTCTGCCTATGCGGGAAGAATTGAGTGGGGTTATGGTCTCGTCAAGAAAAACTTCGGGGGTATTGGATAGAAATGGGGACATCGTATCTTAGCTTCATGCTTATCTGGAAAATCCTACTGTTTGCTTCCTGGGGAATCATTTTCTACAACTATGCTGGATATGCGATTATCGCGCTCATCTTTAATAAGTTATTCCCTTACAGAGACCACCTGACCATAGCCGATGAAGCGATCCCGGAAGAGCCTCCGGTCTCCTTTATTGTGGCGGCCTATAATGAAAGGCACTTTATCGAAACCAAGATCAAAAACTCCCTGGCCCAGGACTACCCGGCCTCGAAAATCGAATTCATCTTTGTCACAGACGGCTCTACGGACGAAACATACGACATCATTCATGCTCATCCCTCCATACACCTGCTCCACCGGCCGGAAAGGCTAGGTAAAACGGACGCCCTGAATAGGGCTGTGGCCGTAGCCAGCCACGAAGTCATCGTTGTCAGTGACGCCAACACCATATTAAACAAGGACGCGGTCCGGTTAATCGCCGCCCATTACGCGCTGCCCCATGTGGGTGGCGTGGCGGGAGAGAAGAAGGTGGTTCCCGTGCTGCCAGTGGAGGGACAGGTAGGTTACCGGCTGGCGGCGGGGGGTGGAATGACAGGTGGCATTGTCCGCGACGCGGCGCATGACGACGGCCCCGGCGAAGGGGAAGGCCTCTATTGGAAATACGAATCGGCCCTGAAACGCATCGACTCCGAATTCTATTCGGTGGTGGGGGCGGCCGGGGAGCTATTCTCCTTCCGGAAATCCCTCTATGAACCGATCCCGGCCACTGTGATCCTGGACGACTTTATCATTTCGATGCGGATTGCGGAAAAAGGGTATCGTGTACTCTATGAACCAGGGGCTTATGCAATGGAAACGCCTTCGTTTTCCATGGAAGAAGAAAGAAAACGGAAGGTACGCATCGCGGCCGGGGGATTTCAATCCGTGGTCATGCTGTCCGAACTGCTTAGCTTCTGGAAATATCCCCGCCTCTCCTTCTTATATATATCACACCGGGTGCTGCGCTGGTTTGCCAGCCCCTTCTGCCTGGTCCTGGCCCTGGTGGCTGGGGTTATCCTCTGCCTGGGGGACCTGCATCCCTTCTACCAATGGCTGATGGCGGCCCAGCTCGCCTTTTTCGGCCTCGGCCTCCTATACCCTTTTCTGCCAGGAAGGGGTCCGCTGAGAATCTTCCGCCAGTTTGCCAAACTCTCCCGCTACTTCATTTTTATGAACTTCTCGGTGATCCTGGGATTTTGGCGTTGGCTCAGGAATAAGCAGCCGGCGGCCTGGGAAAAGTCGAGAAGGGCGAACTAAACGGGGTCGACAGCCCACCTTCCCGCCCGTAATTTCCGCGTTTACGAACAAAACTACCTCATTCACCCAATAGCCCTGGTTTGGAAAAGCCAAGGGTTTACTTTTACCATGCCAATATCCATATAATGAGGGACCGAATAAGAAATGCTTATCCCTATCACCACAAAACAACGTTTGATGATAAAGCTCTACGCTTCATTTTTGGTTATTCTAGGCTCCTGCTTGCAATTTGCTATGGGACAATCGATTATCAATCCTGCCGATACGATTGTCAACTATACTTCCACGAGCACTCCCACACAGCCCGCCTATAATACGATCGGTAAGTGGGGAAGGACCCCTTCCCTGGGATGGAATACCTCCGAATGGAAGTGCTATATCCTCAACGGATGCGCATTCCGGGTCCACTTTCCCGTAGGATACAATCCCACGGCGAATGACGGCAAAACGTATCCCATGCTGGTGTTCTATCACGGTGCAGGAGAAGCCGGTCCGATCACGGACAACGAAACTTCGTTGTTCCACGGAGGACAGCCCTTCCAGACGGCCGTTGACAACGGAACTTATCCCGGATACGTGCTGGTCATGCAAACGGTACAGTACTGGGGAACAGCCTATTACGCGGCTGTCGCCCAGATCATCGATTATATGATCGCCCATAATAAACTGGACATGGCCAGGGTTAGTATCAACGGCCTTTCTGCCGGAGGACAAGCCACCTGGCAGTTCTTCCAGGGGTATGCGCCTTATTGCGCCTCCGCCCTGCCGATGTCCGCTGTAGACATCTCCTACGAGTCATCTACCATCGTCCAGCAAATGAAATATACCCCCTACTGGCTTTTCCAGGGCGGGGAAGATGGATCTCCGGCTCCGAATACGGCAGCCCAGGTCATCCCTTATTTTTATAACGCCGGCGCTAATTTCACCTATACCCTATTTCCCACTCAGGGACACGATACGTGGGACAGCGCATGGCTGATGCCGAATTTCTTTCCCTTCATCGCCCAAGCCGATGCGGCCAACCCCTGGACATTGTTCGGGCGTACTGCATTTTGCCCGGGAAACAATATCAATGTAACCATCGGGCTTTGTCCCGGGTTCCAGAAATATCAGTGGCGTTTCAACGGGACAGTGATCCCGGGAGACTCTACCAATTCCATTGTGGCTACCCAGGCAGGTGTTTATGACGCCCGTGTAGAACGTAACTCGATCTGGTCGGCCTGGTCACCGCAACCTGTGAATATCATTGTACAGACCCCTACCGTCACACCACCGATTGTCATTAGCGGCACGCACAGCGATGCCATCCCTGCGTCTGACGGGTCTAATTCGGTGACCCTGGCCCTGCCTACCGGAGATTCCCTCTATACCTGGGAAAAACTGGGATCTTCCACGGTCATCGGAACGCAGTCCACGCTGTCGGTGACCACACCGGGTGATTATATTGCTTCCGTTATTCCCCGATATGGTTGCAGCAGCATCTTTTCGCCTTCTTTTGAAGTCATCAACGCCGCCGGACCCAATCCTCCTACGGCTGCCACCAGCCTGGTCGCCAATGCCCTTGGCAATACTAAGGTGCAACTGACCTGGGCCACCCAACCCAATCCTACAAATGCTCCTACGGCATTTGAAGTGTACAGGGGGCTTAAGACGGGCGGACCTTATACTTTCCTGGGCCAAACCCTGCCCACCACCCTGCAATACACGGATTCCCTGCTTTCAGCCGGGGTTAAATACTTCTATACGATCAGGGCGATAGATACGGCCGGAGCCGCTCCTTTATCAAATGAAGCGAACGCCACGACCTTATCCGACAAAACGCCGCCTACGGCGCCGACCAATCTGGCTATCGCCTTCACCACCAATAATTCGATCGCAGTGGGTTGGACCGCCTCTACAGACAATGTAGGTGTTGACCATTATAACATTTATGTAAATGGGACGTTGAGTGACGTGACGAAGAATACCAGCTTCACGCTGAACGGCCTTACCAAGGGCCAGTGGTATTCCATTTACGTAGTGGCCGCTGACGCCAGCGGAAACCTGTCCAATCCCAGCAACCAGGTAGATGGAGGGACCAGTTCCAACGGGCTGGCCTATAACTATTACATAATACCCTCTACCACCACGGTCCTGCCGACCTATTCCACGATGACCCCGACGGCGACCGGTGTGTCTCCCAATACGAATATCACCCTGTTCTCGGGTTCAACCTCTACCTACTTTGGGTACACCTGGTTGGGCTATATCACGATCCCTGTGGCAGGCACCTATACTTTTGCCACTGCCTCCGACGACGGAAGCGCCCTGTGGTTCAATTCCCTGACGCCTACGGGAGCAGTTACCACGGCTACCGTTGACAACGACGGTTCCCATGGAGTAACGACGGTCAGCAGTAAGGCTATCGCCCTGCAGCCCGGCACCTACCCCATCTTTATCGAATACTTCCAAGGCGGCGGCGGTTCCGGCATGACGGTATCCTGGAGCTGCCAGGCATTATACGGGAATACCACCCTGGTGCCCATCCCCAACCAGTATTTCGCTGGAAGTCCCGTGACGCCTCCGGGAACCATTCCCGCCAAGCCTACGCTCGTCACCGCCACGACCAAGTCTTACAAGCAGGTGAATGTGGGCTGGACGGATAACAGTAATAATGAAACGGGCTTTGAAGTATACAGGGCTACGTCGGACGCCGGCCCTTTCCAGATCGTCACGACAACGCCTTCCAATACGACGAGCTATGTAGATTCCTCGCTGAGTGCCTCCACCAAGTACTACTACAAGGTCCAGGCCATCAACAGCACAGGCGGATCCGGATTTGATTCCCTGTCCACCAGCGGTGTTAATTATAAACTTTATAGCGGGGCCTTTGGTTCTCCCATGCCGGATTACGACACGCTGACGCCTGTCTCTACCGGCGTACAGACCAATACTTCCCTTGCAGCTGCCGGCGCGTTCACGATTGACTTTGGCCTGAAATTCAGCGCTGTCATCAATATACCGGTGACCGGTACGTACACGTTCTCCACGACTTCGGACGACGCCAGCGCCCTCTATATCGGGGGTTATACCGCGGCCAATAAAGTAGTGAATAACGACTTCCAGCAAGGCGCCACCATCCGGTCAGGCACCATCGCCCTGACCAAGGGTACTTATCCCTTCTTCGTGGCCTACGACCAGGGCACCGGGGGCTATTCGCTGGTGACCAGCTGGAAGCTGCCTAATTCGACCGTGACTGCGGCCATACCTGATTCTGCCTTTTATAATAATAATTCCAGCGCGACTACGTTCGGCCTGCCTGCGGCGCCCGTTGCACCGACCCTGACAGGAAGCGCCTTGTCTTCTTCAGCGATCATATTGAATTGGACGGATACCTCCTCCAGTATCAGCGGTTACACACTGAACCGTTCCTTCGCGGACTCCCTTCACTTCAACCTGCTTACTGCCCCGGCAGCCGGCAGCAGTTCTTTGAAGGATTCCACCCTGTACGGTCACCAGACGTATTATTATCAACTTTCAGCCAGCGGCCCGGGTGGTAATTCCGCCAATACGCCGGCCCTGGGTATTGTCACAAAGGACAATTTCCCTGTGGTTGCCACCATCCCCAGCCAGAGCGCCCGGTACGGGACGACCAGCACCATCAAGGTGACGGCGACGGATGCAGATGGGGATGCCCTTGCATTCACCGGATTGAATCTGCCATCGTTCGCTACCCTGACTGACAATGGAAATGGTACTGCGGTACTCACGCTCACCCCTTCTGTGGCCAACGCAGGCGTTTATCCCGGTATCGGAGTCAGCGTCAACGATAATCACGGAGGAATCACTACCAGCACCTTTACGCTGACGGTGAACAATAACTATCCCCCGGTTGTCACGGCCATAGCTGCTCAGACGATCAATACGGGAACCCTGACCACTATCCCGCTCACGGCGACTTCGCCCAGCGGAGACAATATGACCTTTACCGTCACCGGCGCTCCTAATAACAATACACTGGTGGCCGGACCCAATGGCTCCGACACACTCAAGCTGAACCCCACCTTCGGAGCTACCGGCAAATACACGGTGATCGTGACCGTCAACGACGGCAACGGCGGCATCGTGAATGATACCTTCCCCGTGACAGTTAATTTCGTGGCGCCCACCAAACAGGTGTACCTGCGGATCAACGACGGAGATGCGGTTGGCTCACCCTGGAACAACATTACCGGCCAGATCACGACCGGGATCGTGGACGCTACGGGTGCCGCTACTCCATGGACCTTTAACTTCAACACCACCTGGTGGGGTGGAGCCGCTATCGGACCCACTACCGGTAATAACAGCGGTGTTTACCCTGACGCCGTATTGCATGATTTCTGGTTCTTCGGAGACTACGGGGCGCCCAACACGGTGGCACCGACACTCACCGGGCTCGATACGACCAAGAGCTACAATATCACGTTCTATGCGGGCAGCGTATTCAACAGCGTTTCCAACAACGGAACGACTGTCTATTCCGTAGGCAGCCAGAGCGCCTCGCTGTACGTCCAGAACAACACCCAGAACACGGTGACCTTAAGCAACCTGAAACCGGATCCAACAGGTACGATCACCATCAATATGTCCAAGCAGGACGCCAATACCCCGATCGGGTATATCAATGCCATGGTGGTCACCCAGCTCTTCGATGACGGCACGGTGCCCCTGAGCCCTTACAACCTGAGCGCCCAGATGGCCTCTACGGGTTCCGGTGTGGCACTTGCATGGGCGGATTCCGCTTACAATGAAACGGGTTATGAAATTTGGAGGGCTACCACTGCGGCCGGTCCTTTCACCCAGATATTACCGGATGCTCCGGCCAAGGCAACCGCCTTTACGGATTCTTCGGCCCTGGGATTTGCTACCTACTATTATAAAGTAAGGGCGCTCAACGCCCACGGGTACTCTTATTGGACCAATACGGTGCAGATCACTACACCGGATAAGGTACCGACATTGAACCCTGTATCCAACGTGAGTATCAACTGGGGTACTTCCGATACGGTGACTGTCACTACCAGCGGCGCCACCAATAATACGGTCGCGCTCACAGCCAGCAACCTGCCTGCCTTTGCCACCTTTACAGACAACGGCAATGGCACAGGTAAGCTGATCGTCGCCGCACCGGACAGCGTCACTGCCAACTACCAGAACCCGACCATCACCATGACGGATCAGGCAGACTCCACAAGGACGGCTACCTTCGCCATCAACGTGAAGAACCCCCTGTTAAGCTCCGTATATGTACACTTCTCCGATGGAGTGAACCTGGGCGGTACGCCATGGAATAATATCACGTTCTATCCGGAACCCGGATACAACATGCAGAACATGCTCAACGACGCGGGCACCAATTCAGGGATGTCACTCACCTTCTCTAACGGATTCCAGGGCAATATCGCCGGTGGAGAACGTCCGGGGAACGGGTCCGGCATCTATCCTGATCCGGTAATGAGGTCGGCAGAGTACGAAGGCGGCACACAGACGGATTCTATCCTGCTGGCCGGCCTGAACCCGAACCTGCAGTATAACTTCGTCCTGTTCAGCAGCGCTGATTGGGGTGTAAGCGGTACGACCAATTTCACCCTGCTCGGAAAATCACTGAGCCTCGCGCCGGCTTTCAACAGCAGCAACGTGGTGCAGTTCTCTAACCTGAACCCCAGGGCCAACGGTACAGTTTCCCTCGGTGTGACTAAATCGTCCACCAGTCAGTACTCCTTCCTCAATGACCTGGTCATCGAAGGATTCGATAGTACGAAACTGACCCTGCTCGGGCCTGCTAACCTGCACGTGACCGGCACCACCCGCAACACCGCCTCCCTGGCCTGGACAGACCAGTCATGGAATGAAACGGGCTTTGAAATCTGGCGCACGACAGACAGCACCGGGATCTACGCCAAGGTCGGTACGGTCGCCGCTAATGTTACCAAGTATACGGATGCAGGATTGACTTCCAACCAGACGTATTACTATATCGTCCGCGCGGCGAAGGGCACCGTGTTCTCTACGTACAGTAACGCAGTGGCCACTACGACCAGCAGCTATTCGATCTCATTGCAATTCAATATACCCAATACCAGCTTTGGCGGGGCGCCATGGAACAGCCTGAACCAGCAACCGTTTGCGGGCACCAGCTGGAGCAATTTCTCGGATGACCTGGGATCTCCCACCAGCACAGGCATGGTCATGAGCGGACTCTGGGCCGGTATGTCGAACCTGGGTAATGTGACGGGGAACAATTCCGGAGCCGTTCCGGACGCCGTCATCGCTGATTGTTATGTCCTGTTTGCCGGTCAGTCAGGGGGCTTTGTCCTCAACGGGCTGAATATCAACCAGACGTACGATATCACCTTCTTCGGAAGCCTGAACTTCCAGACGGACGCCAACGCCGCTTACACGGTCAACGGTAAAACGGTGATCCTGAACGGTTCGCTCAATAGCAATACCACTGTCACCGCTTACGGCGTCAAGCCGGATCAGAACGGAGACATCACGATCTCTATGGCACCGGCTGCCGCCAGTACGGAAGACGCGGTCATCAACGCCATGATCATCCGGGGTTACACAGCGGATACCAACCATATCCCTGCCCCTCCGGTGGCCAAATCAGTAGTACAGAACACCGTGAAGACGGGTACGGTCACTGCTGACGAGTCCCAGGCGCCTACCCTGTCTTCTAATGCGGACACCGTGATCTCTGCCTACCCGAATCCGTTCTCTTCGGCCTTTACCTTACAGGTACCGGCCCTGGCTTCGGGTGACAAGGCCCTCGTGGAAATGTACTCCGTCAGTGGAAACCTGGTCTACGGAAACCTGTTCAAGAACCTGAACGCCGGACCGAACTACCTGTCGATCCAGCCTGCTGAAGGAAACAGCCTGCAAACGGGGGTTTATATCCTGAAAGTCGTGATGAACGACGGGAAGGAAGAAAGTAAAACGATCAAACTGATCAAACAATAGTTCAAGCCTTATCCAATGAGGAGGGTCACCCGCCGTCGCTGGCCGGTGACCCTATCTTTAAGAGGTAGTCTGGAAGTTCTGATTTGCTTTCATTATATTTAATAAAGCATAAAAACATGGATTTTGCGTATTTATTGAGAGTGTTGTTAAAGAGGAAATGGATTGTAATCGGAGCCACCGTGCTCGCCGCACTGATAGCCTACCTGGTAGCAAGAGATGAACAGAGATTATACCGTTCCTATTCCCAGTTCTCCACCGGCTTCACGGCCAGTGATGAGGTCAGGGTCAACCCGGACAGCTATAATTTCATGGAAGCCGATACGAAATTCAACAATGTACTCGTCACCGCCAGCTCCCCTACTGTGGTGAGCTTACTGGGATACAAGCTGCTGATACACGACCTGACCAGCCCCCGGCCTTTTCGCCGCCTGGATGACAGGGATCTCCAGTCCAGCCTGGTGAAAAGCGTAGACATGGAAAAGGCTGCCCAGGTATTACAGAACAAATGGGAGACCATGAGCCTGCTGACTTCCTACCTCCCAGACGAGAAGAAGCTACTGGAACTCCTGGACCTCTATAAATACGACTACCGGTCTTTAAGTAAATACCTGGCTATTTACCGTATGCAGCATACGGACTTTGTGGAAGTCGATTACGAATCCGAAAACCCGGAACTATCGTCTTATACGGTCAACCAGTTGTTCCAGGAATTCATCCGCTATTATAAAAGCATCCGGAGCGAAAGGTCTTCGGAGAGCATCGATACGTTGCGCAGCCTCGTGGAAAAGAAAAAGGCTGACCTGGACGTGAAGAACGACGCCCTGCGCAAAGCGGGCCTCGTGGACGTTGGCATTGAAAGCACGAGCAAGTTCGACCTCATCCGGGAGCTGGAAACAGACCTGGAAGAAGAAAAGAAAAAACAGACCCAGATCCGGTATAGCCTGGAGCAGGTCAATAACCAACTGTCCAGGGTCAGTCCGGCCGGTCCTTCCACTAGCGCCAATACCGCCAATTCCGCCTCTTCCAATAACGAGATCCTTATTCTGGGAAAGGAAAGGGACCAGGCTTACCGCGACTACATTAATAGCGGTTCTAAAGACCAAACGCTATTGGATAAATACAATCGCCTGCTGGAAGAGTATAACCTGAAAGTGCAGAGCGCCCAGGGTCCTTCCACAGTTGTTCCTGAGACAGGTTCTCAAACCAAGGGGGACCTGGAGAACAGAAAGAGCAACCTGACGGTTGACCTGGCTGCTTCCAATTCCAATATCAATTCGGGACAGGCAACGATCGATTCTTTGAGAAGAAGCGTGGTCGCCAGCAGTTCAAAGGGCGCCGAAGTCGAAAGCCTGCTGAAAGACGCGGACCTGGCCAATAAGGAATACCTGGACGCCAAGTCCAAGTATAACGACGCCATGGATGCCAATTCTTCTGCGGTGAACAATTTCAGGCAGATCCTCATGGGACAGCCGGCCATTCAGCCGGAAGCGTCCAAGTTGGCTGTGATCGTAGCCCTGGCAGGGGTAAGCGCCTGCTTGCTGACCTTACTGGTCATTGTCTTCATCACCTACCTGGATTCTTCTGTCAAGACGCCTGTGATCTTTGATAAAATGGTAGGACTGAAACTGATCAGCATGATCAATTTCATGAACATCAAGAACAAGAAATTGTCCGACGTCGTAGCGGGTAACGCCGTTTCCAGCGACCACGCGGAAAAGAACAGGGACAACGTTTTCAGAGAGCTGCTGCGCAAGCTGCGCTTTGAAATTGAGAACTCAGGGAAAAAAGTATTTCTGTTCACCAGCACCTCCAAAGGAGAGGGTAAGACAACGTTGATTCAAGCCTTGTCGTACAGTATGTCCCTGAGTAAGAAGCGCATCCTCATCCTGGATACCAACTTTTGTAACAACGACCTCACCGTTCAGTTGAATGCCTCCCCCACCCTGGAACAAATGGAGGCCTACACCAGCGACGCGACCCTGCTGGATAAAGTAAAAGCGGCGGCTACCCATATCACCGGAGACATGGTATACGCCATCGGCTGCGAAGGAGGGGATTATACCCCTTCTGAAATCCTCCCCCGGGAGAATTTATTGCTTCACCTGAAGTCCCTGACAAGCCTGTTCGACTACATATTCCTGGAAGGTCCGCCCCTGAATGATTTCTCGGACTCAAAGGAACTCGCCCAGCATGTGGAAGGGGTCATTGCTATCTTTTCTGCCCAGCATATCATCAAACAGATCGACCGGGAAGCCATCGGTTTCTTTAAGGGACTCAATGGCAAGTTCATCGGAGCGGTCCTGAACAAGGTGGAACTGGAAAACGTAAACGTTATATAACCGTTATGTCTGTCCCATCCAAAATATCCCTGCACCAGCGGTTGGTGATCCTTTTCACCGCTGCTGTCATGACCTTTTTATTCATTAAAGTGATTTTTTTCTAGTCCGATCATGCGAGAAGGAAAAACGAGGAAGATGATGGTTTCCGGGGGAGGGCGATTCTTGACAGGACCGCGAGCCTGGAGCCACTTGCCGGCGGAAAGGAAGCTGAACCACTGGATGGCATACCTGCTGATGGGGGGCATTGCCGTAATGGTAGGACTCCTAATGGCAGATAATCTAAAGATCGGCATGGGCTTCGCAGGAGGCGTCATAGGTACGGCTGTCGTTGTTGCCTGTATGGTGGATACGGCCGCCGGTCTGTTTATCAACGTGGTTTACTCATTCGTGGCCTTCTACCTATCCCGCCTGCTGTTCAGGGATGAGTTCCCGGTGGGCACTGCTTCGGACATACTCATCTTTTCTACCTTGCTGGGGCTGATCCTGCGCAAGGTGACCCTCAAGGAGACCTGGAATTCTTTTGCTTCTTCGGCCGCCGTCATTTGCTTTCTCGTATACCTGGGCTTTGGCATATTGCAACTCTTCAATCCCAACTCTCACTCATTCACGGCCTGGTATATTTCCATCCGGAAATTGACAGGCACTTATGTCATTTTGTTCGTCGCCTATGAAGTATTCAAAGACCCGGCGGCTATTCGCCGCTACCTGGCGCTGATCTTCTGGTGCTGCGTGGGCCTGGGCCTCTACGGCTGTATCCAACAATGGCACGGACTGTTCAACTTTGAGATCGAATGGGTCATGTCGGATGACCTGCGGTACGGGCTGATGTATATAGGAGGAGAATTCCGCAAGTTCTCGCTGCTGTCCGACCCTATGGCTTTCGGGTTGCTGATGGCGGCCTGCGGCCTGTTCTTTTTTATCCTGTCCATGGCGCTCACCGGGCGAAAAAGGTGGATCATGCGTCTGGGCACCATCCCTATGTTCCTGGGGATGGCTTACTCGGGAACCCGTACGGCCAATATCATGGTGGTAGCGGGAGCGGCCTTTTTTATCCTGCTGACCCTGGAGCGGAAAGGCACCCGGGTCTTTGCCGGCGCCGCCGCTGCTGTCCTGCTCCTGTTGCTCTACTTGCCGTTTTACAGCAATAACACCCTGAATCGCTTCCGAAGCAGCTTCCAGGGAAGTCAGGACGAATCCTACAAGGTCCGGGAAATGAACCGCCATTACATCCAACCGTATATATGGACCCATCCGATAGGCGGAGGACTTTGCACGACGGGCAGTCATGGGATGGAACTCAACCCGGGGCACTACCTGGCGGGCTTCCCCTGTGATAATGGGTACCTGGAAAAGGTGCTGGAAACGGGATGGATCGGCCTCGGGCTCTTGTGCGTACTCTATTTCCTCATCCTCAGAACGGGCATACAGGCATATTTTAAGGGCCGGACCCCTTACGAAAAGATCCTGGCTGCGGCCTGTACCTGCGGTATTTTCTCTTTTTATGTCGCCACCTATTCCCAAACGGCACTCGGACAAATTTCAGATATTGTCATATATTATCCTTTTATTGCGATCCTGCTGAGGCTGAATGAGCCTGGCGGCGCAAAGGCGGGCTCCGCCGAACAAAAGGCCGGCTCCGCCGGCCTGCCCGAAGGGCCATCATTAGCGATTTCCGGCAGGGCCGCTAATTTGTCGCTTAGCGGCCCTGCCGGAAATAAAAATTTACAACAATGATATCACGCTTTACCGTTCAGACCTTGTTTTTCTGCTTGCCCCTATTCCTGGTCTCCTTTGGTTCTTCGGCGCAGGATCTTCTTAGCGCCAGCCAAAAGATCGGCGGCATGGATACGGCCGGGATCGAAGAAAAGCTCGTTCGAATTGCCCTGAAACGCCCCGATTACGATGTAACGTATCACCAGATCCGCACGTCGGACCATGAGCTCAGCAAAGCCAAGAATTCCTGGCTGAACCTGCTGGCCATCTCCCTCAACTATAACGAAACGGATTTTGAAAAGAAATCTACTTCCACTGCCAACCAATACGTGTATCCCAAATACTTTTTCGGGATCACTATTCCCGTAGGACTGATCTTTACCCGGTCCAGCGATATTAAGATCGCCCGGGAGAACCAAGCCATCGCAAGGGACCATCAGTTGGAGTTGGTCCGGACCATCCGCGCGGACGTTCAGAGCAAATACCGTAGCCTCCTGAATTACCAGGCCATGCTGGCGGTGCAGAACATCATTGTCACCCAGCAGCAGGCGGAATTCCTGCAAGAGGAAAAGAACTTTAAGGACGCCAAGATCGGTATCGAAATCTATAATACCGCTTCCAAGAATTTTAACAACGAAATCCTGCGCCAGATCCAATATAAAATGCAAATGGACCAAGTGAAGGTGGATTTAGAACAGATCCTCGGGATGCCCCTGGAGGACGCGATAAAGTTGTAGGATGAGTGTAGTCAAAAAGAATAGGAATGGTGGAGCAGGTGCCGGGGCGGCTTTCGGCAAGGGCGCGCGCTCAGGCGCCGGTGTTGGCTTTGCCGGGAACTGGGTTTGGATCGTGGGCGCCATCGTGCTTTGCGGAATGGCAGGAGTCGTCGTGTGGCAGGTGAAGCGGCATACGGGAGGACATTGGAGCTATCCTCTGGACGATACCTATATTCATATGGCGCTGGCCCGTAACCTGGCGTTTTACCACAATTGGGGGATCACACACGATAGCTTTGCGGGGGCTTCTTCTTCCCTGCTCTATTCGCTTTTGCTGGCGCTGTTGTTTAAGCTGTTTTCGGTGCACCTGATGATACCGCTGGTGGTGAATGCCCTGGCGGGGATTGGCCTCGTGTTCGTTTTACAGCGGACGCTGGCGGGGGAAGGCATCCGCCCAGGGGCGCAGTTGCTCATTTTATTGGGTGTGATCGTGTTCACGCCGCTGCCGATATTGGTGGTGAGCGGGATGGAGCATACGCTGCAATGCTTGTTTTCGTTTTTGTTTATATACAGGTTTGCGGCTTGGGCAGGACGCGGTGGCTCGGCGGGTTCTGGCGCCAGGGGCGGTGTTGGCGGGCAACCGCTGCCATGGTCGATTTTATGGTATGCACTCCTGATGGTAGCGACGCGATATGAATGCCTCTTCCTCGTGGGCATTGCAGGGCTGGTGTTGTTATGGAAGGGGAAATGGAGAGACGCTTTTTTACTGGGCGGGTTTGCCTTGCTACCTGTGATTGCGTTCGGCGTTTATTCCATCAGTAAGGGAAGCTATTTCCTACCCAATTCTATTTTACTAAAATCGGGTACCGGCGAAGGTATCGGAGCATTCATCAATAGCATTTTTATTGACAAGCTCACCCTCTCCAAACAGGGTATTACAGGGCTGGCGACGCAGCGGCTGCTGCTTTTGTTGCCGTTGTTCTACCTGGTTTTCCGGAAGGCGTTTGCCGACAGGCCCGCATACGGCTATGTGCTGTTGCTCTGCACGGGGGGCACGTTACTACACTTGTGCCTGGCGTCAACGGGGTGGCTTTACCGGTATGAGGCGTACCTGGTCCTGAATTCGGTAATGATCATGGGTATTCTCCTGGCCCGTTACGCCGTGATCTTGTGGGAACAGTCCGCCTGGATCAACCGGGGGGTCGTTTTGTTCCTCACTTTTTTCCTGAGCCTTCCGCTCGTACTTAGGAGTACGGCAGCCTTTTCGAAGGTGGCGAGGGCCTCCCTGAACATTTATGAACAGCAATACCAAATGGGGCTGTTCCTTCAACACAATTACGATCATTCCACGGTAGCCGCCAATGATATAGGCGCGATCAGCTACCTGAGCGATATTCATACCCTGGACCTCTGGGGACTGGGCAATATTGACGTTGCCCGGAGTAAACGAAATCACACCTGGACTCCTTCCTTTCTGGACTCCCTGAGCCGGGTGAATAACGTCCGGGTGGCTATCGTCTATGATAGCTGGTTCGCTCCCGACCTGCTGAAACGCTGGACAAAAGTGGGCACTTGGACGATCCCCCAGAACGTGATTTGCGGGGATGAAACGGTTTCCTTTTATGCCATTGACCCTTCTGAAACAGACAGCCTCCGGCAAAAACTGCAGGAATGGGCGCCTTCCCTGCCTGCGGAAGTAAAAGCGGCGTACTACTGATGCAAACGAAGAACGGACATATTACCAGCCTGGACGGAGTAAGGGGCATTGCCATCTTACTGGTGATCGTATTCCATGCGGGCCTTGGTAATTATGGTTGGATCGGGGTTCAGTTGTTCTTCGTCCTCAGCGGATTCCTCATCACCGGGATCCTCTGGAAGGAAAAACAGGCCATGACTTCTCTGGGGTATAAGTTCCGTAAGTTCTGGACCCGGCGCGCCCTTCGAATCTTCCCCCTCTATTTCGGATACCTGGCGGCCCTGGGCGTTTTGTTTGTCCTTTTCCACTTCCCTCCCTATTACGGGAAGTTCATTGCATGGCTGGCGACGTATTCGTTCAACTATGCCAGGACGATGCCTTCCTGGCAGGATAATCCTCTGTTCACTCAGCTCTGGTCCCTCTGTGTGGAGGAGCAATTCTATATCTTTTTTCCTTTGGTCATCTTTCTCTGCCCCATCCGCTTCACTAAAAGTTTGATGGTCACAGTGATTGTGCTGGCGCCCCTGATCCGCTACGGCCTGGGGCTTTGGTACCTGCATCGCGGATATTCCATTGCAGTCGCCGGGGATGCTTTGTACCGCAATACCCTAAGCCACCTGGACGCCTTTTTCCTGGGAGGAATCATCCCCTTGTTGTCCCTGAACCAACGGATCAAAAGACCGGCAGGAGTGGCCCTGGGCGCATTGGTGCTGGTGGCAGGCGCAGGCGCCCTGAACTATGCCTATAGCCCTCATAAGTTTGCCTATATCTTCGAACTGGGGTATCCACAGTTTTCTATGGGAAATGATATGCATGTGTGGGGGTATACGCTGATCAACCTGTTCTTTGCAGCCTGTCTCCTATTGATTGTCAGTTTTCACCGCCCGGCTTTTATGACCGGAGTCTCTAAAGCCCTGTCTTCTCGCTGGCTGGTGCGGATCGGAACAGTTTCTTACGGGATGTATGTGTTTAACCTGGCTGTCTGGATGTATACTTTCGAACGGTGGACGCACGGGCGCGCTTCCATTCCGGTGTTGCTCGCGCTGTTTATTCCCTACCTGCTGGTCGTTTACGGGCTGGCGGAACTGAGTTATAACTTTTTTGAGTTGAAGTTTATCCGGTTGAAAGACCGGTGGTTCAGGGGGACGCCCGGGGGAGCGGCGGAGGTTTCGGCTTCGGTCGCGGGCGGCGCGGACGGGGCGACTTCAGGTGGCGCTGCGAGTGGCGCGGGCGGGGCGATTTCAGATAGCGCTGCGAGTGGCGCGGGCGGGGCGACGGGGACGGTGGCGTATTCTTCATTTAAATCGCAGGACCAGGTATGAATGCTCCCCGCTGGATATCGAAGGGATTGAACCTCCCGGCTTTACAAAAGAGTCGCCTGCATTGGGTGGACTACCTAAAGGGCATCGCCATTCTGCTGGTGGTATACCGGCACATCCTCATCGGCATGAACCGCAGCGGATTTCAGATCCCGTCGTATTTGTTCAGCGCCAATATGATCTTTTTCAGCTTCCGCATGCCCCTCTTCTTTATCCTGTCCGGGATATTCCTGGGTGGAAGCCTTGCTAAAAGGACGCCGGGCCAACTGGCCCTCCTGAAATTTGAGAACCTGCTCTACCCTTACCTGATCTGGGCGACGATCCAGGTCTCCCTGCAAATTGCCATGGGCCACTTGTCTCATTTCACGAACGCGGACAGGACACTCAGGGATTATACTTATATCCTCTACCAACCCCGCAATGTGGACCAGTTCTGGTACCTGCCGGCCTTATTCAACACCACCATCGTCTATATTTTTACCAAGACCCAACTCAAATTCCCGATCTATGCGCAACTGGCGTTTGGGGTTGCGTTATATTTTACCGCGCCTTTCGTCCAGGGAGTCAGCATGCTGAGCGACTGGATGGAGTTTTACATTTTCTTTGCCCTGGGAGACGCCCTCTCCAAGCAATTCTTTCAGCCTTCTTTCCAAAAGGTATTAAGGAACCCGCTTTCCCTGGTCCTTATCAGCCCGGTATTTATTTATGCCCAGATCTTTTACCTGGGACATGACGTCAATACCATTGAGTTCCTTGTCATCGCCCTGATCGGATGCGTTACTATGTTCATGATCGCTTTTTTGCTGGAGAGGATGAACGTGGCAAACTGGCTCCGGATACTGGGATATCATTCGCTCTACATTTACGTGATCCACGTCATGGTTGCCGCCGTCGTGCGCAACGTGATGACGCACGTATTCCATATTCATAATGTGTACGTGGTCCTGCTGACGGGCATTGCCCTGGGGCTGCTGCTACCCATCCTTTTCTACAATTACCTGGTGCAGGACGGACCGTTGTGGTTCCTGTTTTATTTCCGGAAGGACAGGGCGTCTTCCGGGAAGAAGCCCCGGGTGGGGGCGACGGGAGCGGCGGGTGACGCGGCGGCGGGCGAGGCGAAGCCGGGTGATGCAGCGGGAGCGACGACGGAGAAAAACGGAACAACGGATGGGCAAAACCCAACGCTGGCAACTCATCCATGAAACGTATCAGTACATATCGGGAGCCGCTGATGGGAATTGCTATCCTCTGGATCGTGCTGTTCCATGCGGAAGTCACTTTCCCCTCCTGGCTCCTGCCGCTGACATGGCTGAAAGAAGCGGGTTACGGGGGGGTGGATATCTTCCTGCTCTTATCGGGGCTGGGCTTGCATTTCAGCCTTGCAAAGGACGACCGGCTGCCGAGGTATTATAAGAATCGCTTTACCCGCATTCTGCCTACCTATTGGACTGTCATCGGACTGGCGACGGCCATGGAATTCGTTTTATTGCACCGGCATTCTTCTTTGCTAAGCCTTTTTTACGTTTTTTCTACGCTTGGATTTTGGCTGAATGCGACAAAATTCGATTGGTATATCCCTTCAATACTCGTCCTTTATGCCGTCTTCCCTTTGTACTTTTATATCTTTCGGAGGAGCCGGCATAAGGCTTGGGTAACAGGGTCGGTCACGGGGATAGGAATCCTATTGAGCCTGGCTATCACATGGAGTCCACTCAATTATTTGCTGATCTTCACTACCCGTATCCCCATCTTCTTTATAGGCGCGCATATCGGATATCTCATCCGGGAGGGGAAGGCCGAAGGGCTTCCGGCCAAGGAAAGGCAGGAAACGGGAAGTCCCGTCGGGGGCCGGGAAGCGCAGGAATTTCCTGCACGGCATCGGGAGTCCCGCGAGCTTCCTCCCTTATTTAAAGGCCTGATCCTGGCCATGGGGGTTGCCTGGCTGGCGTACTCCTTTGGGACCTATACCGAGGCGGAGTTGTGGAAAACGGGGTTATGGTGGTACCCTTTCATACTGATCACGCCATTCTTGTGCGAGGGAATTGCAAAATCGTTTAAATGGTCTTCGGGGTTTGCCCTGAGTCACGGCCTCTCCAAGTGCCTGCATTTTTGTGGAAAATACAGCCTGGAGATCTACCTGGTGCACACCCTGGTATTCGGATTGCATAAGGAGACGGCCCGTTACTTTGCCTTTGATCGGAGCGGAATTTGCGCTTATACCATTTATTTCCTTGTTTCTCTGCCACTGGCCTTTATACTGCACCAGGCCGTTGGCTACCTGACTCAATGGCTCTTTACCCGTAAAAACGCTGTTACCCCTCATGTATAGTTTCTCTACCCGTTATGTGCTGGTGTTCAGGTCAATTCTCTGCCTTACGGCCTGGATCGCGCTGATTTTGCAATGTTCTATTGTGCTGACCGCAGCCGCCAGGGACGGGATTTCCATTCCCATGGCATTGGGTAATTTTTTGAGTTATTTTACCATCCTGACTAACGGTCTGATCGCATTCTCTCTGGGGGCGATGATCCTGTTCCCCCATTCCCGCTGGGGACAATATTTTGCTCTTCCGGCCGTACAATCTGCGATTGCCGGATGCATTGTTATGGTCTCCCTGATCTACCATGTTTCCCTGGCGAAAGCCTGGAATCCCCAGGGATTACAATGGGTAACGAACTTCCTGTTGCACGATGTGATCCCCCTTTTGTACGTTTTCCATTGGCTTTTGCTGGTGCCTAAGGGCACCCTTACCCGGAAGGCTCCTTTTCAATGGATGATCTACCCACTGATCTACCTGTTTATCATGCTTTTGCGGGGAGCCTGCACCGGATTTTACCCTTATCCGTTCGTCAATGTCCACTGGCATGGATATACAAGGGTGCTGGAAAATGTCGGGGTCCTGGTGCTGGGATTTTTCATCCTGTTCCAAATAGTCATAGTTATTGACATTTGGATGTGGAAACATTTTGACAACGTTTTACTAAAAAAATAGAAAGCGAACAATTATCTTCGCTGTAGGAGAAACACCAGATACACGGTGGAGCTCCGCCACAGGTCCGGCCGTTGCTGACCTGTTCGTTTCAAATCCAATTTTATCCGAACAACAGGGAGAAGCTCTTCAGCGTCTTCAGATAGGACCCGGGCTGATATCCGCTACGGCGGGCTATGTCATACCAAGTGATGCTCCTGTTCAGGTAAGAGAAGAAAAAGAAATGGAACAAAAAATGATCCGTCCCTACCAGTGATGTCAATCCAGGAATTGTAAAGACGTCCTGGCCCTCAGCCAAGGTTGACTGTCAACGCACTTCCATATTTGTCGTCCCGGTGGACCAGCACGACGTCCCTGATTTTCAGGGTTGATTGTCGGGCTCCTTGCCGGTACTACATTTTCAATACGGGCGTTCCTACATCCAATTGCTTACGGATTTCTTCAGTAATACCGGCCATGCGAAGGGACATATTATGTGTCATCAGATCGCTTTCAGACCGGCCAGCCTCCAGGCAGCGGAGGACTTCGGATACTTCAAACTGGAGTCCCTTTCCAGGCCAATCACATTCCCGGTTCACAGTGATCTCGCCGTTAATAACAATGGAGATGCCTTTGCATTTTTCCTGCCATTGCTCGCGCATGGTGATGGTTCCTTTTTCCCCGGTTAAGATGGCTTCGTCGCTGATATCAGCGAGCTGGGAGCATTCTACGGTGGCATACTGACCGCCGGGGTAAACCAACAGGCAGGAACAATATTCATCTATTCCTTCGTCGGTCACCCGGCCGATGGCCTTCACCGAATCGGGTTCCCCCAGCAGGAAAAGGCTCAGGAACAAGGGAAAATTTCCAAAATTCAGGAGGGCGCCGCCTTCGGGCAGGGCACCCTGGCCTTCATCATCCATGGGAACCTTGCCGGTTAAAGCGGCTTTTACAGATATGATATTACCTATCTTGTTGGTATGTAGCAGACTAAGGACGGTGTACAGGCTGGGAAGGAAGCGCAACGGCATTCCTTCCATGAAGAAGACGCCCGTGCGATTGGAGACGTCCGTAAGCGTGGATGCCTGGGCAATATTCAAGGCCACGGGCGACTCACAAAGAACAGGAACGCCGCCCTGGAGGCAACGGATCGCATAGGGATAACGAAACGGAGCTGGAGCGGCTATAAATACGGCATCCACCTGCGCTTCCTCCAGAAAGGCCTGCATGTCTGTATAAGATAACGGGACATTGAATTTATCTACAAAATCCTGTAATTCAGGTCCTTCCGGACCCAATACGGCTTTTACAAAACAGGCCCTCTCCATCACGTATTGAAGATCTTCCGTAAAGTCCCGTGCAACGGGACCTGTTCCAATGACGCCCCAGGCAAAGGGCTTCACAGAATTCCCAGGTATATTCATAATAGGGTTTTTTCTAAGGTTTATTGACCTACCCTCAGAAAGAATTATGCCACATACCCGGTTTCAGGCACCGCACATCCCTTTTATGCAAATGAGACCCATTAATAGCTCATGAAAACGATACCTGATGGCGTTGGAGGTATAATTCGATGGATTGGCCGACCTGCCGGATGAAGGCATTTGCTTCGTTGGATGGGGTGTCGACCCAATCTCCGGCTATATTTGAGATATCCAGAATGGGCTCGCCCGCCCGTAATACTTTGTATCTTCTTCTTCCCAACCGTTCCTGTTCGGGAAATATTCTGAAAGTGTAGTCTGCGCCTTGAAATGGCATAAAAATCACAAATCCTGCTTCCTCTTGCTCAATCGTAAGTACCATGATGATGTTTGTTGGTTTTTAGGATACGGATAAATTTTTGACTTTAATAGAGAGAGTCCGAAGGCGGACCCTCTCATAGGTGCTTGATATAGGTTAACTGCTATTTGAAATATATTGAATTCCATGCCAAAGTTAGAGAGATTCATTTTCATTTAGGATAAAATGTGTGTTAAAAGATTGTAAGACTAATGCGGAGGAAAGAATTCCACATATTTGGTAGGATATTGGTATGATTCTTTCATCATTTCACTACATAACATTATTAACTATGGCTTCAATTTGGACGGGCGCCATTGCCTTTGGCCTGGTGAATATCCCCGTAAAACTGATTTCTGCGACGGAGAGCTCTTCCCTGGATCTGGACATGCTGGACAAAAAAGATCATGAAAAGATCCACTTTAAACGCGTCAATGAAAAAACGGGGAAGGAAGTTCCCTGGAAGCAAATTGTAAAGGCCTACCAATACAATGACCGGTATGTGGTCCTGGATGATAAGGACTTTGAACTGGCTAGTCCCAAGCAAACCAAGGAGATCGGGCTCGACTTTTTTTGCGATGCGGGGAAAATAGATCCCATTTATTACGAGACTTCTTATTTCCTGGAACCGGACAAAAGCGGAGGAAAGGCTTACCTGCTCCTGCATACGGCCCTGGCGGATTCGGGAAAAGTAGCCGTCGGTTCTTTTGTGCTGCGGAACAGGGAACACCTTTGCGTACTCAGGCCCTATGGCAACGTCCTGCTCCTACATCGGATCAAGTTTGCTGCAGAACTGCGGAAGCCGGACGCGGTGACCCTTCCCGCCAAATCTTCGGTTAAGCCGGCTGAATTAAAGATGGCCAAGGCGCTGATCGACCAATTAACAGGGGATTTTGACATCGGTAAGCTGAAAGATACTTATACGGATAAATTATTGGCCTTTATCAAGGCGAAGGCCAAGGGAAAGAAGACGACGGCTGCGCCGCTCAGGGTGGTACACAAGGCTTCCAGCGACCTGCTGGAGCAGTTAAAGGCAAGTATGCAGCCGAAGAAAAAGAAGGCGTCGTGAAGGTCGCCGGGCCTGCAGGCGCGGGCGGACGGGTGGTGGCGAGGATTGGGACGGGCGGACCGCAGGCGTGCGGCGGACGGCTGGGACGGCGTCAGGCGGGTGATACCGTCACGCTGTAGGCGCTGTCAACGGTCACGGGGATGACGGTCTCGCCCATTTTCAATGCACCCTGCGCCATCAGGGAGGAATGACCCCTCAATATGACGCCCGTCGCTGCATCCACGTCCAGGAAACCTACTTGCCTGCCTTTCAGGGTGAGTTGCCCGGAACGGGAAGTTCTTTCAACCTCCTGCTCCCTAATGTCCACTTCCGCTAAGGTTTTGAGGTGAAGGATCCCATGCTCGACTCCAACCAAGGTGAATTCGGTCTGCAGGGGAATATGGGGATCGGCGTTCAGGGAATCTTCCTGGGTCCAGGAATCTCCCACACGCACGCCCCATACAGGAAAAAGGTTCCAATCCTTGTCAAACAGGTGGATAAAGTAAGCCTCGTCAAATTGATGCTGCCAATGAAATACGTCGGAGCCGATCCCCATCTTTTGATATATTTTCCCCAATCCGGATAAGCCTGTCACTTTCCCCTGGTCGTCCAACCGCGCGTCTATCCCGGCGCCATTGAAAGCCCCCAGCATATTGTCCCCCTGGCTATCCAGGTTCAGCTCCGTGCTACCCGTCGGATCGCTCTCTGTCCGCTGGTGGATTGCCACGGTATCGTATGCAATGTGAAGATCACCGGCGGCCCCGGGTTTCACTGTCACATTCATGGAAAGGAATACGTTGTTGGCGCGGGAAACCTTTTCTCCTTTTTCGGTTGAAAAGGTGTGGTTCCTTTGCGCTATGGAATAATGATATGTGACGCCTGGCGCAAGATTAAGCGCCGGGTGATACAGGAGATGATTTTGAGAGGTCGTTCCGGTGCAGTTCCAAAAAATGACCGGCGCCGACCAAAGCAGGATCAGGGAGAGTGGAAAACGGTTTTTTAATATGGAAACTGACATACGCGCCATTGTAAATGGGTAAAAATGATTACTTTAACGAATATAAGTCTTTTATCCTATGCAAACATGGGCTGCCTACCGATGGAAAATTTTTACGTTTTTTACGTGCTTGTATATTGCCACGATGATCGCTTCTACCGCCTATTTCCATACCCCGTGGGGAAATAAAGTCATTCCCTTTTGGGTGGCAAGCTATTATAGGCTCCTCTCTCCATTAACTTATCTTTCTTTAGCGCTGATCATGCAGTATTTTAAAGAATCCGCCTGGAAAATCTGGGCGGCATCCCTATTTGTGGCAGTCGTGATCTTAGTAGAAATTGCTGGAACTAATCGCTTCGACGCGGCAGAGAAAGGTCTCCTGATTGTCGCTCCGGCCATATTCTATTTCGTGTCTATTTTTAGCGTTCGGGCACCGGCGGTGTCATCGAATTTCAAATGGATCGGCAGGATATTCCTCATGACGGGAGCGCTTGTCATGCTTGGTGGTGTATGGCGCATTCATCACTGGCCATTCAGTCCTTCGGGCCTTGCCCTAGGGCTCATTCAGCCAGCCACTCCTATTGCCATACTGGTACTTTTATTAAAAATGACCCGCCTGCCCGATCGGGCCTCTATCGAAAGTGAAATTGACGCCATAGGGTCGGAGGCGATTGATTAGTTCGATCTGTAGACAATTCGGAACAATCCCGGCCAATCGTTGAGAAAAATATGCGATGCCATTTTTCCACAACTTTTATAACTCGTTTATAGGCAAGTCTTGCCATTCTGGCACAAAGATGCATGCTTACTTTGCATCACTCACCTAAAATTATTCGTTATGGAAAGACACACTTTATTAGAGTCATTCTTCAAGAATGCATTGCAAGACATTTATTATGCGGAACAACAACTGGTGAAGGCGCTTCACAAAATGGAGGCAGAAGCTACGACGGATGAGCTAAAATCGGCCTTCAGGGAACACCGGGTTGAAACGGAAGGTCATGTCGACAGGTTGGAGCAAGTTTTCGAGTCGATCGGGGAAGACGCCAAGACCCAGAAATGCGAAGCTATTGAAGGTATCATTAAGGAAGCGGGCACCATTATCGATGAAACAAAAAATGATACCTATACAAGAGATATCGCGCTGATCTTTGCCGCACAAAAAGCGGAGCATTATGAAATCGCTTCTTACGGTGGACTGGTGGCCCTTGCCCAACAACTTGACCTGGATACGGCCGCGGATCTTTTGGTGCAAACCCTTGAGGAAGAGAAGAATGCAGACAGTACGTTGACCCAGATCGCTGAAAATTATCTTTACGAAGCAGCGAAAGCGGAATAGATCCTGTCCTTATGATTTTTACCGTATTATTCCGAACGGGACGGCCTATCTGTCCCGTTTTTTTACGATAAAACGTATCCAATAACGAGCCGGTAACACGACTTAACTTGCCACAGATTTTTCCCGTATTACCTTCACATAAGCAAATCAATTCTATCCTTACCTCTAATACTTTCCGTATGTCAGAAAACTTCTACACTGAACAAGCTGAAAACAAACTTTACAACAGTCAATCCATTCTCATCGGCACTTTAGTTGGCGGCCCTCTGGTCGGAGGTTACCTAATCTCTGAAAATTTCAGATATCTGGGTGAACCGGAAAAAGCCAAACAAACATGGGTGTTCGCTATTCTCGGATTGTCTGTACTCCTGGCGATCCTGGGCTTTATCCAAGGTTCGCGGATCCCCTGGTATGTGCTACCATTAGGGTACACGGCCCTCACCTACCTGCCATTGAAATGGCTGCAGAGTGGACGTATTAAGACGCATAAATCTCAGGGCGGAGATATACATAAAGGAGACAGGGTTTTTGTTATTTGTTTCGTTGGAGCGGTCGCCACGATTGTGGGCTTGCAGATCGCCCACATTTTGATGCAATTGGCCACTACCGGAGATGTTTCTTAACTTTTTTCTACAGCGCATAGGCGCGGGCTGACTATTGCTTGGATATATACTGATACAACACCCGGTTTTACCGGGTGTTTTTTATTAAGCCAATGACTTCCGTTTGAAACGGCCCTTCCAGGCCTGCACTCTGCTATTAATGGACAAGACAAAGGGAGTATGGGTCTTGACAAGCAATAGATCATCAGGGGTAAAGTAATCGGGATGATTTTTTATCAGATCGGTGATTTTCCTGTACGTGTCGGCCATCTCCGCCTTTCTGCCGGAATGAAAGCATACCAGGTAATGCATCCACAACAATTGCCAATTGTATAAGGCAGGTTCTACCCCGATAAATCGCTGCCCCAGCGGGCTTTTACCATGAAAAGTATCCACTGAAAAGCGGGAGAAAAAATACGCCAGGGTCCAATCCTTTTCGTTCTCATAGTGCTGAATAATCATCAGGAAGGCTTCCGCCCTTAATGGGTCGAGCCCATAGGCCCTGAGCAACGCTTCCTGCACGAAAGGCCAGGATTCCCCGCATTTATTGAGGATAACGCCTACCTGGAATTGAGCAAAATAGCGCTCCTCCAGCTCCACCCTGTTGGGGCTGCCTCCCCGATAGATGGAGACCCTTTCTTCGTAATATTTTAGCGCTCTGGAATACAACGGCAATGAATCCGTTTCATCCGTACAAAAATCGGCCGCGGTAAAATAGCTCTGTGCGGTATAAAATACCCAACGCCCTCCCCTGTCTTCGCTGCTGATAAAATCTTCCAGCATTTCTGCGTACCGGAGGTACTTGGCAGCGAGATCTCCCTTCCAGGAGTATCCTACTTTTTCACTTACGATGTATAACCCCGGCAGCCTGGCGGAAGTGATGAAGGGATCCTTCCACATGAGCGCCTCATGGACCGGCCCATACCAATAAAAGTCCCTGGACAACCTGAATAAACTCCCCCTTGCAAAGGGAGACCGGTCTATTTCTCCCGCCACATTATACATATCCTTGTCCAGGGCCGCTTTGGTAAAAGCGGGATCAATGATCAGCCTTTCATCGCAATCGGCCCAATATCCCCAGACATCCTCCGGGTTCCAATGCAATTCCTGTACTACCTCTTTCAATTTTTGTAACGCATAGTGTCTGGAATGGCCGAAATCGTCGAATGGCCTTTCAAAAACATAAGTAGGGATATCGTTCTCCGCTCCGAAGCGGCGAATGATCTCCTGGGTTCCATCCGTTGAGCCTGTATCATTGACGACAATAAGGTCGGTAATGGACTTCACGGATTCCAACAATCGCCCCACCACGTGGCTTTCGTCTTTACAAATAAAATTCAGGGCTAGTTGTGGCATACATTAATTATTGGCCGACAGGGCACTCCAATTCGCACGGATCGTTTCTACTTCCGCCTCTTTAAAGTAGTCGGGATGCTGACGGGTCGTTGTGAACAAATCTTCATAGGCAGCTTTCCCTTCCTGGGACTTACCCATTTTTAAGCATACAGCGGTATGGAGATCCAATACCTGCCAATTATAAAAGGCTTCATCCACTAACAGGCCTCTTTCCGGATAAGGATTCCGGTTGAAAAAAATGGCCCGTGAAAACCGGGTGAACACATAGGCCAGGTTCCATTCTTCCGCCTGGATATAATGAAAAATGATCTTTTTAATGGATTCTCCCCTCAACGGATCAATCGCATACGCTTTTAAGAAGGCCTGCTGAATTTCAGGCCAGGGATATTGCAGCTCTTCTTGTATCGTTCCCAATTCTAATTGAGAAACGAACTGATGCTCTGGACTGGCATGGCCTATTTTTACCACTTCTTCATAGTAGTGGATGGCCTTATCCAATAAAGTCGTATGCTCCTTTCCTTGCAGGCAATACCTTGCTGCGACATTAAAAGAGTGCGCTGCGGTAAACACCCACTTATATCCATAGTCCGTATTTTCTACAAACTCTTCCATGATACGGGCATACCTCCTGTGCTTTTCAGCCAGATCCCCTTGCCATGAACGGCCTGTTTCTTCCGCCACCAGTTGAATCGCATCCAACCTGCCTGTGCTTACTTTAAGATCTTTGTTTGTAATGGTTTCATGCACGGGACCGTACCAATAAAAACCTTTGGAAAGCCTGAAAAACTCCTGCCTCGAAAAGCGCCTATTCCCATCTGTTACGTTTACCCAATAGGCATCTTTTGTTAAGCCCGCTTTATTGAAACGGCTGGTGATGATCAGGTATTCATCGCAGTCCAGCCATAAAACAAACATTTCTTTCGGACTCCAACCACAATCTCCCACGACTTCACGCAATTTCTGCAGGGCATAATTCCGTGAGCTGCTAAAATCGTCGAACGGCCTTTCGAAAACGTACGCCGGGATATTATGCATCTGCCCAAACTGCCGGATGAGCTCCTGGGTTCCATCGGTGGACCCGGTATCGCCAGCTACGATCAGGTCCACTATGGGGCCTGCGGATTCCAACATCTTCCAGACGACATGGCTTTCGTTCTTGCAAATAAAGTTGAGCGCAACCTTCGGCATACAGTGTGATTGACCCTGAAATATGGCACTAATAAAAAGAAGCGTCGTTTTATTAAGGGATTAAAAATTATGGGAATGGGAGTATTGCGGAGTCGCGGAGTGGCGGCATTGCGCGCCAATAGAACAACAATTGCTTAACACCACCATCCTGCGCCTCTCGTTATCTTTGACATATCATTTGATTTACCACTGAACCTACAATACGGGATCCCGCGCTAGAGCGGGATTTTTGTTTTTGAAGCAATTCATTGTACCTTCCGGGGCCTAAAGCTGCTCACGTGAAATCCCTCCTCTCGCTTCTATTTACCTTGTTGACTATCAATGCTTTTTGTCAAAACTCACCAACTCCGACCCATTCGGCAACGGGTGGCCGGCTGGCACATTCCGACAAGGTCTCCATGGACAGTCTTTTGGACCTGCTGGATCAAAATCATAAAATGATGGGAACGGTGACCCTTACCAGGGCGGGCCGAGTGATCTATAACAAGGCGATCGGGTATAGCAACCTAACCTTAAGTAACGCTTCGTTCAATGACACGGTCACACGGTACAGAATAGGGTCTATTACCAAAGTGTTTACGGCCACGATGATCTTTCAGCTGATTGAGGAAGGAAAATTATCCCTGGGCACTCCTCTTTCCCAATTTTTCCCGGAGATACCCAATGCGGCCAGGATCACTATTGACTTGATGCTCACCCACCATAGCGGGCTCTATAACTTAACCGACGACAGCACTTATCCAAAATGGGCTTACCAACCTATCACGGAAGTACAACTCCTGGAAAAGCTCCGCCAGTACCCGCCAGCCTTTGAACCGGGGGCCAAAGGCGACTATAGCAATACCAATTTCGTGCTGCTGGGTATGATCATTGAAAAGCTCACGCATGGAGCCTACGAGGCCGCCCTGAATCATCGTATCGTCTTTAAGGCTCACCTGCTCCATACTTCTGTAGGAAACCGGATTGACCCGGCCAATGACGAGGCTTATTCCTATTCCCGGGCAGACAGTACCTGGAAACAGGAGCGGGAGACGGATATGTCGCTCCCCGGCGGAGCGGGGAGTATCATTTCCACAGCGCAGGATATTGACCTTTTCCTGACTGCCCTGTTCAACGGCCAACTGATCAGCGACAGTTCGCTCACGATTATGCTTGCCCAAAAGGACGGATTCGGACATGGGATTTTCCCGGCATCCTTGTTCGGCAGAATGAGTTACGGGCATACGGGAGGCATTGATGGTTTCAGGTCCATTACGGGGTATTTCCGGGACGATCAGGTGGCGTTGACCATTCTGACCAATGCCTCGGATCTCCCCGTAAACACGATCCGCCTGGATATCCTGGACATCCTCTATCATCAGCCGTTTCAGGCGCCTGACTCCAGTCAGCGGTAAGCGACCGGGAGTTTCATTTTGATCCGGCAGGGATTTCTATCGTGTTTACGTTTGGCAGTGAGGGGAAGGCGACGGGGTTTACACTGCATCAGGGAAATGGGGTCTATTTGTTTAAGAGGAAGTAGGCATGCTTGCGTCTTTGACGGGAAACCATTATCTTGATACAAGTCAACGCATCCTCCAAATGAAGCACACCTTGCTTTTGTTCTGTTCCATCCCTTTTGTCTTATCGGCTAACCATATTCAGGCTCAAGCCAATAGGGATAGTCCTGTAGTCGTTTTCGAAAGGGCAAGAATGGACAGCCTTTTTGACTTGCTGGAACAAAGGCATAAAATAATGGGAACGATCAACCTCGCCAAGGGGGGTAAAACGATATACAGCAGGACGATCGGGTACCGAAGTATTAGCCAGGGTGATAGCCTGCCCAACGATACGGCCACCCGCTTCAGGATCGGGTGCATTTCCAAGATATTTACCGCCACGATGATCTTTCAATTGATCGAAGAAGGAAAACTCAGCCTACAGACGCCCTTATCCGATTTTTTTCCGACGCTGCCTAACGCTCCGAAAATCACTGTTGGTCACTTAATGAGCCACCGCAGCGGCTTATTCAATGTCACGGAGGACAGCAGCTTCCTGCAATCCTCTTATCAGCCGACTACAGAAACGCAATTGCTGGAAAGGATCGGGCACTACCCTCCCCTGTTTGAACCCGGAACCCAAGCCGGTTACAGCAATACCAATTTTATCCTTTTGGGAATGATCGTTGAAAAGCTGACGGGGCAATCGTACGCAGAAGCCCTGGAACAACGGATAACGCGGAAGATCGGTCTTTCACACACCTCTGTCGGCGGCCTTATTGACCCGGCAAAAGATGAGGCTCATTCCTACTTACGCTGGGGCAATACCTGGAAGCCCGTCCGGGAAACAGATCTGTCGGCTGCCTTGGGGGTAGGCTCCCTCATTTCAACGCCCTCCGATATTAACCGCTTCCTAAATGCTTTGTTCCATAACGAGCTTATTCACGACTCCTCTCTTCAAACCATGACTTATATAAAAGACGGGTTTGGGATGGGTATTCAGCCTTCCTCGATGGAGAGCCTCCTTAGCTATGGGGATATGGGAGGGATGGACGCCTTTAATTCAATGACGGGATACCTCCCGGATGATGATGTCGCCCTGACTATGCTGACTAACGCAGATGATTATGACACGTATCAAATTGAACAGGCGGTCCTGAAGATCTACTTCCATAAGCCGTATAAGTTGATTCGTTTCCACCCCTTCTATACCCAGCTTCCTGTTGCCGGCCTGGGAAAGTACGAGGGTATTTATTCCAGCAAGCAGTTTCCATTGGACATTAAGATTATCGTAGACCAAGGTGTATTAACGGCGCAAGCGGCCGGTCAGAATGTATTCCCCTTATCAGCCATCAGTTGGAAGGAGTTTCATGCGGACCAATCGGGCATTGAGATCGACTTTGTTCTTGAGCCGGGGGGAACGGTGACAGGGTTTACATTGGAGCAATTTCCAAATACTTTTGTGTATACGCGTAAATAGGTTTCATTTTTTCACTTACCTCTAAAATCATCTGCATGCCAGTTAATGAAAGCGACTATCAAAGAGCTGCCATTTTGGACAGGCTTCATCGGGCCGTGCAATATTATGAAAATGAAGGAAACCAAGCCGGAGTGAACGCGGCCAATGATGCCATTAGCAAGGTGAATGATGCCGATACCGACGCTGATGCATATAAGGCGGAAGTCGCTTTCAGAATCGGAGATTATGGAACGGTTCCCGGGGCAGAGTCACCAGCGCAAAACGAGGGTGGTGATTTCGGGGTGCCGGCGGGGCCTGAGCCGGAGCCTTCTGGCTTTGGGGTGCCGGCGGGACCTGAGCCCGAGCCTTCTGGCTTCGGGGTGCCTGTAGAGTCTTACCCTGCGCAGGAGAGTGGCGATTTTGGGGTACCCGCAGCAACTGCTCCTAGCCAGGAGTCTGGTAATTTCGGGGTGCCCACGGGATCTGAGCCTGTCGAACCGGTGACTGTGGAGCCGCTTCCGGATGAGCCAGCGCCAGTGGATCCGGCACCGGAGGATCCTGCTCCTGCGGCCCCTGCACCAGTGGACCCTGCACCGGCGGAGCCTGATCCCGTAGACCCTGCACCGGCGGACCCGGGACCAGCCGATACGGATAATGGGGACAGGAATGATAGCGGCGGAAGCGATGGCGGCGACGACAGAGATTAAATAAAAAAGTCTATTATATCGCTTAGGCCCATCAGGCCGCTTTAGTCGTATCGTTTTGTGCAACCGACGGCTTGTCACGTTGAACGTGGCTGCCTGCATTGGGATATGTATGGTGAAAGGTCATGACAAGTGTAATCGCGAAGGCTACATACACGATCAGGTATTGCATGCTACTTCTATTCCTTTCTTTGGCTAGTTGATTATACATTTCAAAACCGGTAGAAGCAATTGTTTTTTCCGGTAAAAAGAAGGGGCGAAAACTTGCTCTCAGGCCCATTCGCTTCCGTTGTTTTTCAAACTTCCTTTTTGTTCTGTACATACGCCATCCGAAAAAAAGCCAAATAAGAGTGGCTACCTGGATTGCGACCAGCCCCCGGGGTTCCCCGAGGAAGAGAAATGCATGGCTCATAGGACGGATTTAGATGGGTAAATGTAAAAAAAAGGTTGCGAAGACGCAACAATTATTTACTACATAGGGCTCCATACTTCTATTATATATTTTATATTTATATGTATTAATCATTGATAATGCGAATATAAGCGTCTAATATTGCTTTTTATCCTTTACGAAGGATAGCTGTTTATCATTATCAATATTTCTCGCATGAACAAACAATTCGACTCCTTATGGAAATCTCTGATCGAAGATCTATTTCCAGAATTTCTCCGCTTCTTTTATCGGGATGCCGATAAAATATTCGACCTAAGAGCAAAATTTGAATTCCTCGACAAGGAACTGGAGAAACTGTACCCAGATCAAGAGAAAAGTCCAGGTCTGCGATTTGTAGATAAACTGGTAAAGGTGAAGTTGAAATCAGGCGGTGAGCAGTGGATATTAGTACATATCGAAGTTCAGGGCTATGCTGATAAACATTTCCCTCAGCGTATGTTTACTTATTTTTATCGTATACTTGATCGCTACCGGCATCCTGTGACGGCTGTTGCCATTTTTACCGGCATAAATGGCAAAACCCCCAATTGTTATAAACTTGACATCGCTGGAACCAAGCTCGAGTACCGATATAATACGTATCGCGTCATTGACCAACCGGAAGAAGCGCTAAAGGCCAGCCACAATCCATTTGCCTTGATCGTACTGGCGGCCAAAACTGCGCTATTGTCTGGTAATATGACCGATGAGGCGCTTATAAGTCAGCATGAATGGATATTCAAAGCCTTACAGGCAAAGAAATTATCGCAACGAAAAGTCATTGCTGTCTATGCCTTTTTGAGGGATTGCATCCATTTTGTTGATCCTAAAACATATATTATCTTTGATAAGAAACTTGAAGTCATCACCGGTAAAAAAGACGTTATGGGTGTAAAAGAATATTTAATGGACCTGGGGCGCGCCGAAGGAGAAGTGAAAGGACGTGCCGAAGGAGAAGTGAAAGGACGTGCTGAAGGAGAAGTGAAAGGACGTGCGGAAGGCGAAGAAAAAGGCCGTAAAGAAACGAAACATGAGATCGTAGTGAACCTCATTGAAAAAATGGGGCTGTCTGATAAACAGGTGGCTGAGATTGTAGATGTAACGGCAGCCTTTGTAAAGAAAGTCCGGCAGGAGTTAAAAAAGTAATTTAAAATATTAGGTAAAAGGCCGCTTCTTTAAGTAAGAAGCGGCCTTTTTTTATGGAGAGTGGGTTGGTAGTGCGATGATGTCAATTAATACAAGGTGAACTCTACCCTTCTGTTTTTCTGCCTTCCGGCGGCGGTCTTGTTGGATGCGATGGGCTGGGTCATACCGTAACCGGTGGCTTCGATCCGGGAAGGATTGGCGCCTTTGGAAACGAGGTATGCTTTGACGGCTTCGGCCCTATCTTTTGACAAGGCCATGTTGCGGTCGGCTGATCCTACGTTATCCGTATGACCGGCCAGTTTCAGGCTGAAGTGTTTTTTGATGAGGATATCGGCCACTTTATCCAGACTTGGGTAAGAAGTTTCCCGAATATTGGCTTTCGCAAATTCAAATTCCAAATTCTGGATGGCTTCTCTGACGATCCGGCGGTCTTCTTCTGTGATCTGCACCTTTTCTTCTACCACAGGCTGGGGAAGCGCGCAACCGGAACCGTCTACTTTGGTGCCGGGCGGTGTTCCAGGACATTTGTCGAAGAAATCGGATACGCCATCGCCGTCCGCATCTGCGGTCAGTTTATTGAGCTGATCCTGTAGGGCGGCAATCTGCGCCAGTTTAGCCTGGGCCTGCTGGGCATTGGCTGCTTCCTGGGCCATTAGCTCGTCCCTTAAAATATTGTTTTCATCTTTAATGGCCCTATGCATATCATACACCGGGTTGTCAACGAGCAACTGGGGCTTGGATTTACTGCCTAAGGCAAATTCCAACCCTGCGAAACCGTAGGAGAACTTGTCCTTGTGTCCCGGGATACGGGATACGCCGTCCAGGTTATCTGCATCCACGAAGTAAATTCTATAGCCCAGGTCTATATTTATCCCGGAGGCTACATTAAACTTGACGCCGGCGCCTACCGGTACCACCATTTCCCTGATGTCTTTGCCGTCTGTCTTGTAATTGACCTGGGAACCGTCACTGGACAAGGTTAGTTTGGGATCATACCCTGCCACACCGACTCCAAGGGATACATAAGGCACTATGACATTCTTTCGGTTCGTCCAATTGATATTGGTAAAAGAATATACGGCGCTTAATGTCGCGGCGTAATCCAGGCTGGTCTGGAAGGCTGAGTAAGTGCCGGTGCGCAATGTGCCATCACCTAGTAAATTGTCGTTATTCCCTTTTAATGTACCTCCTACATAATCCAACTGGAATCCAATGGAATGGGTTGCCTGGTACTTAATATAGGCTCCATACCCAAAGGTGGGCAGCCATTTGGTGAAGTCGTTGCTGCCTCCGGTTCCTGCCACGGGAGCCAGGGCGCCTCCATTGATGCCGATTGACCAAGTCCTGAACCCGGAAGTCCCGGTCAGGGGTTTGACTGTTTGAACGGACATATGCGTGTGGGTGGAGTCTTGCGCCAGTACGGGTGATCCCAAGCCGGCCAGGGCGGCGAGGAAGGCCACCTGTTTCATACACAGTGTTTTCATAAATTGTTCTGTTTTAGTTATTTACTAATAGGTTATCCAGCCGTTGCCAAAACTATACCAAGTTAGCCGCGGCCAGCGGGATCGCGCCAACCTAGCAGAAGACCCGGCAGGATCGCCAGAGGACCACCGGCTGCCCGGTAGTGGCGGCCAGCGGAACCACGCCAACCTAGCCGCAGCGGGGCGAGGTCGCTTGAAACCCGCTGCTGGCGGCGATCCGACTTGGTGTTAACAATTCCTTAATGTTCCGGTAACATTGCCATAAAAGTGGTCTGGTTCCTTTGCGCAATAAATACCAACAACAAACTATAAATACTTGTTATGAGAAAAATCCAGACACTGAGTATCTGTCTCTTTATTCTAGGACTAATTTGCTTTACCAACGCTACCCAGGCGCAAAACACACCCTTCGGAAAACCGGATTCCCTTTATAAACCTGGAACTTATAATGTCTGGGGTTACGCGTTCATGGACTATTATTATAAGGCACACGCCGATACAGCCGGCACCTTTAACGGCACTTACAAGGGCCGCGGGGGCAGCAATCAATACACTGGGGTTCCCAAAGGACACAGCGCTTTCCAGTCCCGTCGTATTTACCTGGGCCTCGATTATAACATCAGCAAGCATTTTTCCGCTGAAGTCCTGCTGGCGGATGAAGACAACTTCAACGACCCGAACATTCCTTCAGGCACCGTGGCCGTCCCTAACGGAGACCTGCTGGCGGATGGCAAATCCGGCTTTTACCTGAAGCTGATCAACCTGCGCTGGAAGAATATCTGGAACGGAACAGACTTCGTATTCGGTCAACAAGCGACTCCTTCTTTCCCGCTGCTGACAGAGGTTCTTTGGGGCTATCGTTCTATTGAAAGGACGGTTTCCGATATCCGCCGCACACCTTCTTTTGATTTCGGCGCCGGTTTGAACGGAATTTTCGATCCTAAAACCCGTAACTTCGGTTATGACCTGTTGGTAGCTAACGGAACGCAGGCCAAACCCGAGCCTTTTACCAATAACTTCAAATGGTTCTATGGCGATGTTTGGGCTAAATTGTTCGATAAACACCTGATATTAGACCTGTATGCTGACTATTATCGTCTCAACTGGACCAGCCAATGGCATAATTCCCGCCAGATGGTGAAGGGCTACATCGCTTATACCGCTCCCAAAGTAACTATCGGTGTTGAAGCCTTTATCAATACCCTGAAAAATGATGCTTTCGAAACCAACAAAGCTACTGGGGTAGTGGATACTGCCAACGGAGCAGCCCAGGCGCTCTCTGCTTACGTTCGCGGAAAGATCATCGGTGATAAATTGGGATTCTTTGTACGTTTCGACGCTGTCAACCCGAACAAGAATATCACTTCCAGCAACGTGGGTGAATTCTCCAAGATCACCAGCCACGCTGCCAACTATACGGACCCTGCCGTCGGCAGCTTCCCGGTTCACGAGTCTTTCTTTACTGCCGGTCTGGACTTAACGCCGATCAAGAACGTTCACATCATGCCGAATATCTGGTACGATCATTACCACAGCATGGGCAACCCTGCTGCTGCTCCTGACAATCATGACATGGTCTATCGGATGACGTTCTATTATATCTACGGTAAATAAAACTATATATGACCATTAAGCATCTCAACCTTAAAACCTTGTTTGCTTCGGGTGTAGTAATGCTCGCCCTGGGCCTCACTTCTTGTAATAACAGCGGATCTGCCAGCGCAAGCGGCAAGGACAGCACATCTTCCGACGACAATACCTTATTAGGCGCCGGTAGTACGTTTGTCTATCCCCTGTTCTCCAAGCAGTTCTCTGAATATAACAAACTCAACGGGCTGAAGGTAAACTACCAGTCCATTGGGTCTGGCGGCGGAATCCTGCAATTGATCAACAAGACGGTGGATTTCGGTGATTCCGATGCTCCCCTGAATGACGAACAAACGACCAAGATCGCCGTACCCGCCCTGCACATCCCCATGTGTTCCGGCGCCGTTGTCCTCTCTTATAACCTGCCCGATCTGAAAGATACCCTGAAACTGACCCCAGCCATCCTGAGCGATCTGTTCCTGGGAAAGATCACCAAATGGAATGACAAGGCAATTGCCGCCGTCAACCCCGGTGTAAAGCTGCCGGATGTAGCTGTAGCCATCGCCCACCGTACGGACGGTAGCGGTACTACCAATATCTTCACGACTTACCTGACTCAGGTAAGCCCTGAATGGACCAGCAAAGTAGGCAAGGGTTCTTCAGTAAACTGGCCTGCCGGACTTGGCGGAAAAGGAAACCCCGGTGTAGCCGGCCTGGTCCAGCAGACACCTGGCGCCATCGGTTATATTGAACTGGCCTATGCCATCCAGAACAAAATGGCTTTTGCGAAGATCCAGAATAAGGCAGGTAACTTCATTACCCCGACCGTTGCTTCTACGAGCGCTGCCGGAAATATACAGTTGCCCGCGGATTCCAAGGTGTCTATCTCCAATACGGATGCCGCCGACGGATATCCTATTGCCAGCTTCACCTGGGCTTTGATCTATAAAGAGCAGAATTACAACAATCGTTCCCAGGATCGCGCGACCAAATTGCTGAAATTGCTGTGGTGGAATATCCACGACGGTCAGCAATACGCTGAAGCCCTGAACTATGCCGCCCTGCCTCCGAGTGCTGTAAAAGTGGCCGAAACCATCCTAAAATCAGCTACATACGACGGTAAGCCTATTTTACCATAACTTCATTCCACATGCGTATGAAAACCGATCCTGGTTACAATACCATTAGTGAATCAAAGGCCATTACCCTCAAGAGTCTTCTCTTGAGGGTAATTCCTTATTTACACACAGAGAAAAGAGCCGTGCAAGTGAAGTCTATAAGGAAAACAAAGATCGCCAGCCGCAGCTCCAAGCAGATCCGCATGGAGAACTTTTTCAGGAGCGCACTGATCTGGATTGCGGTAGCTGTGCTGATCCTCGTGCTGGGTATCATGGTCACCCTTATCGTAGAATCGATACCCTCCATTAAAGCGCTGGGCATCAAATATCTATGGGGAAAGACGTGGGACCCTGTCAACGACGTGTACGGGGCCTGGCCCTTCCTGCTTGGCACCTTGATCACTTCATTCCTGGCCCTGATCATTTCGATCCCTTTTTCCTTTGCGGTAGCCATCTTCCTGGGAGAATATTACCCCGACGGCTGGCTGTCGAATCTGCTGAAGAACGCGGTGGAGCTCATTGCAGCGGTTCCTTCGGTCATCTATGGTTTCTGGGGGCTGTTTGTCCTGGTGCCGCTTGTTCGCGTTTTCGAAGGCAAGATTGGCGCCCCGCCCTATGGGATCGGTATCTTCTCCGCCGCCCTGGTCCTGGCGATCATGATCATCCCCTATGCGGCCTCGATGTCCCGGGAAATCATCCGGATGGTGCCTTCTCACCTGAAGGAAGGAGCCTATGCCCTGGGGGCTACGCGCTATGAAGTCATCCGGAGCGTGATCCTCCCCTATACCAAGTCGGGTTTGTTCGCCGGTGTCCTCCTGTCTCTGGGAAGAGCCATCGGAGAAACCATGGCCGTGACGATGGTGATCGGAAACAGCAGCATCATTCCACACGGGATATATGCCTTGTTTGCCCCGGGAAACACCATGGCCAGCGTTATCGCCAACGAGTTCACGGAAGCGGCCAGCACGGTTTACCTGTCGGCCCTGATCGAACTCGGACTGGTCCTGTTCCTGGTAACGGTCGTCATCAACATGATCGGGAAGCGCATTATCAAACGTTTTACCAATGAATAGTTTATGAGTACGAGTCCAAGCATCAATTACCGGTTGGGGAAGAGCAGGGCATTCAAAGTGCTCATCATCATATTTGCCTTTCTGATCACGATTCCGCTGTTCCTCATCATCGGCTACATTTTCAAGGCGGGTATCAGTACAATCAACTGGAACTTCATCACCAATATCCCCAAACCGGTAGGCGAGATCGGCGGAGGTATTGCCAATGCCCTGATCGGGAGTCTGATCATCGTCGGCGTTGCAGCTCTGATGGCTATTCCCATCGGCATTATGTGCGGGATCTACCTGAGTGAAAATAGAAATTCAAAACTGGCGTACTGGAGCCGGTTGGCGGTGGATATCCTGCAAGGGGTTCCTTCCATCGTCATCGGGATCGTCGTCTATTTCTGGATCGTCAAACCCCTGGGCGGGTTCTCTGCATTCTCGGGAAGTGTGGCACTGGCTATTATGATGCTGCCTATCGTTGTCCGGTCCACGGAAGAAACCCTGAAGTTATTGCCCGATTCCCTCAAGGAAGCGGCCTTGGCCCTGGGTATCCCCTACCACCGTGTCATCCTGAATGTGATCGTGCCCTGCGGCATCAGCGGCATCCTGTCGGGTGTGATCCTGTCCGTAGCCCGTATCGCGGGAGAAACAGCGCCCTTGCTGTTCACCGCCTTTGGAAATCCCTACCTCGCGGCCGACATTCGCAAGCCTATGGCCAGTTTACCCTGGCTGATCTTTAACTACGCCACCAGTCCTTATGACGAATGGCGTAACCTGGCCTGGGGAGCTTCGCTCATTCTGCTGACTTGGGTATTATTATTAAACATCTTTACAAAAGTGATTACAAGAAAATGGAAGATACAATTGTAAGAACGAACGACTTCAATGCTTATTTCGGGACCAACCATGTCGTAAAGAATGTCAACATTGAAATACCACGCAATAATACCATAGCAGTGATGGGGCCTTCCGGCTGCGGCAAGACGACCTTCCTGCGCTGTATCAACCGCATGCACGAGCTGATCAACGGAGCCCACTCGGACGGCAAGATGTTTTTAGGGAACGAAGACATCTACGAGATGCATCCCATCTTTGTGCGCCTGAAAATCGGCATGGTATTCCAGCGTCCCAACCCCTTTCCTAACCTGAGCATCTATGACAATGTCATTGCCGGCTATAAGCTGGTAGGCATGAAGCTCTCCAAGGCGGACAGGGACCAAAAGGTGGAAGAGTCGCTGACCAAGTCCGCCCTCTGGAAAGAAGTGAAAGACTCCCTGCACAAAAAGGGAACCTTCCTGTCCGGCGGACAACAGCAACGCCTTTGTATCGCCCGGGCCATCGCCATGCAACCGGAAGTAATGCTCTTTGACGAGCCTACTTCAGCCCTGGACCCTATTTCAACGGCCAGCATTGAAGAGTTGTTCCACGACCTGAAGAAAAGCTTCACGCTGATCATTGTGACGCACAATATGCAGCAGGCTGCCCGCGTGAGCGATAAAACTGCGTTTTTCTACCTGGGCGAACTGGTGGAATACGACGATACCAAACAAATGTTCACCAATCCCAAAGATATCCGTACGCAGAACTATATTACAGGACGATTCAGCTAATACCTATTAATCATTTTACCATGACGCAACTGGAAACAGAAATCAATGAACTTAAGATAGAAGTTGGAAATATGTGGTCCCTTGTGATGTCACAACTTACGAAGACCAGGGATTCCATCCTCCTCTACGATAAGGACCTGGCCCGGGAAGTGGTGCTTCGTGAAAGAAGGGTCAATGCTTATGAATTGAAGATCGACCGGGATTGTGAAAATATATTTGCCCTGTACTGCCCGGTGGCCATTGACCTGCGCTTCCTGCTGGCGGCGTTGAAGATCAATAATAACCTGGAGCGCGTGGGCGATATCGCGGCCGGGATTGCCCGCTACGTGGTCGAAACACACGGGCCTTTCGACAGGAACGTCACCGAACCCACCCAGCTCCTGAAAATGTTTGACGAGTCCATTGACGTTATGAACGACGCCAAGATCGCCTTTGAAACAGAAGACACCACCCTTGCCCGGACGATCTTTGAAAAGGACGAAGTACTGAATACGTATAACCTGGCAGCCAATAAACTCCTGACCAGCGTTATTGTAAAGGACATCAACCTGGCGGGTGATGCCATGACGGTCCTCTCCATCATCCGTAAGCTGGAACGCGTGGGCGACCAATGCACCAATATTGCAGAAGAGATCATCTTCTATATAGAAGCTAAGGTGCTGAAACACCTGGGGCCGCAGAAACAGAATTAATTTTTGGGGTGCGGGCCCGGGGATCGGCCCCGGGCGCGGGATCAATCATCTCCGGCTTTGATCCCCGGTACTCTTTTCTTAAGCCAGGCCATCTGGCCCCTGTGATGCGACTCGTGTTCGCAGACGTGGAACCATTCCCAGTAATAGTTAAACTTTGTCTCCTTATTTGAATATAGGGGATCCTCCGACAGCAGCCATTGATCATCCTTTCCCTTAAGGGCCGTCAAGGTTTTCTCCCTGGTGGCGGTGAGCAGGTCTACGTAATAAGGGAGCTCATGCCCCCGGATACTTTGGCGCCCCTTGTCCCCGAGATTCATGGCGGGATCCCAAAAATCCTGTTCTTCTTTGGGCACTTTTTTCATATCCCCAAAAGTATGGATGTTATAATACCAGTCAACGGCAGCCAGGTGCATCAGCAAGGCGCCGATGGTGTTGGAAGTAGGATCCTGTAAGTGGTCGAGCTGCTCCATCGTCATTCCTTTCGTCAGGGCAATGATGGTGGAGCGGTTATAATTCATCATGGAGACCAGGGAGCCGATATAGGGGGAATAGCCATCCCGGGGGCCGATCATGTATAGGCCGTCCAGCATGGGGGCGGTGGATGGCTGGGTCAGGACATAGGGGCCATTCGGAGAGGCCATTGTGCCAACGCGGCCCTGAGCGGCCGAGGCGAGGAAGGGGAAGCCCATCAGGCCGCTGGCGGCAACGGTCGAGGCGAGAAGGGCGCTTGATTGAAGGAATTTACGGCGGTCGAACGGGGAGTTATTCTCTGGCATAGCAAAGGTTTTAGTTGATCCAATGTATGAAAAAAAACGCGACCGCTATATCCCCAACTTATCCAATGCACCCTGCACCATTACCGGGAGGTGTTGCCGCACGGTGGGCGATTTCTGATACGCCAACCAAATGAGCAAACCCGTAGCCAAAGCCGGAGAGCCCGCAATCAGTCCTGGTGTAATACCCACGGCGATCCATCCCGGGAGCCATGGCGTCACGTACGGCAGGACATAAACCGATAAATTGGCAGCGCTATATCCCCCCACCGATAAATATTTCACCGCCAGAGTAATGCCCCCCACTTCCTTCAAGGCGTTCAGGACTTCGAATATTTGATTATTGAGGGCGTGATCCTGATTATCCAGCAGAGCCCCCCCAAACGGCGACGCCGAACTATAGCCTTGATACAAAGGATTAAAGCGTTGGAGTGCAGCATCCCCACCCAGCCTGGAAAAGGCCAGCAGATGATGGGCCCCATTACCCGCTAAAGGCGCAAGAGGCCCCAGCGGGACCTTCCACCATTGGAACATATCCAGCAAGACACCGATAGAAGGGTACAGTTCGGCAATGCCGCCGAGGTCGCCTCCTTGAAAGGTCGTTCGATGGACTGCCCCGGCGGGCGCCGACTTAATCCCCCGCAATACCACGTACTTCAAATTATACTGGGAGGGCGCCCAGGTATTCACCGTCACATAGGCCTGGTTCTTTACGCCAATGACGGCATCGGCAGCCGCCTTCGCGCCCGACCAGGCCGCGCTCAGCCCCGAAAAAACGGAGGAGAGGCCATGATACGCGGAGGCGCCTATATTTCCACCCAGGAGATGGTGGACAGACTGGCCGGCATTGGTTACAGAAGAAGCCAAACTCGCGCCGGCCGCAGCCGTATCCTGCTTTCCTTGATGGCTTTGGATACCGTACAGCCACCTGTTCTGCAATGCATTGTCGGTAGCTGATCCTGGATTGAGCAGCTCTTTTATACGCTTATAAGGAACCGAATATGTCTGACCGGGGTACACCACCCAGGCTTCGAATAATACATGTTTACCCGCCGCTAAATTCGCTGCCACTTCCGCCTCGTGTTTATACCAGGCGCCCCCATTGGTGTTCGAATTATCGGCTTGAGGCGCAATATTCTTTGCCGTGTTGGTATCTCCCCAAAAGCCACCGTATTGGTCGCCCAACAAATGTCCCCCATGATAGTTGGAAGGAGCCCGACCTTTTAGTAAGTCCTCCAGATCCCCCATATGCCCGATACCGGTTTGTACATTGTTGTCCCTGACTCCGGGAGCGTTGTGGTCCAGGAGGGCATGTACCGAAGTCGGCCTGGGCAGGGAACCGTGTGTCAGCGTATTGAATTGAGCCCTGCTCATGGCCCAGCCCGCAATGTTCAGATCTTGTTCCACGGTACCCCTGGGCAAGCCGGTCCATCGGACGAGGGCTTTGACGATCGTCTCCGTGGGCGGTTCCAGGTTTTGATAGGCATTACTGAGGACGGTGCTTCTTTGGACCGTACTGGAATGAGCGCCCCTCCGGCTCAAACCGTCTGCCGGGCCTCGCGCGGGGACCTGTTTAAACTGAAGCGCTTTTTGTCCCATCCGATCGGCCTCATTTTCCAGCCCCCGGTCATCATTGATACTTACCTTTCCCTTCATTTGCAGTGTGGGCCTTACCCTTCCCTGCTTTTGCTGGACCACGTGCCAGGCTTCGTGCGGAAGATGCTTTTCCTGTCCGGACGCAATATGGATGTCCGTCCCTTGCGCAAATGCGTGCGCATTCAGCTGGGCAGGTTTTGCAGAATTGTAATGCACTTTTACGTCATTCATCGAATGGCCGGAAAGATTTTCTATCCCTGTTTTCAATTGATCGGGAAGGCCGGTTTTGTTTTGAACCCTGTTTCTTTGTGCCACCGATCTCGGGCGGTTATCCTGCAATTGAAAAACGGCCTTGCTTCCGACCTGCCGCTCAGACCGGTGCTCATTTTCCTGTATTTTATCTGCGTGCGCGTACATACTATTTTTTTGCTTCTTGCCATTTTTGCATCCCCTCTTCCAACACTCCTGCCCACTCTGCATTTGATTTCAAATGAACCTCTAATGGATTGTCCAGGATGACGGGCGACATGCCATTTTCCACCAACATTTTATGGAGGATCAGGCGGTTTGTCCTTGTATTGGCATCAATGAATGGATGGAGATTTTCCAATTTCCTATGGGTGGTGGCAATCAAAAGCAGGCTTTCCTCCCTGCTCATGCCCCTCTTCAATTGGGCATAATAGGAGCCCATTATTTTATTTACTTCATCCTTTACCTGGGCGGCCTTTTTGGTCTTGAACCAAAGGAGCAGGTTTGCATCCGACCCCAGCGTGGCCGGAGCTGTCTTACCGATATTTTCGTCAGGATTATAATCTTCATCGTCGAGGCGTTTATCATGAAATGCGCGCGTGACATTGGGGTCTAGCTCTCTTATAGCAGCTTCCGGGTCCCCCTTGACATAATCCCCTTCTTCACTATCGACATCTTCCTTCGCCCGGTAAGCGACGGAAATCTGCGTATCGTCTTCTGTTCTATAACCTCCATGATAGTCTTCTTCTTCATTTTTATGTGAAGCGCTCAGCTCGTGCACCCTTTCCAGGTATTGAGCGTCTACCCTCGTTCCCATGGTATTGCCCACATATTCTCTCGCCTTCATCATCGATCCCAGGTACCCCGGTTCAGGATCTGCATCGTGCAGGCCTTCATCAAAAGTGCCGGGGCCCAGGTCGTGAAAAGAACCGTCTATGACTTCTTTCCAGGCTTTATCTTTGCCCAGGCCCATAAATTGATTCTTCCACGCCTTTTTTTGACCCTCTTTCCGCTTTTTCTTTTGCTGTTTTTTAAGCTTCTTTTTTGCCCTTTGCGGCGCACCCGCCTCGTGCCTTGCTACCTGCCTGTTCTGTTGCTGATTAATCTTACGGTTCAATTTATTGGAAGCCATATACCGGTTGGCATGATTTCGCTGCCTTTGAATCACTCCCGGCTTCGGCCGGTTGTCCGTGAGAGGAAGGGCGGATGGACCTCCGGCAGACTGTTCCATCAAATGATGGGGAACAACATGGATGTATCCTTGTCTTATTTTATCTGCGCATGTATTCATCTTTATGCAGTTTTATACTCACGGTACTTTGGAATATCGGATTCAAAGCGCCAGATTACCCAACGTCCTGTTCTCTTTTTTGAATTCCCTCCTGAGTCCGGCCAATAGTTCCTGCGGAGTCACGACCGTATCCTTCCTTCGGATGGCGGACAAGGCGCAATAGCGCAATATGTTGATGATGGCGCCCCCGGCCAGTTCATATTCTTCTGCCATTTTGTATAGGTCAATGGCGGGGTCCAGCGTACACGTTCCCGAAAAGGCGCTTTTCCAAAGTTGGTAACGCTCTTCGGCAGAAGGCATGGTAAAGTGAATGGTGGACTGAAACCGCCTGGTGAAGGCCTCGTCTATATTCGCCCTTAGGTTGGACGCAAGGATGACGACGCCCGGAAAGTCTTCGATCCGCTGCAACAGGTAGGCCGTTTGCTGGTTAGCGTGCCGGTCATTGGATGAATTGGCAGCGGTCCGCCTTCCGAACAGGGCGTCGGCCTCGTCAAAAAACAAGATCCAATCCTTGTGCTGGGCAATATCAAATATTCCGGACAGGTTCTTTTCCGTCTCCCCGATGTACTTGGATACGATCATCGACAGGTCAATTTTATAGACTTCTCTGCCAGACGCTTTTCCAAGTAAAGTGGCGGTGAGGGTTTTCCCGGTCCCCGGCGGTCCATAAAACAAGGCCCTGTAACCAGGCTTTATTTTCCTGAACAGGCCCCAATCGTTCATCAAGGTGGCCCCATGCTCTATCCAGGTGCTGATCTCGGTGACCTGTTCCATCACCAAGGGGTCCAGCACGATATCTTCCCACTCCATATTGGTGGTGATCTTTTGGGCGGGAAAGGTGGCGCTGTTCTCTACAGACCCGCGCGCTCCGGTCAGGAAATATTGAAACCAGTGTCCGCTCAAACTGAGTATCCCGTTAAGCCGGGGAAGGTAGGAGTCCGTTTCCGACAAATTCAATACTTGTTCCCGCATCAAGACACTCCCCGGTTCCAGGACCCGCATCACGGCTAACCTTCCTTGAAGATCGCCGACGGAGGCCAGGAAACATAAGGTTTGCCCGGTGGGTAAAAATCCGCTGTGATTTTTGTCGATCACTCCCCCGAACTCTGTAAAGGCCCGGTCATACAGTTGGTTTTTGCCGAAAAAAACGTCCAGGACTTCGGGGCGGATATGGGGGGCCATGGCGAGGACGAGCGCTAAGCGCCCGCAGATGTCCAGGTTCCATTCGGCGACTGAGCGCGCATAGGGAGTGTCTGCGAGGGCCTGGGGCGTGTTCGCAAGGGCGTGGGGCGTGTTCGCAAGGGCGTGGGGCGTGTCCGCAAGAGCGTGGGGCGTGTCCGCAAGAGCGTGGGGCGTGTCCGCAAGAGCGTGGGGCCGATCCTCCCCAGACAGATCTGGCATAGGAATGTCCTGCCAGCGGTTTTCATGTCCCTCCTGCAGCAGGTAGGTACAGATCGCCTGGTCGATCACTTGTTGCAACCAATCCATCTCCGCTTGAAGAACTGATATCGATCCGTTAGCTCCCATAGTCCAAAAACAGTTTTTCTATGTCATCAAGATTTGCATCGGCCCACCTGAAATAAAGCAGGGCGGTGTTGGGATTCAGTTCATTGGCCCCCAGCATGTCCAGTACACTCGCCTGGGCGTTGCCCCTGATCTGTGGCGTATAGACCGGGTCATAAGAAAAGTCGTACTCATAAAAACTGCTGGCCCATTCATTCTGATCATACCGTTGATGGAGCAGTTCACTGATGAATACATCCAGCTTCTCTTCCTGCACCACTAGCTTTTTCGCCTTAAAAAAACCTGGCTTTCGCTTGGATTCCCGGTGATAGAATTCGATGTCCTTAGACTGGATGGTCCTGGCCGACGGATGACCGAAAATGTCTACCAGGCCAAAGTTCTCCGTGTCTGTGGCGATCTCCAGCTCGGCATGACCGGAACTTGCAATAGCCAGCGCCCAATCTGCCGTGGTGGCGCATTCGGTCACCACGTAGAGCTCCCGGAAGGAATAATAGGTCTGGGTAAGCCTGATGATCAAGGGTTGCTGAAGATCATTCCAATTCCTGATCTTGACCGACTCAGGATCATTCCCCCTGAAAAAAAAACTGCCCGCCCCTGCAAATGCCAGTACCTGCTTACTGAATTCAAATTCACCGCCGACCGGACCATGCCCGCTGCCCCGGCCTGAATAGGGCTTGGTGACGCCGTCGCTAAAATGCCAGCAGGCTGGATTTAATTTAATCCCATAATCAAAACGGCCATCCCCGGGATCAATGATGCCGTTCCGGAAAATATTTCCCAGCATGATCATCTCCCCATTCCTGACCTGATAAAAATCGCCCGGGTATATATTTTGATTCAGGGGCTTGGTCGGGATGAAGCCGCCTGTCCGTTTGTAAAAGTTCCGGTAGAAGTTCTTATACACCATTTCCATAACGGGTGCTTTATTGGTTAAGATGCCGGAGGCGCTGGTTCACTACTTATGACGCAAGGGGCGCTGGTTCATCGCTTAAGATGCCAGGGCTGCTGCATTGGCCGCTGCCAATCCCGATTGAAGCGAGGACAGTTTTACCTGTGCCTTATACAAAGCAAAATTCGCATTGTTCAACTGGCTCGTTGTCATCTTCAGCGCGACTTCGGTTTGGATATAATTCTTATTCGCGGCTGTATAGGCGTCGTCCAACAGGGTTACGATAGAAGGAGTTCCCTTCTTCAATAGCTCCTGGAGCCGTGATGCCTGAAGATATACCAGGTCCAGGGACGCCTCTGATTCCAGGTTGGAGGCCATCGCGGCAAACGTGGCCTTTAGCGCCACCAGTGTCAGGGCTACTGCACTGTTGGCGTCTTTACCGGCGGCTCCTATGAGACTCACCAATTCGTCGGAGATCAGGGGATTGAGTGCCTTTTTTCGGATCACCAGGAGGGATAATTTATTGATCGCTTCTGCCGAATAGATCAACTTGCTGATCACCTGTTTTACACCGGCAGCCAGGGCCTGGGTCTTTCCATCCGCCCCGACGATTCCATTAAATGCAATCATGGAATTGTTGCCCAGGTCTACGGCGCTTTGGGACAACTGGTTGGCCAGCGTCCTGTTGCTGTATGCCTGTGTCCTGGCCGCATCCGCGGCCGCGAGGAAGCCCTGAAAGTTGCTCACTTTTTCTGTCAGTGAATCGACAATCGACTGAAATTGTTGCAGATCTCCCTGGGCGTTGATGACCTGTAGAGCTAGGGCATCCAGTTCTGCTTTTTTCTTTTCGGTGACCCCATATCTTTTACGGGCGGAAGAATTCCTTAAGGGACTCTGAATTATGGTTTGTGTTGCCATGAGATTCGTTTTTTAAGAGAATGAAAAAATTATTCGGCGTATTTGAAATCATTGGTTGCATTGATATCGGACAGGGCATTGAGAAACTGATCCTGGTTGGATTCCTCTGCTAACGAGGCGGTCAATACGGCAGGGATGTAGCTGGTTCCGTCCATCAGCCTGTTCCCGAAGTTGTCGGTCGAATTGGGTCCGAACAAGGCCAGCCATACGGTTGTATTACCATCGATATCCGGGAGCGTGGCGATGGTATAATTGTCATCGGGCACCTGTTCTGCCATATTAAGATTAAAGAAAAAGCCGGGTTTGCCTCCGCTTTGGTTTTGCAAATTCTTCAGCGCCTCCTGTTTGTCGGCTTTGGCTGTCTTCAACTGTTGTTGCAGGGTTGTGCGTTGCTGCACCCATTCTATTTGCAAGTCGGCCGCCTCTTTCGCTGTAGCAGACGCCTCGCCTCCCTCCGCCGCAAGGTCAGTCACTGCGGTATTTCCTGCTTCGCCCGCCGGTTTTTGCATCCTGGCATCTAAATTCAACAGTTCCGACTGGTATTGAGCAATCAGGGGATCGTAGGTATCGAAGACTTTCTCCATGTCCTGGACATCCTCATCAAGCAACGATTTGAGCGATGCCCGGGTCATCATGCCGGAGGCAAAGTCTGAATATTCAGGCAACAGCATACAGCGGTTCTGTACCACGAAGTCTTTGTTTTCTTCTTTATCGGTCACAAATATCAGGGCATAGGTGTGTTCTTTGGAACCGCTCTCTTTGGTCAGTATATCAGTGATCGTCCGGGCCTGGGGCAGCGCTGCGAGGGTCGTATTCTTCGATGGGTCGTCCCGCAGCCCAAAGACAAAAATGGAGGAAGCATTCACGGCATTCAGTTGGTTGGCAAGGCAAATGCTCTTGGAAGGAGCGGACAAGAAGTCGGAGAAATCATTGAGCTTCTTTTTATACGCATCCTGGTAAACGGCTACCACAAATACCACATAGTCGACGCCCAACTGAATTTCATCTCCATCGGAATCATGCAACACCTTTGTCTTGCCCGGCATATCAAAAACATTGATCTGCTTTTTAAAGGTCGGTGCGGGCTTCGGCAGGGTAACTGAAGATCCCGACGCAGGAGTGGGAACGGGCAAAATGTCTTGTTCTCCCACCGGCACCAGTCTGTCAATGGCATTGACCATCAAATTCTCCACGTCGGAAATCGAAAAAGTGAATTGCTTGGTTTCCTTTGCTACTACGAGATAATATTGACTGACCGGATACAAGGGCTTCGCGCCTTCATTCACGGGAAAGGGATTGGTGATCGAGTCGAACCACGCCGTAAAGCTGATGTTGGTGACGCCGGACGTCCTGAGCCCCAGGTTCAGCTGAGCGTTCGTGGCGTTGTAGGCGGATCTGGCAGATACATAATCCACGCTGAAGTCCTCCAGCGTGCCTTCCGCCAGCTTTTCACTGGCCAGTACGGCCGCCAGCGAAGCGTTCGCCGAGGCCACCAGTTGGTTGGCATTGTCAAAGTCCGCAGACGCGATCTTTAGCAGGTTATTGATGGCAGTATTGACCAA
>Ga0302312_10000228_pt1 | contig 51060 bp, 36 predicted proteins | sample III_Palsa_N2_1_FD_200529 | JGI IMG/M metagenome (GOLD analysis project Ga0302312, IMG submission 200529) | Peat permafrost microbial communities from Stordalen Mire near Abisko, Sweden - III_Palsa_N2_1 | ecosystem: Environmental > Terrestrial > Soil > Palsa > Peat permafrost | place: Sweden... | reverse complement strand
CAGGAAACGGCGGGTCATATTTTGATGTATATATTCTTTTTATACAAGCCATACCCAAGGCCCCAGCATATCAGCATGTAACAGACAGCAAACACCAGGGTACCAAAATGACCCGGAAAGGCCCATTGAAAAAAAACCTGGTTGATCCAGTCATAAAATGACAGCCCAGGCCTAACCCATATCAGCCCCAGCACGGTGAGGAACAGTTCGGAAAACAGGTAGATCGCGAGCGGGTTCTTGCCGAACACCAGGAAGAAGCGGCTGAAGTAGGACCTGCCACCTTCTGCACCGGAAGCGCCCCGTTTCCATTTCCGTATCTCAACGGTATAGATCAAGGTACCGATCAGGACCATATCTATGCCCACGGTCAATAAAACAAAAGTGCTGGTCCATAGTTTTTTTGCCAGGGGGAAAAACTGGCCCCAGAATAGGGCGATGCACACAAAAAGGCTTCCCAGCATGACCAATTTCGCCACCGTTTCATAATTCTTGCCCCGGTCCCTGATGAAACGCCCGGATATATAACCGGCTATTACGTTGACAACGGCAGGCAAGGTACTCAACAGTCCTTCCGGGTCGAAGGCCACGGGTCCCCCCTTGTCGTGATACAAATGAGCGTCCCCAAATAGCCAGATATCCAGGCGGGTGCCTGCATTCCCCAGCATCGTCAGCTCCTTTCCCGGCTCACCGAACAGGTAGAGCACGGCCCAATACCCCAGGAGCAGGAATGCCGCAACCCCAATCACGGCCTGCTCCCGCAGGTAACGCACCAGGAGGGCTCCTATGCAATAACACAAGGCGATGCGTTGCAATACGCCCATGATCCGCGTGTGGCTCAGGGGATTGAAAGCCCATCCGCCCCCCTCCACCCGGTGGACGAAAGGGAACCAGTACATCAGGTACCCCAATAAGAAGATGATCATCGTCCGCTTAAACAGCTTTCTAAGAAAAGCGCTGTCGGTCTCATATTTCCTTCCGGAAAAACTCAGGGCATTACCGACGGCAAAAAGGAAGGAGGGGAACACCAGGTCGGTTGGGGTGAATCCGAACCAGGCCGCGTGGTCCAGCGGAACATATGGATCTGCGCCGGAACCAGGCGCATTCACAATAATCATAAAACAGATCGTGAGTCCCCTGAAAATATCCAATGAAAGGAATCGTTCGTTTTTATTGAGATCAGTCATGCCATGCGCTTTATTTCTTACTGAGTGCAGCTTCTGCTAACCACGTACCATCAATACGTGCTTTTATTTTTCCGAACGCAATTTCCCGTGCGGTGGAAACATCATCTGCAAAGGGCGAGAAGCCACAATCATCCGTTGTACCCAATTGATCAACAGGAATGACCGCCGCAGCCTCCAAAATCAATTCGCGTATTTCTTCCGGTGTTTCTATTCTTGGGTCCAGCACATTGGTAACGCCTAAAAAGACGATCTGCGAAGGCCGTATATTTTCTTTAATAGACGACAGTACCGATTGCTTGTCTTTTTCTCCTGCATATTCCAGGTAAAAATTACCAGTCTGCAGTTGAAATAAGAAGGGCAACAGATCAGCATAAGGTATATCTGCGCTATGTGTTGAGTCATGGTCTCCGCCAGGGCATGAATGAACCCCGATCTTTTTCCGCTCTTCTTCCGTAAAGCGGCTGAGTACTTTATTATTCAGGTCAATGAAGGATTGCAACAAGCCACCGCTTGGGTCCAACTTCAAAGAAAGTCTTGCTTCGGTAAAATCAATCTGCACATTATAGGCGCCGCTGTGAAGGCTCCTCCTGATATCGGCTTCTGCTTCATTCAGCAAATCATGAATGAATTGATCATGGCCGTAGCCTTCAACACCTTCGGGCGGATACAGTAAACTGATAGCCGACACCGCAATGACTGCCTGCTTCACCGGCAAAGCGGTTAACCGTTTTGCTTTTTCAAGGTAACTGTTCGCATAGGTTTGATAATGAAAAGGCCCTCCTGTTATTTTGGGCAACTGGCGCGTATGCCCATCTGCAAAGGGAATCACCACGCCATTGGGATCAAGCCCCGTCATGCCGGCAATCGGGTAAGTAGCGAAGCTTGGCTTGGTTTGTTCGCCGTCAGTTATTACCGGAGAGCCGGTCGCCTCAAAGCGTTTAATGGTATCCACCAGCGCCGCTTCAAACAACTTGTTCAGCTCCTGATCCTTAATATTTCCGGCGGCATGCGCCTTCATACCTTCAATCAATTCAATGGGACGGGGAATGCTTCCGATGGGTTCTGTTTGAATTCTCATAAAATCAGTTTTATGGTTAATTGCGTTTACAGCCCGCTGAATATTTTCACCGATCGACTGGCCGCCGCCTCCACTTCAATAGTCACTTTACGGGCGTCATTCCCGTCTTCGTCAAAGATCAGTAAAGTATTGTTTTCCGGCTTCATCCAGCATTCGGGTATATACAACCCATTAATGGGGATCTTTTCCGGATAACGGCCTAAATTATGACCATTTACCCAGACAGAGCCATGTCCCAGTCCATTTGTAACAACCCGCCACACTGTTTTGGTTGAAGGGCCTGCCGGTAAGGTGAATACGGTCTTCCACCAGCAAGGCCCGGATGTGAGCGAGTCGCCTCCAGGCAAGGCCGTGCTGCTCTGTGGCAATGCACCGCGGTCACCAGGCAAGGCTGTATCGCCCATGACCTTCCAGGCCTCCGGTTCGCCGGTGCCACCACGCATCCGCCAACCCGTTACCACACGGGGTGACAGGAGGGCGCCAGCCCTGACCGGCTTGTCTATCCCTCCTTCGTTGGAATAATTCTCGACAAACAACGTGAGCAGGATAGGCTTTTGTAACGTGTCTGCCCGGTCGATCAGCACGTCGAAAGGGGCATTCCATCCCTCATGCCGGAATACCCTGTGTGTTCCCACAAAAACCGTCGCATTCTCATCCACGCTGGCGAAATGCAATTCGACCTGCGTAGCGCCTGCCGGAAGATCAGGCAATGTCGCCTGGAACCATCCGAAGCCCTGCTGATGGCCAAACGCATCCTGCCCTATCACATAGGGCTCCCATCCCGGCGCATCCGAGGACGGAGGCCCGGTAAGTTGTTCCCCGGCTGTTGCCGCCTTCAGCACGCGCCATCCACCCAGGGTTTTAATGGGGGGGCCGCCTTTTACCAGCAAGGCTGTCCCGAATAGGCCCTTCCGGTCCGCCGAATCGATCGGCCCTATATAGGCCGGCAATTTATCGCGTCCGTCATGCGCCGTGAATATGGCCAGCACATGACGGCCCTTTGAAAACTCAAAAGGAATTTCGCCCTCTTTTATAGATACAGGGCCTAAGATTTGTCCATCCACGAATGCGGTCGCCCGGTCACTGCCTTCTACCAGCAAGGTATACCTGCCGGGCGTATCGATATTCACCACCGTCCGGTACCAGGCATCCGCCGTCCGATCTCCGTCTGCCCCCATCTGCAAAGGAAGCACGCCGGATGTCCAATGACTGTCATTATAACCAGGCTTTGCCGCAGCCGTTCCTGCACTTCGCTCCCAGTGACCCATCTGCAAGGCCTTCACGATGGTGTTTGAAGACAAATCAGCGTAGGACGTTCCCGTGTCCATCTCCGGCTGCAATGACCTTGCAGTTGCTTCCGTATAGACCAGCACCGGAAAGGAACCCGGCGCCCCCAGCGTATCCTCCGTTACTAAAGAGATCCGGTTGCCACTTACCTTCATTTCCCCGGCATAACGGGGGCCGCAAACAATATAGGACTGTCCTGCTTCCTCCAGCATCCAGCTCCGGTCTGCCCATGCGCGGCTCATAGCGAGCACCCTCACCCGATATCCGGACGCAGCAAAACCATACTCCGTGGGTCGTCCCTCTCCCGGGATCGCAGCGTCCAACTGTACACGCCCGTCTTTCACCACCATTCCTTTCAAATTCGCCACCGGGCCCGTAGCGGAAAAATATAGCCGAACCTGGCTACCCACTTCTCCATATACGATCAGTGTGATTTCATGGCCCTGCCGGCTGATCCCTAGTATCCGGGCGGCGGTCCGTGTCAATTGGATACCTGGAACCAATGGGTAGCCTTGTACCAGCGGAAGGATCTCGCCCGGGCCTAAGACCATTGTATCTACCCCATCTCCTGCAAAGGAGCCCTGGCCCACTGCCGGCGCTGCGCTCGGGTCCCGGATCGTTGCCGTCACCGGATGCCCGGAAGGGTTATCCAAAAACAAAATATTTCCGTGGGGACTTTTCCGGGCGCTTACCCGCACAGTCGTATCACTCACTACTCCCCGGTAGGAGTCCGTTCCATCTATGCTGTTTTCCAATATTCCCTGGAAACTGCGGGCGAATAGCGCGGCGCGCTTAATACTATAATAGATCGGCCTCAGATCCCCTCCCTGGCCCACGGCGGCGCCATAGTCATAAGAGGCGGCATCTTCGTCATTATTGGTATATCCGAAATTACTGCCTCCGTGCGCCATATAATAGTTATACCCGTTGCCCCCATGGGCAATGATCTTCCAGGTGCGTCGCTCATAAACCTTAGCATCCTTTTCTGTAGATCCGTACCCGTCATACCATACGCTCCAGAATTCGGTGGACAGCCAGGGATTGGGACGGGTAGGATCATCCAGGGATTCGGGGTCGCCGGCCGGGTCGCTGGCATGATGGAGGCCGCTGAAGAAGTAAGGGACTTCCAGTCCCAGCGAAAGGGCTTTCTCCCGGAGATACCGGAAATAGCTATTGGGCATGGTGGTTCCCCATCCTGCCGGGTGTTCATTCTCCAGCTGCACCAGGATCACCGCTCCCCCACGGTTGACCTGGTTGGCCGCCACAATGGGGATCAGGCGGTCGAAAAACAGGCCGGTATATTTTTCAAAAACGGCATTGGGCTCCCTGACCTTTACTCCTGGTTGGAAGCGAAGCCATAAGGGATATCCGCCATTATCCCATTCCGCACAATAATAAGGCCCCACGCGCACGATGGCATAGAGGCCCATTTTCTTAACCAGCTTTAAGAAAGCATCCAGGTCGTGGTCACCGCTAAAATCAAAGACCCCGCGCTCCGGCTCATGAAAGTTCCAGAAGGTGTAGATCTCCACGCAATTGAACCCGGCCCGGCGCAGTCGAAGTAACCGGTCCTCCCACAATTCATGGGGCACCCTTGCGTATTCGATACCCGCCGACACCAGGAATGTGCGTTGTCCGTTCACCAGGAACCCCCTGCTGTCAAAATCAATAGAAGCCTTTGCACGTGGAGAAGCGGGAAAGATATGATCATTCGTCTCTTGCGCTGACACCCGGGACACCAAGAATCCCATAAAGAAAATACCGATCAGAAGGAGGAGCCTACTGCGTAACTGCACCATAATATTTTTTAAAAAGGGATTTAGTTGTTTCGACAGGGTCTGCGCCGGGCTCTTCCTCATAAGGAGCGCCATGGGTATTCACCCATTTCCACTCCCACTCTTTGATGGTCTGTTCAAAGTCTGTTGTTTCCATCCGATCCCCCTTGTCCATCTTCTTGCGGAGATAGGCAAAGTACATCTCCCATCTGGGTTTGTAAAAGTCCCTGATCAGGCCCGACCATTGTCTGCAGGAATATTCGTGCAACCCGCTTTCCTGATCTCCCCATAAAGTAATGATATCTCTGGCATTGCGCTCGTATAAATTCTTTTCAGCCGTGTCCGCGCCACATCTGCGAGCGTCTCCGATCCACCGGCCCAACAAAAAATCTTTTCGCGTCGCCAGCAGGGCATCCATGTCATCCATCAATTCCAGGAACTGGGACGTATAGCGGTCATAACCGGGCAGATCATGCTGCAGGTAAGCCAGCACCCATTTTTGCTGCAAGGGAGTCGCATAGTTCGCGAGTACCTGCCGGGTGATATCCACCAGGTCGTATTGAAATCCGTCGCTTGTATGCAGGTCGCTGGCCGCTTGCACAAAAAGGGACCAGGCTTTTACCAGGTCTTTCGGTTCATAATCCAATTTGGTCCGAACCCGGTCACCCCACACTTCTGTCGTCGGCCTGGATACGATAATGGATTCCGGCCCTCCTTCCCCCAACCCTCCGTTATATACCGTCCCGGCCAGGATCTTCCAGGCTTCGTTGGCTGCGACATTATTGGCGCCATATCGTTGAAGCGTATAGGAAGGCAACCATGCAGACAGATCAATGGCGCTGTCCCGCCATACATTATCCAACATCAACTGGTACAAGGCAGGATTCTGTTCGATTCCTTCCGGCGTGAGACCGATGCCCACCATCTTTCCCGACGAAGCGTCGTGCAGTGCGGCTGAAGGATCCTGTGCCACGGCATTCATCCTTCCCCACAGGGAAATATTTCCCCCGAAATTGTGCAGCATATTCCATATCCAAGGCTTGCCGTAATACGCGTTCGTCCGGTTCCAGACCGGATGGCTTTCACTGTAGAGGTCCAGCAGGATCATATGATCGTCGGGGACCGCTTTCAACAACGCCTGAATCTGCGCCTGCTTCCAGAATGACGCATTGTAATGGAACATCCATCCCTGCATCACCCATACTGCTTTTGGATCGGCGGCGGTCATCGAAGCGTATACCTTTTTGCTCATCCCGCTTAAGTACGCGGAATCATCTGTAGGCGGAACATTCTCATTGAACGAATCTGCCGAGTACAAATGGTCGGTCCCATATTCCCTTGTCTGGGCTTCGATGAATTTTTTTCCAATGGCCTCGAAGAGGGGGTCTGACGGATCCAATAGATATACGTCACTGAAACCCGCTCCCCAATTTGTTTTTTTCACATGCGCAGAGGGGAATCTTTGCAGAAAAGAGGGTGGCACGTGTCCTGTAAAGGCGGGCAATATGGGCTTCATACCCATCGAGCGTTCCGCAGCCACTATTTTTTTCTGCAATTCCCTGTGCGTTTCCATCCAATGCTTTGGCAATGGTCCACCCCAGGCATCGATATTCCCCATCCAGAACCAGGAAAAATAGGCCGGCCCGCAGAAGAAATGGTCCAACTCCGCTTCTGTAAAACCCATGTCACTGTAAACCTTCTGCCAGATAGCTTCTTCACCGGTCAAGGCCAGGGGCATATTAATGCCGTTCAACGCCATCCAATCTATCTCCTGTTGCCAGCGCGCCCAATCCCACCAGGCGATGGAATAATTGAATGTGCAATAGTTCAGGTAATAACGGCAGTTATAGGGGGTGGCTTTGTGTATTTTTTCCCCGACTGCGGGCAATACATCCGGCAGGTGCATATTCACGCCGTTCCAGGTGATCAGGCAATGACAATAATTCCGGAGATAATAATTCAGCGCTGAAGCGACACTGAGGCCGTTACTGCCACGTAGTATGATCTTATGGAGAAGGGCCTTGCCGGCGCTGCGCCGGGTGGTGGCCCCTTCCGGGCCGACGCCGACGGGAGCGTCTTCGATTTCGAAAACGTCCCTGCCATTATCCTGCGGGATCCGGGCTATGTCAAAGCCGGAGGCCTTATCCTTTACTATTCGCTGCAAAAATGCTTCAAGTGCTGGCCTGTCCAGAGATCCCGTATTCCCCTGGCAAAAGCACGGGGAACAGGAAAGAATGATCATTCCGACAAGGAGCCATTTTATTATTGTCATTAACCGATGTTCTCCTTATTATCAATAGTTTGAAAGCTCCAACGAATTTACCGATATTAATAATTTGAATTCTGAAGAATGACGCCTTTACTTTCGTCAATGATCTCCTGGGGGATCGGCATAAAGTAATCCTTGGGCCGGGTAAACGTCCTTGCAGGGATGATCACCGTTCCGTTATAAGGAGGCAAGGGCGAGGCAGCCTTGGGTTTGCTAACAATTGTATCCAGGTCGACGAGCTTATCCTTGTCCCAACGCAACAAGTCCTGCCAGCGAATATTCTCACCGGCCAACTCTACCCTGCGCTCGTGTATCAATTGTGCCATGCCCGCGCCGACCACTGAATTCAGGCCCGCCCGCGTCCGCACTGCGTTAATCTCCGCGTCGCCGCTGCCGGCCCCGGTAGACCTGATTTTGGCTTCTGCCACCAGCAGGTATACGTCAGAGGAACGAAGGAGGGGTTGTTTCAGGTCATAATCGATCCCTCCGTCCCCCGAAGGCATGAAGGCAGTATACTTGCGGATGCAATACCCCGTGGTGGTCATGCTGGGTAACAAACGGCCCGTGGAAAGACCTGCATCCCCCGAAAACATCTGGTATGCGTCAGTCGCGCCGATCGTTGTCATATTCGTCTGTTCGGGAATGGTATCTCCCACGGAGATCAGGGTCGCCCTTTTGCGGATCGTATCGGCCGCTTCGAATTCGTCTACAAAGTTCTGTGTCGGATGGTGGAAACCCCAGCCCTGCCAGGCTCTCGGTGTAAAGTAGGTGCTGATGGCAGAGGCCGGCACATTGGCTATCTCCTGGTTCTTGTTCCAAACGGCGAAGAGGATCTCTGAATTGCTCTCCTGGTTTCCCAGTGTAAAATTAAAGGTGTAATTGGAAGCCAGGGCGTAATTAGGATCATTGACCACATAAGACCCATACTGGATGGCTTGTGCAAACTTGTCCTCGAACATATACAATTTACAAAGCATCCCCCAGGCCGTGCCCTTGCTTACACGGCCTTTATCGGCCGCGTCATAGGTCTCCGGCAACAGGGCCGCCGCTTGCAGCAGGTCCGATTCCACCTGGGCGCGGATCGTATCAATAGAAGACTTGGGGACATTATAGCTGGCCGCTGTTACATTATTTTCCAGGATCAGGGGAACGTCTCCGTAGATCTGGCTCAGAATAAAGTAGGCATAGGCCCGCAGAAAATAGGACTCCCCGAGCGAACGGTTGCGGATGGCGCTATCCATCACCGGTACCTTGGGTATATAGATGAGGGCATTGTTTGCCCTGCCAATCTGTTCATAGGCAAAGGGCCAGGTAATATAGATCAATTGAAGGGTAGGATCCGCGTCGAACCGTTCAATAGATTTGAAATCCGGGTGATCCCCGTCTACAGAGATATCGTCTGACTGATCATCGTAGGCATAAAGGTCGTGTCCGATCCAATCTTCGGTGAACAGGATATTGTAGATACCCAGTACGCCTGCGATGACATCGTCCTGGTTACGCCAGTAATTGGCGGTGGTATATTCACCCGTGGGACTCTGATCCAGCGGCTTTTTGACGCATCCCTGGATCAGGAAAAAACTGATCACAAGGAGCATAAAAAATAATATATAACTTTTATAGTTGAATAGTCGCTTCATATAATTCCCTTTTAAACAGACTAAAAATTAATGGTCGCACCCACTGTAAAACTCCTGGTCGCAGGATATTGAGCCAGGTCAACCCCTCTTTGCAGGCCCGGCGTCGTTGAATTCACGTTCGTATAACCTAGTTCCGGCGTATATCCCGGGTATTTCGTCAGCATGAACAGATTATAGCCGCTGACATAGAAACGAGTCTCCGGCGTTTGCCAGTCGCTGATGTTCAATTTGGGTATGGTATATCCAAGGGACAGACTTTTCAAGGATAAGTAATTGCCTTTAAATACCCAGAGATCAGAAGACCGGTAATTGTCATTCAGGTTGTTGATGCTCAGGCGGGGTATGCTATTGCTGGTGCCTTCCCCATGCCACCTGTCCTTCTGATCGGCGTACCAATTGTACACTTGTGTGGCGTCCAGACCTGAAAGGCGGTCGGCGTCATATAACTTGAAACCCGTCGCCCCGACAAAATTGAAAGCAAGGTCGAAATGACCGTACCCTCCCGAACCATGAAATCCGAATACGAAATGAGGGTTGGGGTCACCCAGGCGAACCCGGTCATTGTCATCAATGACGCCATCTCCGTTGATGTCTGTGAACCGGACATCCCCCGGATGAATATTGGCTTTATTGGGATCGTTGGCGATATAGGGATCGCTGTTGATCTGGGCCTGTGTCTGGTAGAGTCCGGCTGATTTAAATCCATAGAACGATGCAATGGGTTGCCCTTCATACGTCCGGGCGATGTCCGCATTTTCACGTCCATACGGCGTTGAAGCCAGGTATGTGGAATTCCCATACAATTTGGTCACCTTGTTCACCAGGAAAGACCCGTTCACACCCAGGGAGTAGTTGAATTTGCCAGCCGTGTTCTGGTAGTTCAATTCAATTTCCACCCCGTGGTTGTTAAGGCTGCCCAGGTTGTAATCCGGCAGGGTGATATTACCCGGATCATCCGGCAGGTTGGTCTGCGCGCCAAAGGTCTCCACTATCTGATACGGGATCAGCATGTCGGAAGTATTTTTGTTGAAATAGGTGATGGTCGCGATAAGGTGGTTTTTCAGGGTAGCCAGCTCGATGGCCGCATTCGTAGTCACTGCGCGCTCCCAGGTAATATTCGGGTTGGCCAGGCTGGTGATATACGCGCCGTTATAATTGGTGGTGGTCGTGCCCAGGTTGTATCCGTATCCTCCGCCCCCGGTTCCACCGCCACTGCCGTATCCGATGATGCTCAGGTATTGAAAATCACCCACGTTCTGGTTCCCCAATTGTCCCCATCCGCCGGTGATCTTTATAGAATTAATGACCCTCTTCATCTCGGGGGTATAGAACTTCTCATCTGAAACCCGCCAGCCCGCCGAGAATGCCGGGAAATAACCCCAGCGCTTGCCCGGGGCGAACTTGCTGGAGCCATCCGCTCGGAAAGTGGCTGTCAGCAGGTATTTATTCATGAAAGCGTAGTTCCCCCGCACAAAATAGGATTGCAGGCCCCAGGGGTTGTAATTGTACCCCGTGTTGGCGGCAGAGGAACTGCTGCCCAGGTTAAGCACCCGTTGATTTGCACTGGTATCGCTGAAGCCGGACCGGGAAGCAGAAAAGTAATTGCCGTCATAAGTCTGTGCAGAATACCCGCCCGTCAGGGTAAGTGCATGCACTTTACCGAACAGGTGGTTATACGTCAGATAATATTCCTCCAGGAGGGTTTTCGTCTTATTGAAAGATTGGGACAGGCTGGCGATCGAAGGCCCGCGCGTCTGATCCGGCATGGCGTTGTCAAACTCGTATGAATCATTGCTGCTGTGATCATATCCATAATTGGCCCGCAGTTTCAGGCCATTTACAATTTCCAGCTCGGCATAGGCATTGGCGAGTATCCTGTCGGTCTTACTATACTTCTGGATCTCATTGGCGGTGGCTACCGGGTTATTGATGTCCCCTAGTTGGTTATCCGCCTGCGAAGTTCCCCAGCTACCATCTGAGTCCACTACGGGAATGGCGGGATTGAACCGGATAGCGCTCCATACCAGCCCTGTCTGGGAAGAATTTGTATTAGGAGCGGCCCCGTCTGTATTGGAGTATACTATATTTTCTCCCAGCTTAAGCCGTTTCCCCACCTTGTGTTCCGAATTGATCCGGAAGCTATACCGTTTAAAATAGGAATTGACGATCATTCCCTTTTCGTTATAGTAGTTACCGGAGAGGCTGTAGTTAGAGTGTGTATTTCCGCCGCGCACAGCCACATCCGCATTTTGTACACTCCCTGTTCCCATCAGGGCCCGCTGCCAGTCTGTACGCTGAACCGCATAATAGGGATTGCTCCAGACCGTGGGTACTGATAAACCATCGTTTGTATACGCTTCCGTCTTCAGCGCCACCAGGTCGGGGGCCTCTAACATTTTCAGGAACTTCACGGGCGTTTTAGTCCCGGTATATAAATTGACGGAAGTCTTTAATTGATCATCGTAACTGCCTTTCTTGGTCGTGATCAGCACTACCCCATTCGCTGCGCGGCTGCCGTAAATGGCAGAGGCGGAGGCGTCTTTGAGTATTTCAATGGAGGCGATATCATTGGGGTTCACGTCATTGAGCCCTCCTGAGGGCACTCCATCGATGACGATCAGGGGATCACTATTATTGATCGTACCCGTCCCAAGGATACGAATACTGGGAACGCTACCCGGAGAGCCGTCGTTCCTTACGATATCGACTCCAGTAGCCCTTCCCTGAAGGGCATCGCCGGCGTTGCTTACGGGCAGGTTCTTGATATCCTCTCCTTTCACACTACTGATGCTGCCCGTTACATCCTTTTTCCTTTGGGTTCCATATCCTACTACCACTACATCTGCCAGGCCCGTAGCATTCGGCTGAAGATGCACAGAGACCGTCTTCTGACCATCCAGGGATATCGTTTGCTCTTTATATCCCACGGAGCTGATCACCAGCGTTCCATCCGGAGGCGCCTTGATGGAAAAATTCCCACGCTCGTCGGTTACCACTGCTCTCTGAGAGCCTTTCAGCTTGATCGTCACGCCCCCCAGCGGTTTACCGTTGTCATCCGTTACATTCCCTTTGATCTCGGCAACCGAGGAATCAATACCGGTCTTGCCGACAGGTGAAATGATCACCTTGTTCTGTTCGGTGATCTCGTATGTGAACTTCTTTCCCAGGACCGTATTCAGGATACTGGTCAACGGGGCATCTGTAACATCCAGGTCCACTTTACCCAGTTCTTTCAGATAGTCGTTGTTATAAAAGAAGAGATACCTGCTCTCCCGCTGGATCGTTTTAAAGATCTCGTGGGCCTCTGCGTGGTGGAAATGCAGGCTGAATGTTTCCTGGGAATAGCCCCGGGCAGAGACCTGGAAGCAGGCAGCCATTAAGAGCATTAAACTTACTTTCATAAGCAGTAAAAGTTTCTTCATATGTTTGTTTTGGCAGATTCTTATTCTTTGGAAACTATTCAGAGCCCTTTAACCAATATTACTTTTTTCCCGTCTATATTATAATGGAACCGGGTTGTCATCCGGAGTATATCCAACACCTGCTGAAGGCTTTCCTTTTCAAAGACGCCGCTGAGATGCTGCTCCTTCAAGGCCTCGCTCCCAAAATCTATTTGTACATCGTATTTACGTTCTAACAGACGGGCTACCTGCTCAAAGGTTTCGTCGCTGATGACGAGCTTATTTTCAAGCCAGGCCGTTTCTGCCAAACTATCCCCCCCTCCGGCCGGCAACGATTGTACCTGGAACCTCAGCTCAGCGCCGGAATATTTATTCCCCGGCCGCTCCGTTTCAGGGAGGGAATTCACCACCATCAGCTTCTCGTGGGGGGATAATATGATCTTTTTTTCGGGGTCATTATCCATCATCACCTGAACTTTACCACTAATAAGGGTGGTCGTTATACTGGCGTCTCCCTTGTACGCTTTCACGTTAAAACGAGTGCCAAGGACCTTTACCGTGATCTTGCCCGCATGCACCAGGAAAGGCATGGAAGGTCGTGATGCCACGTCGAAAAAAGCCTCTCCTTCCAGTTCTACTTCCCGGGTAGCCCCAGAAAATGTCCCCGGGTATATCAAATGACTGCCGGCATTCAGCCATATCCTGGTGCCATCCTCCAGGACGAGCATTTTCTGGCTGCCATATAGTACATTCAGCGACTTATTTACGTGGCTGGCCTGTATCTGCACGAGCCCCCGATTACTGTGATAATACAGGGCGGCGCCCGCCCCTGTAACAAGGACGATAGCGGCCACAGCGATCCTTTTCCATATCCGGCCCCTGTTCATTCGCAACACGGTGGCGACGGGGCTTCCCTGATCCATGGTCCCCGCCTTCAGCCGATCTGATAAATGCCTCCACCCGCTGTCCGCCAGTTCCTGGACCGGCACATTCTTCTCAAAATGTTCCGGGCTTCCCTTCAGGGATGCTACGATCTCTCCCAGGAAGGTATAAGACGGGTGGGCCTGCAGCAATAGCTCCAATTCCCTAAGTTCCTCAGTCGAAGCGCTTTTCCCCATTCTTTTAGCCATCAGTTCGATGATCCTCAAATCTTCCGGTGGATTTTCTCTCATACTAATGACAAGGACACACGAAGGGATCCTTTGTCTTAAAAGAAATAATAATTTTTTTGAGTTTTTTTCGGGAATGTCCGGCTACCGGTATTATATCTTTATCCGTTGTTGTTGCAGGGTGGGACGCAGCAGTTCCTCCAGCTTTTTGAGGGCAATGGTCAATTGGGTAGTCACGGTCTTATAGGAAATGTCCAGGATGGCGGCTACTTCGGTGCACGAAAGACCGTCTTCCTTTACCAGTTTGAATATCAATTTACAACGAGGGGGTAACCGGTCGATGGCGTGTTCGATCTTTTTCTTTAGCTCTACGGTCATCAATAGCTGTTCCGGATCCGGGCTCAAGTAAAAATGTTGTACGTGCAATGCATCATGGTCGGCCCGGGATTGGGCCTTTGCCTTCCGCAGGTAGTTGGAGGCGGTATTCTTTACTGCGACATACAGGTAGACGGACAGGTTATCAATCTGATCGATCCGGGACCTTTGCTGCCATAATTTGAGGAATACATCGTTGACGATCTCTTCTGAAAGCTCCTTATTCTGCACAAAGGCAAAGGCAAACTGGAACAACCTGAACACCTGGCCCCGGTAAAACTCTTCGAAAGCAGTCTCATCATTTTCGTATTGAATACGACGCAGTAAGTTTTGCATAATCTCTAAGCACTTAACCTGGTTACATTATTTACGGGGGCGTACCGGCTCAACCACTTGTACCTTCCCGTCGTTCTTAGCTGCTACGATCAGTAAATTACCTCCCTGCTTTATACCCATAATATTACGAATATCTCCCGGCATGTACAACTGCGTATATTCATAAGGCACAGGCGTGAAATTTCCTGCCCCATCCCCCTTCAGGAAGAGACCGATCCCTCCATCCAGTGGTCCTTGCTGCACCCGCAAAGGATAAAAATTACCTGCCAGCAGGATATCCTCCTTTCCATCTCCATCCAGATCCTGCAACAGAATGCCATTTACGGCGCTGATCTGCGCATATGCCGGCAAAGGTATCATGGTGAATCGCCGGTTTCCATCATTGCGAAGATATACAGACCGGGTCGTCCTGATCGAGACCGTCCGGGCCGCCGCCAATTGCGCTGAAGAGAATATATCCGTCAATTGGGCATCCGCGTAATCCTTATAGCGCCCGAATTTTTTCTGGAGCGAAGGCATCTGGTCGAATAGCTCGTCCCGCGTGGCCGAAGGATAGCTCTTGTCTCCGTTATAATAACAAAGGATCGGATCGAGTGTTCCATCCTGGTCGAAATCCGCATAGGTGATCGTCATGGGTTGACTGACCGAGGCTTTGTATTGTGTATTCAGCCCCATGTTCCCGACCACCAGGTCGGTGTCCCCGTCATGGTCCATGTCTGCAGCCGCCAGCCGGCACCACCAGCCCTGTGTATCGGACAACCCGTATGCAGCGGTCTCATTGACCAACCTGCCCCGATGGTTTTCAAAAATGGTAATGGGCATAAAGGGACCCACCACCACCAGGTCCTGCCAGCCGTCCTTATTGATATCCACCCATATGGCATCGGAGACCATGCCGGGATACGCCAGGGTTGTATCGGTCTGGATGGCATCTTTCACGAAACGTATTTTTCCCGGGACGCTTTTGTTCTTCAGTATAAAGCTTTCCGGCGCCTCCGGAAACAAGCCAGGCTTGACGGATCCCCCTACGAAAAGGTCCGGCAACCCATCGTGATCAATATCGGAGGCCCGCACACAGGCGCCGCTGACCGTCTCCGGTGGCAGGGCGTCCTTGACTTCTCTAAAATTACCCCGCCCGTCATTTTCAAAAAAACGGTCCTGGTATCTTTTATCATTCAAAGGATAATCCGCTCCCCCGCTTACCAGGTATAGGTCCATGTCCCCATCTCCATCGGCGTCAAAAAAGAGCGCGTCCGTATTGGTAAAATCTTTCACCGCATTCCAAGGCTGGCTGGCAGCGGGTATGAACCGCCCATCCCTGGTCTGAAGATATAAGATGCTTTCATGGCCGGCGGAGGCCCCGATAAACACATCTTCCAGCCCATCCCCATTCACGTCTCCCTTTGCCAGGCAGGGCCCCACCTTGGACAATTGATAAGGCAACAGGGGCGATATCTTGAAATCGACAGAGGAGGACTGTTCATGGGTGAACCGGATCCCGGAAGCGGCGGTAATGTCGCGGAATTGGAGGGTCGCGGGACCAGCGGCTGTCCGGGCGGTAACGGCTGTGCCGGGAAGCCCCGGGTGCAAGGCGTCGCCCAAACTTGCGGCGCCAGCCGCCGACTCATCCACTACCAGCAACGTATCCGCCCGGATATTTTTCAGCAGGGATTGCCTGCCGGAGGGCCATTTTACCAGTAGTGATTGAACAATGCTGTCTTCTCCCAATCCCACGTGCATGATAGGGTCGATGGAAGACTGAAATCCCCGGGAAGTATACTCCTCCTGCATCTGATCGGTATGGGCCGTTTTGATATAGGCTTTGGCGCCCAACCCATACGTGTTCTTTCCACCGCCTTTAAAGCGGATCCTCAAATAATGCCTGTGCAGCAATGCAGCAGCATTATTCCGGTACACCAAAGCCCCGTCATTCAGATTATTGATGACCATGTCCAGGCTTCCATCGTTATTCAGATCCGCATAGGCAGCCCCGTTATGAATGGACTTTTGAGTGACGCCCCAGTCGGCCGTCACATTGGTGAAGCCGAGATCATGGTTATTCCGGAATACATAATTTTGCAATGGAGTGGAAGGCATCTGCTGTACCAATTTCCACATGTCCACCTTATCGTTGCCCGTCTTCTCTTTGTAGTCGGAAGAGTAGCCGGACGTATACTTGACAAAATCCAGGTTGGTCATGTCCCGCAGTATCCCGTTGGAAATGAAGAGGTCCTTCCACCCGTCATTATCGAAATCAGCGAATAAAGGGGCCCAGCTCCAATCAGTATTGGATATGCCTGCCATCTGCCCGACTTCACTGAAGATGGGTACGCCATTGCTGTCGGTTCCATTATTCAATTGAAGGGTATTGCGCATCTGCTGATGATGAAGGCCGTGCTCCACCCGCATCGTATACTTGTCATAGCCGTCTGCGCCCCGCAGGAGTTTCTGCCGGTGATTGCTTTCCGGCAGCATGTCCAGCACGGCAATGTCAGGCTTGCCGTCATTATTGTAATCCGCTATATCGGAACCCATGGCGAACTCGGAAATGTGACCGGCTGCCTTGTCCAATACTTCCCGGAAAGTTCCGTCGTGATTATTTAAGTAAAGGAAATCCCTTTCGTCATAATCGTTGGTGGTATAAATATCGGGCCACCCGTCATTATTCACGTCACTGATGGAAACGCTGAGACCGAAATTCAGCCCGCTGCCGAATATGCCCGCCTGCTCGCTGACGTCGGTGAAATGCCCATTGTCGTTCCGGTATAACCGGTTACCGAATTGGGGATGCCGTTTGGCCCTGAGCGCATCCGTATTATAGAAAGGGTTGTAGAACATGTCGGCGTGATTGACCATGAACATATCCAGGTCTCCGTCGTTGTCCATGTCGAAAAAAGCGACGGTCGTAGTATAGGTGCCCGGGGCATCCAGTCCGTACGCCTTTGCCGATTCTGTAAAAGTGGGAATGCCGTTCTTCACTCCATTATTAATATATAGCTCATTGGCGCGTTCCGAATCCGTGCCGGGCCCTGAATAGCATACGTAAATATCCAGCAATCCATCCCCGTTCACATCCGCCATGACTACACCGGTCTTCCACTTAGACCGGCCCCGGACGCCGGCCTGATCGGTAATATCCTCGAATTCAAAGTTACCCTTATTGAGGTACAATTTATTGGGGCCCATATTGGACGTGAAGTAAATGTCCGGCAGACCGTCTCCATTTACATCCCCGATGGCCACACCACCGCCGTTATATATGTATTCATAGGTAAGTACATTGTAATTCTCATCTTCCTTGATGTCATTCCTGAAATCGATATGCGTTTGGCTGGCGGGCATTTCCGTGAAAAGGGTCATTTTTTTATTACCGCAGGATAATAAACCGCCGATCAGAATAACTATAGCGAGCCTGGTTGCCGATACCTCCATAGTTTACAATATTAAATATCATTTTATCACTATCCTAATTTCTTAGTGTACTACAAGCGATACTACACTGCTATCGGAGTTCCATTTGGCATCGGTCACTTTCAAGGAAAACGAGTAGTTGCCCGGGGCTACGTTGTATATAGTATCCCTGATCCATGTTTGGATCCCCATTTGAAGGCTGGGGCCACCTGTTTGTTGGAACAGCCTGTATACTCCAACGGACTTGCTGCCGTCCAGGACTATTTTATTATGCCCGATGACGATGGCCTTAAACGCTGCCCGGGGGCGAGCGGATGTGAATACGGCGCATTCGGGGCAATAAGGGGCCGTGGGTGTTCCGATACACAACTGGGGAACGGATGGGATCAATGCCTGGCCGATGGGAGTAACAATGACAGGACGTGTCTGATCAAAGGCGTTCGGATACTGCGCTGCGATATGCCCTGATGAAGCGTTACAAGGAATGACTCCGTTGCCCAATAAGCCGGCTTTGTTCCTGCCCCAGCCCAGGATATGGCCGTTATAATCTTCTGCGAACGCATAATAGGAAAGGGCATTATTGGTATAAATGGTCCTGACCTTCAGCCCCGGTGCAATTTGAACGGGCTTACGTTGCAAGTAATCGCAGGGAGATTGATCCCATTGATACGGCGTAACGCCATTCACCCCTTTATAGGTGGAGAAATTGAGTTCAAAGCCATTCCCGCAAGCGCCCTGCGAATTATCCCCCCAGGCCCAGGCCGAACTGTCGCTCAATCGCGCGTAGGATGCATTATTATTAGTCCATATCCCGGTGATAGGCGACCTGAATCGTAACGCGCTATCCAGCAGGATGGGCCTGAGCGTTCCGCCGTAAGGCGTCTCATACTGGTAAGGTCCGCCATTTCCGAAGCCTACACCCAGGAAGCCCAAAAACGGGCTCCATCCGTACAGCTTGCCGGACTTCAACAGCGCATAATGCCAGTTATTGCCCCCCGCAATATCTATGGCCGGACCGGGCAGTAAAATTTTTGTGGGCCTGGACCAATTCGGGCTTGCGCTGCCTTGTCCCAGGTTACAAAACCATAGGTTCACTCCATCATTCCCGCCCCAGGTATAGACATTCCCCAGGGCGTCCAGGGCAATGCCAATCTGGGAGAAGCATATCTTTTTAATAAACACGCCTGCAGGAAAACGGATTTGAACGGGGCGCGTGAAGACTCCACCGGCCGTCCCGTCACCGGCAAGACCCGTATGTAACCAGCCCCATGCCCAGACGGTACCGTCGGATTTCACGGCAGCCGTTGACCAGCCATAACTGGATCCCGCCCCACCGCCTCCGCAGACGATCTGTATCACCTTTCCAAATGTATTACCCTTGTTATCCGTAGCCACCCGTTGAGGACCATTGGCCCCTGCCGTATTGCCAATACCCAGTTCGCCGTCGTTGTTATCCCCGAGCGTGTATACATTGCCCGAACCATCAAGAAAGGCTTCATGGTGTGTTCCGGCGGCCACTGCTACAATGGTCTTGGGTAAACCCCGGATCGGTTGTGCATTACCCTTGATCTGCCAGACGGTGTGCATCGCTTTATCAAGCCATAGGTTGTAGTATTCTCCAGGGCTCGCCTCATATCGCTGCGCAACAGCCGTCAATGCCGGTAAAAGAATAATCAGCAATAAAAAAAATCTGTTCATAATTATTTAACGTCCAGGAGGGCACTATTTAACGCCCAGAAGGGCGGTTACGATCGATTCCCATTCCTTTTCCAACGGATCCGGAGGCATCTTTTTACCAGCCCTGCCATACCAGTAATTCGCATTTCCGGGATCACCTTCCTGGCGATGCAGGTAGGCGTGTACCCAGTACCCTTCCTTCGTTTCAATATCCTGAGCGACCGCGTGCGCCCGCTCCCAATCGCCTCTTCCGGCATACCATAAAGCCGCGAGAGGGCCTGAAACAGCCGCAGGAGGGCTATCCTGCTTTAACGATGCTTTGAATGCCGTGAAGTTCATAATGACTCAAATTTACTTAGATTTGTAAGACAACGTTTCATTATGAAGGCAATTTGGAATCAGGAGGTCATTGCAGAAAGTAATGACACCATAGTGGTGGAAAATAATCAATATTTTCCGTCTGACGCGGTAAAAAAGGAATTCCTGAAAGCATCGGATACACATTCCATCTGCCCATGGAAAGGGGAAGCGTCTTATTACAGTATCGAAGTGGATGGAAAATTGAACAAAGATGCTGCCTGGTATTATCCGGACCCCAAAGATGCAGCGAAAGAAATAAAGAATTATATCGCTTTCTGGAAAGGGGTTCAGGTTTCCTAACTCCTTTTAACTGATACCCGGTACCGAAATGAAAAATCATCAAAGGAACGACAACAGAAAGCCGGAAGATTACCTCAACCTTAGCCGCCGTCCCTCTATCAATCACTTAAAGACCGAAGTTAAAAAGTCAGAAAACAAATCTACTTTTTACCAGACCAGGGATTTTATCGCCAGGCATTTGTGGACCTGGATTTATCATTATCTGAAAAGCCGTTTCGGGGCGCGGCACCCTTACCCGGATTATAAAAGCCCGGAAACCGGCATCTACCGGCTTCAAAAAAACGGTTCTTCTTCTATTATCATTGGTATCGTCAGTGACTGGGCCACCGGAACCAAAGAGGCCAAAGAGATCGGCCTGGACCTGGGCGCAAAAAAACCAGACTATACGATTCACTTAGGGGACACTTATTACGTAGGAACATCAGAAGAAATAGACGCTAATTTTATTCATGGAAACTGGCCCCGGGGAAATACCGCCAGCTTTGCGCTTCTTGGCAATCACGAGATGTATTCGCGGGGCATTGCCTTTTTCAACAAATTACTTCCTCTCTTAGGGCTCAGGACGGGCGACCAGGTATATGCAGGGCAGAAAGCAGGTTTTTTCTGCCTGGAAAATGATCATTGGCGTGTTTTAGGGCTGGATACCGGATATCATTCGGTCACTAAAGTTCCAGGCCTTGAAATGCTTCCCTGGTTTGCCGGAGACTGCCGGTTGGATCCCATAGTCATGAACTGGCTGAAGAATACTGTAAAGCTAGGCGACCCTGCAGATAAGCGCGGCCTCCTCATTCTTACGCATCACCAATATATCACTGGCTTTGAAGACGAGTCTGAATTCCAGGCTACGGCCGATCAATTGGCCACCCTGATCGGCCATGAGAGGCCAGTGGTCTGGCTCTGGGGACACGAACATAAATTATCCGTTTTCGAAAAGGTCCAGACAGGAAATGGCATAACGGCTTATGGGAGGTGCATCGGGCACGGTGGTATGCCCATTCAGCTAAAAGCAGCCGATTTCAAACCTTCACCCGATAAGCAAGGTTCCTCCAAGCTGGTGGCGTTCGATCGGCGTCAGAAGGGCGTCATCCTCCATACACCGGTTGGACATAATGGGTATGTGCTGGCTAAGATCGATGATGAAGTCCTGCTCCTGGAATACCGGGACGAAAAAAATGCTTTGCTCAAAGAGATCTGGCGGGTGGACGCAGAAGGGAAGATTGCAGGATCGATCCAAGCCTCCGATGACCTGACCTTGTTACCGGGAAAAACCTGGGAGGACGCCGTTCGCTAGCGCCAATGATATCAATGAAAACAAGAAATATGCATAAAGGAAGAGTACTCATCATTTGTTTGATACTCCTGGCCTCACCCATGCTCATCTCCTGGGGCGTCACCGGGCACCGGACCATTGGCAGGATTGCAGAAAACCACTTAAGCGCCAATGCAAAGGCCGCTGTACTCGCGCTATTGAGTAATGAAACGTTAGCCGACGCCAGTACCTGGGCGGATGAAGTCCGCTCACAGCCTGAATACCAGCAAACCGCGCCCTGGCATTTTTTAAACTTGCCCCTGGGTTTAAGCTACCCGGATTTCGAAAAACAGGTGGAGGGTATGTCCGGGGATAATGTGTATAGCGCCTTGCAGAAATGCGAACATGCCCTGGGCGATCCTGGCACCTCCAGGGCTCAACAGATAGAAGCCCTCAAGTTTATCATCCATTTTGTGGGGGATATGCACCAGCCTATGCATATCAGCCGGGCAGAAGACAAAGGGGGAAATACCATCCAGCTTAATTACGAAGGCAACGGCACGAACCTGCATAGTCTCTGGGACACCCGGCTGCTGGAACACCAGGGACTTTCCGATGTGCAATTGGCCGAAAAATATGATCAGGCAACCCCGCAACAAATCAAACAATGGCAGAGCGATCCACCCCTCAGATGGATATGGGAGAGCTATGAGATCAGTTCCCGTCTCTACGCGGAAATAGATGCAATGAATAGCCGAAGCATCGGTGATGCTTATTATGAAGCCCATATTCCCATTGTCGCAGACAGGATTGAAAAAGCCGGTATCCGGTTGGCAGGAGTTCTGAATGCCATTTTCAAAAATGGTGGCGGGTCTGCGCCAAGCGCGTCCGCATTGAGCGGGTCTGCATCGAGCGGGTCTGCGCAATTGCAAAATAAAGACACGACCATCTGTGACAAAGTATATGGAGTCAAGGTTTTTGAAAGCTCACAAATGGTCCTTCTCAATGTAGGAGGCGAATACCCCAACCAGAAGCTCACCATTGTAATCAAGGGGAAGAACAGGGATAAGTTTCCCCTCTCGCCTGAAGTCGCTTTCAAGGATAAAAGCATTTGCGTGACGGGGGTGGTCATTAGTTACAAGGGGAAACCGGAAATAGAAGTGACAGAACCAAGCCAGATTACCGTGGGGCAGGAATAGAGGGGAAATCTTTCTACGGTTTTGGGGCTACAAGTGACGGGAGCGACGTTTGCCTGGCAAAGAATGTCTGTAAAGGCTTTGATCCAAAGGGGATTAAATATGGCAGGATTTTAGTCTGTTACTTAGTAAATAAGATTTATGAAAACGAATAGTTTGAAAAGCATTCTGGGTGCGTGCCTGATGGCAGGGGTCCTTGTTTTTTCAATATCCGGGTGCGTGGAACACAGGTACTATCACCAGTATCATCACCATAGCCCCGATTATTATAATCGTCGTCACATGGCGCCACCACCGGGAGTGAGCGTGGATATACACAATTGATTTTACTTTTATCAAAGGACGGCCTTGCCCCTTAGCCATTTGATCATATGAGGATACGGCGGCACACCTTGTGCCGCCGCATTCTTTTGATCGTAGCACAAACCCAGCCACTGAAGGCCCGGCAGGCCTATATAACTTCCCGAAGTGAATTGTTCAATATACCAGTCTGAAGCCCCTTTATAGCCATTTGGATGAAAAACGAATTCCGGTGGCAGTCCTAACCGTATAGCGGCAGCATAAGACCAACATATCGCCATAATCTCCTCTCCCATGGCTGCCGAATAGTCTTTCCCTTTACCCATATCCCCACCCACGGCAGTACGTTCTTCCACAGGTGTTACGGCAATATGCCCTGCTTCGTGCAATAAATCACCGGGATATAGCAATTTTTCCGGGTCAACAATCAACGCCCCGTTGCGGATCAATATGCCCGGAACAATTGTTTCTTCTGTAATCGTTTCCTCTATGAAAAGAATGCCTATTTCGTTCAGGAACTTCTTTATCTCATGCATAGGTTCTGATTATTTCCTCTCCAGCAATTGGAAGAACTGATCCAACTGAGGAAGAATGACAATACGGGTACGCCTGTTGGCAGCGCGTCCTTCTGGAGTATCATTAGAATCCACCGGTTCGTATTCACTACGCCCTGCTGCCGTAATATGAGCGGCGGGCAAGGAATATTTATTCTGAAGGATCCTGACCACGGCCGTAGCACGCTTGACGCTCAGGTCCCAATTATCCAGCAAAACGCCCTTCTTAAAGGGAATATTATCGGTGTGCCCCTCAACCATAAATTCTATGCTGGGTTGATTTTTAAGCACCAATGCCACTTTCCCTAATACTTCGTTGGCCTTTTCGGTGACGTCATAACTGCCGCTTTTGAACAGCAGCTTATCGGAGATGTCAATAAAGACAACGCCCTTTTCCACCTTGATATTGATATCCTGGTCGTCCAGGTTGCCAATGGCCCCCTTCAGGTTCATGACCAGCGCCATGTTCAACGAATCCTTCCTTGCCATGGCAGCCTGGAGGTCCATAATATAGGCGTCTTTAGCCCCGATATTGTCCAATGATTTACTGATGCTTTGCGCCTGGGAAGCGGTGATCACGGAAAGGTCCTGCAATTGTTTCATTGCCGAATTATTATTTTCCTTCAGAAGCGCCATTTGACGGTTCAGTTCATCAATCTTATTTTCCAGCGCCGTTTTTTGAGCGCTTAGATTCGCGCCCGAATCCTGGCAGGATCTCAAAGATGATTGCAAACTATTATAAATGGCATATAGCGAATCATATTTCGTCTGCGATGTCACCTGCATCGTTTGAAACTTCTTAGTGCTCACGCAGGAAGCCAGCATAACGGCGCCAAGACCTGCGGCAATGATCTGTTTATATATCATATGTGAGGTATTTAATTCAAAGTAAGTTAGTTATCCGGCGTCTTATATCAATATCTGCGCCAATAATATAATTGTTAAAACCGCATTCCTACCGTAAAATAGGGATACGATCCTTCCGTTGAATGTCCCACCACCAATCGGAGTACGGCCATCTGGGCCGGGGCAAAATAAACGCCGCCTCCTACACCCTGGTGCCCGGTATCGCTGTTATAACCGCTGGCCCATACCTTGCCAATATCGTAAAAACCCACAACGCCGATTTGCCCTTTTTTAAAAGGTGCCGGTCATTAGGTGGCGAGGCTTCTTCTCTTGATCAATCGGTTAAAACCTCCACAGGCAGGCTATTGAAATGAAGATCTCAAAAAATATACGGGCGCTGTTTTGATTGAGTTTTCGCAGATTAACAATGGGTTACCCTTGCGGCAATTAGAATCGCCGCAAAAAAGGCATATCGGAGGACAAAATCTGCCGCAAACTAATGAAAATCAATATCTTCTAATCCAACACTCTACATGGCATATACATTTGGCCATTTATAATCTATTTATATCCGGCCAAATATCCCCAATTACGACACATTTGGCCACTTATATGATCATTATATGTGGCCAAAACCATACCTTTAAGCCTTATTTATACCTTTATGGAACCCATTATAGGCAGAAAGGAGGAGATAATAATTCTGGAAGACGCCTTGAAAACAAAGGATGCTGGCCTGATTGCAGTTTATGGGCGACGCAGAGTCGGTAAAACTTTTCTCATAAGGAATTTTTATGCCGACAGACTAGTATTTGAACTAACAGGAATGTATGGAGGATCGTTGAAGGATCAACTACTGCAATTTAGCAGGTCCCTACAGAAAGCAACGGGATCTACGTTGTCTCTAACTCCCCCCAACTCCTGGGTAGAAGCATTTCAAGCACTTGAACAGTTCCTGGATAAGCTGCCCAGGCGAAAAAAATTAGTGATTTTCCTGGATGAATTCCCCTGGCTTGACAGCCGGAAATCCGGCTTTCTCTCAGCCTTTGAGCATTTCTGGAACTCTTGGGCGAGTCGGCAGGCTCACTTGTTGTTTGTTATCTGCGGCTCAGCCGCCTCTTGGATGATTCGCAAAATTGTAAATAACAGAGGAGGCCTGCACCACCGGATAACGCAAAAAATGAGGCTGTTACCATTCACGCTGGCAGAAACCGAAACATACCTGAAAAGTAAAGGAAGCAATTTGGACCGATACCAGATACTACAGCTCTACATGGCACTCGGTGGTATTCCTCAATACTTGAATAATGTCAGAAAGGGAGACGGCGCTTCACAAGCGATCGAAAGAATCTGTTTTACAAAAAATGGTTTACTAAATGGCGAATTCAATAACCTCTATAACTCACTTTTTGACATGGCAGATAGTCACCTAAAGGCTGTCCGAGCTCTTGCTGCCACCCCTAAAGGGCTGACTCGCCAAGAGATTATTGAAGGTTGCGGGCTTAGCTCAGGTGGTCGTACGACAATGATGCTAGATGAATTAGAACAATCCGGCTTCATTAAATCAAATAAGCCGTATGATAAAGAGATTAAAGATGCCATATATCGCTTGATTGATGAATTTTCATTGTTCTATCTAAAATTCATGGACAAGGCCAATGACGCAATGAGTTGGGCCAGGCTGAGCGAAGGTGCCTCTTACAAAATATGGAGCGGAATGGCATTTGAAGCCGTCTGCCTGAAGCATATTAATCAAATCAAAAGTGGCCTCGGACTTATGGAAAAATTGACAAAAGAAGCAAGCTGGAGATATGTCCCGCCAAAAGGCTCAAAAGAGGATGGCGCGCAGATTGATCTACTGATCGACCGGGATGACCATAACATTAATATTTGCGAGTTAAAATTCTATACGGGTGAGTTAACTATCAGTAAATCCTATGCCGGCGAGCTACAACAAAAACTAGATGTTTTTCAGGAAAAGGTTAAGCCCAGAAAAACATTGTTCCTTACTTTAATTACAACTTACGGAGTTAAAGAAAATAGCCACTCAGACAGCTTGGTCAAAAAAAGCCTGACAATGGACGTGCTCTTCAATTAATCGTTGCCTGACAACGACCATCAAAAACCGGACATTTAAAACATGGAACTACCCTACTTGTACCAGACGTTGCGACAACCAATCTACAATCGACTATGCTTAAAATTGTTCAGTAAGTCTTCATCCTGCTCCTTCAATTCCTCCGGCAACTTTTTGATCACCGTTTCGACCTTGGGCTGAGACACCGTCTTTCCCGGTGGGTCCACCCAGTTGTACCTGCCATTCCATTTCGAGCCGACGTTGACGGGCGCGGCATCTATGAACTGCTGGAATCCGTCTTCAAACTTATCTTTTTGCTCTTGTGTGGATGCCATAAACTCCATTTTATTTTATCCGTAGCGATACCCCTCCATGGGCGGAATGAGATGAACAATTTGCAACAAATATTTGATGTCGCCAAGTTCAGCTTGCATACCTTTCAGAACATCGTTAATCGAATAGGGTATCCATAGTTAGCTCATGGTAAACTGCATGACGACCTGGTCATTGTTAGAATTATTGAATGGCCCCTCGCCTGGCTGACTTATCCGAATTGAACATCAGCACTTGCCCGAACAGCCTTTCCTGGGTAAAAATATGTATCTCCGGGAAATCCTTAAATTCAACCGACTGTCATGCTAAAAGACATTTTTTCTTGTTTACCCCTAAATTTGCGACCTATGACATATTTCTTTAAAGCAATGATTATTGGCTTATTGACTGTCAACGCTCTGGGACAGGTTATCGCACAAGCTCCCGAAGGACCAATAGAGCAGCCCTACTACCACTCGACCCCGGAGAAAATAAACGACCTCATTGACACCAAACTCGATGTCCGGTTCGACTATCCCAAGTCCTGGCTATACGGTAAGGAATGGGTGACGCTAAAACCTCACTTCTACCCGACGGATTCGCTCAAACTGGACGCCCGCTATATGGACATCGAAAAGATCGCCATTGTCCGTAACGGCCAAATGACTCCGCTGCAATACCAATATGACAGCATCCACCTGAATATCAAGCTGGACCGTATCTACAAAAGAAACGAACATTATACTATCTATATCGCTTATACCAGTAAACCCAACAACGTTCACGACCGGCCCGCCTTCAAGATGGATGGAAAGGGACTCTGGTTCGTCAACCCCAACGGAGCCGATCCTGATAAGCCTACCCAGATATGGACCCAAGGGGAAGCCGAGAGCTCCTCTTGCTGGTTTCCAACCATCGACCATCCCAATCAAAAGACGACCGATCAGATCAGCATGACCGTCCCCGGGAAGTATACCACCCTCTCGAACGGTTTGCTCATCAGTCAGAAGTCCAACGGCGACGGAACCCGCACGGACATTTGGAAACAAAGCCTTCCTCATTCTCCTTATCTGTTTATGATGGCAATCGGAGAGTTTAAGATCTACCATGATAAATGGCACAATAAGAATGTGGACTATTATCTGGAACCAGATTATTACCCTTACGCTAAACAAATCTTCGGGCAGACACCCGAAATGATAGAGTTGTTCTCTCAAACCCTGGGGGTAGACTTTCCTTGGGAAAAGTACGCACAAGTCGTCGTTCGCGATTATCCGCTGGGCGCCATGGAAAATACATCCGCAACCCTCCACGGCGACTATGTCCAAAATAGACCTTGGGAGCTGATCGATGATCCCAACGGCTCCGGCGGCACGACCATTGCGCACGAACTCTTCCACCAATGGTTCGGCGACTATGTCACCTGCGAGAGTTGGAGCAACGAAACCCTGAACGAATCCTTCGCCGTCTTTGGTGAAAAATTCTGGAACGAAAAGAAATACGGGAAAGACGACGGCGACTCCAAACGCTTCGACGAAATGAACGCTTATCTTAACAATCCCACCGCCTCCGGGCAGGCCCTTACGCCTTTTGTCTATACGGACGAGGAAGGGGTCAACGGCGCAAATATCTACGATAAAGGCGGCATCGTCATCAACATGCTTCGCACTTATCTGGGCGATTCTGCTTTTTTTAAAGGATTGAATCTCTATCTCAGGAAACACGCTTTCTCCAACGCCGAAGTCCACGACCTGCGGCTGGCAATGGAAGAAGTCTCCGGCCAGGATCTCAACTGGTTCTTCAATCAATGGTACTATGGCACCGGTCATCCTGTCCTCGATATCAGCTATCAATGGGATGCCACTCAAAAGAAGGAAACGGTCATTATACAGCAGAAACAGCAAGGACAGATATTCCAAATACCCATGGCTGTCGACTGTTATGTCGCTAACCAGGTCATCCGGAAAAATATCTGGCTAAGCCGACCTATCGACACATTGAACTTCGATCTGCCCGGACAACCTGCCTTAGTCAACGTCGATGCCGAGAAACAGTTGCTCTGTAAAAAGACCGATCACAAGACGATCGCCGAGTTCGCCTTCCAATACCAACATGCTCCCCGGTATCTGGACAGGCTGGAGGCTATAAATACCGGCGACCTGGATATCACGACCGCGGCCTTGCATGACCGCTATTATGGCCTGCGCATCAAGGCCATCCGCTCCCTGAAAATGGATAGCGTGGCCCTAGCTGCCAGGATCGAGCCGGCGATGGTAACCCTGGCCACCAGGGACTCCAACTATCTCGTACGCGCAGCCGCCATCACGGCCCTTGCAAAAACCAACTCAAATGCCTATCTCAATCTCTATAAGTCGTCCCTTCAATGTCCTTCCTATACGGTCAAAGGCGCAGCCTTGATCGCCATCAACGGGGTAACGCCCGCCGACGCGATTAGCCTAGCCAGATCAATGGCTGCCGATGGCAAGGGGCAGCTCGGGATAGCCGTCCTGAATATTTATGCCACCAGCGGCTCCGACCCCGAATGGCCCGCCCTTATCAAGAGATTTGACAAGGGGAATCCTCAAGATAAATTCGATCTCGCCATTAGTTCCATGGCCACGATGCTCACCCGCCTCAGCAACAAACAATATGTTGCCGAAGGGATCAACGCCATCCGCGACCTGGCCATCCGTTATAAGAGGTATGGCATGGCGCCCAAGCTGGTTGCCAGCCTGCAAACCATCAGCGATGCCCGCCGGAAACAGGGCGATGAAGCATCCGCCGCCGCCGCCGAAGACGCGATAAAAAAGATCAATGAAGGGTAACCTTCCAAAACAAAATATAGCTATGGAAAGAACTCTGCTAATTTGAATTAAGCCGTGCAAATCAATGATTTGCACGGCTTAATTTCTTCTGGAGGTGACGAGAGTTCTATCGAACACCTTGTCGCCCTTTTAACACTGGTCAACAAATAAAACATTAAATAATATTATAAATCGTCTGACAAGGCTGTTTATAGTATAACGGCTATCCGATATTTTGCTTGGGTTCTAAGCGTTCGAAAATTATATTATATATCATTACAGTCAGGTTTAACCTGACTGGACACCTATGAAAGATAGGCATATTTTGGCTCTTTTGCTAATGTTTCGTACCATTGCAGTCAGGTTTTACCTGACTGAGCGACTATGAAAGGCAAACACATTTCCACGCAATCGGGCTCGATCCTTTCCTACTTTCAGGAAAAGGACCAGGATCGTTTTGAGTACCAGGAGGCTTTTAGTGCTTTGCCCAATTCTAAAGAAGGAGCGATCAGAGAACTATTGAGCGATATGACCCGCCGCGGTCTGCTACTCCGTCTCCGGAAAGGGGTATACCAAATCATTCCCTTCGAACAAGATTCCGCCACGTACCTACCAGAATGGCATTTGGCAGCGGCAGGTATCGTTAAAGGTGCTGACTATTATATCGCGTATTATTCCGCCCTGCAACTTCACAATCTGATCACACAACCCTCGCTGAAAGAGCAGATCGTAGTATCCAAACAGCTCCGCCCTTCCACCCTCACCCTCAAGAATGTGACATTCCAGTTCATCTATCATAACCCCACCCATTTTTTCGGAGTCAAGAAGACCTGGATCGATAACTTTCACCAAGTCCCTTGTTCCGACCTGGAAAAAACCCTCGTCGACTGTCTGTTCAAACCGGACTATGCCGGCGGCATCGTGGAGATTGCTAAGGCCCTGTACTCCGCCAAACAAAAATTGCAGTTCGACAAGCTGTTGACCTATGTTCAACGTTTCCAGTCACAAGCAGTCAGCAAGCGACTGGGCTTTCTACTGGAGCTACTCGGCATCAGCACCCCTATTATCGACTCCTTGCAAAAAGCCAAAACCGCATCATATGTGCTGTTGGATACTGAGCTCCCGAAGTCCGGGCCTATGGTCAGCCGTTGGAGCATCCAGCAAAACCTCGACACGGAAACCATTAAATCCGCTATTTACACATGATCAAAGCCAAAGAAATCCAACAAAAAGCTCGGCAAAACGGTGTCCGAGATACGCAGATAGAAAAAGACTATATTATCTCCTGGATTCTCCGCGGCGTTGCGCAACATGAAAACCTCTCGAAGTGTTTGGTCTTCAAAGGTGGCACTGTTTTAAAAAAGATCTATTTTGACGACTACCGGTTTTCGGAAGATCTGGATTTTACGTTGCTTGACCCGGAGATTACGAATGACCAACTCTTTGCCTGGTTCAATGAAACCTTCGCCTACGTCCGGGAAACCGCCAACATTCCACTTTCGCTCCAAGACAATCATGAACACCAGGACGGCGGCGTTAACTTTTATATCCAGTATGTCGGTCCGTTGGGTGGTATCGGCAGTAACAAATCCGTCAAAGTAGACATTTCCAGAAGTGAGAAACTGGTTTTCCCACCGGTTCTAAAGCCAGTCATTATCAACTATAGCGATCTGGACAAACATATGCTACTTTGTTATCCTTTGGAGGAAGTCTTGGTAGAGAAGCTGCGCTCGGTCATGCAGCGGATGCAAGCTCGTGATTTCTTTGATATTTGGTATCTCCTGGAGGAGCATGGCCTGGAAATCCAGTTCCACCACGCTGAGTTTTGTGAGAAATGTACACACAAGGGATTAAATCCAAACGACTTCCTTAAAAAGATGGCGGAACGTCTGCCTCAATATAAAGCCCGTTGGAAGAACTCAATGGAAGGGCAGATCCAAGAACTACCCGACTTTGACAAGGTGTCACGGGAGGTGCAAAAACATCTGAAAAAAATACCGCTTTAGCCTTACTATCGGAGATCAAACAGATCCTTATTTTTATCTATTATTAATAGAACAATAACAAATGATCTTCAAATATTTTAAAGGGCCGACTGATGAAATGAGCGACCTTGTAAATGACAAATCAGTTTGCTCAATTTGCGGCAAAACAGATTATTGTTTTGCATTAGACTACACAATTACTGATGTATTTATAGATGAAGAAAAGGAAGAAAAACTTGGATGCTATACGTGCTTAAAGGAAGGACGTTTCGAATTTTGGCATGATACTGAATATGGAATGCTCGATGAAAAAGGTCTGAGCAAGATTTATAAACACAATATGAATAACCCACCCTCAATTGTTGCCGACAAGCTAGTAGAATTAAGAAGAACTCCCCAAATCGTGACCTGGCAACAAGAATTATGGCTTACGCATTGCGATGATTTTATGATTTATAAAGGCACATGGGAACCTAAGGATTTCTACTTAAACAGTATAGATGGTGATGGAAAAGCCTTTTTTATGAGTATGACTGATAAGGAAATCGATCATTTATGGGATGATAGTTTACCTGAGAACGAAACAATCCTAAAACAATGGCACTCTACTTACTATGTATTCGAATGTAGTCATTGCGGCAAACTGCGTGGCAATTGGGATTGCGATTAGTATAACTTCTCTTATCCTTGTAAAACTAACGAATGAAGAATAACCAAACTAATGAAATATTTACTTATCCTACTTTTAGTCGTCGCCAGTAAGGCGGCATGGAGTCAATCTAAGCTGCTCGACGCCAAAAGCGATACATCGTTTTGGTTTCGACTGAAACAACACGATGCAGAACGGCTTGGCCTCTCCGATTTGACTAAAGCTTCCGATAGCCTTCACTTCAGATATTGGATGGAAAACCAGGCAGTAGATATTTGGACCAATGACTATGTGACTTTTTATGGGAACATTTCCAATCATACCGAAACCGTCCAAAATAATCAGAAGAGTAGCCGCTCAGTAAAAGCTCCCAAATTCTATAGCAATAAAACCGCTTTAACTCCGGCACAAGCCAAGGAGATTTTTAAGCTATTCGATCAAGTTCACTTATTTCAGATCCCGTCTGATAAAAATATCAAGGGCTGGGTCCAGGGGTTCGATGGCGAAGAATTACTATTCGAGTTTTCGACGAGGCAAGTCTACTCCTTCACAACATATTGGACACCTTCGGCGCAGAAAGATATACCGGAAGCCGATACTCTAAGCAAATTAAATCAGGAACTAAGATCACTATTAAACCTGAACGCAAGCTGGAATACTTTTCTCTCAGGCCTTCCAGTCGGGTGTTATAGGTACGGCGAAATGGTTACGGAGTGCACTATGCGTAAAAGTCGTCATAAAAAACAAGTGAAATAACTCTGAGTTCGATCTCTCGTCAGCCATCAACAAAAAAGCCGCTGAAAATCAGCGGCTTAAAGAAGGTGGAGGCGGCGAGTTTCGAACCCGCGTCCGGATTTGGAATCCGATGACCGAGAAGTATTGTAAAAATCACATAAGACCCAATTTGTTTCCTGACCATCCTGGAAAAAGGACGCGGTCATTATTCAGGGATAAATGCTTGTCTGCCACTTCGCTGAACACACTGCGAAAATCGGTGGTGACGGGCAGGTCTCTGCCGTCTTCCAGGTTTTCAACGGAGAGTGCGGGCATATTCCCGTACACCAGGCCGCCTTTGATGTCGTTGCCCAGAATAAAATTACACGATGCCCGCCCATGGTCCGTGCCACCGGTTCCATTTTGGTGAACGGTGCGGCCAAATTCTGTCATCGTCATGACGGTACATTCATCCTGATAGGCGCCCAGATCGGTCCAGAAGGCGGTGATGCTGCTGCTGAGATCGCTGGCGGAGCGGGCGAACACTCCGTTTTCTGTTCCCTGGTTGAAGTGTGTATCCCAACCGGTGGATTCAGTGAAAGCGACTTCCAGGCCTACATCCATTTTAATCAGTTGCGCTATTTGCTTCAGGGCGCTTCCCAGTGCGGTGTTTGGATAGACTGCACCTTCAGCCGGTTTATAATTGGCGGTCCCTGTTTTCTGCAAGAGCTTGACGGCGTCAAAGCTTTCTTTACCGGCCTGCTTTAAAAGATTCGAGGAGGTCTGATCGTAGAGGTCTTCGAAACTTTTGGCGGCCATGTTGGCGGCTAATGGATTCCCGCGCATTTGGATGGCAAAGTCCTGCAGGTTGCTGATGGCAAGGGAAGGATTGTCTCCGTAAAAAGACCGGGGTATGGCAGACGTTAAACTAACGGCCTGGAATGGGGTGGCGGGAGCAGCGTCATGGCCAAGGAGGCCTACCGCCCGGTTGAGCCATCCGCTGGCAGTGCCTTTATCGAAGGGAGTGCCCGACTCCATATAATCCTGTGCATCAAAATGAGAGCGGGTGTTGTTGGGGGAGCCAATTCCCTGTACAATCGCAAGGCGTTTGTCCCGGAAAAGGGTCTCAAAGGAACTCATGGAGGGGTGTAAACCAAAACGGCCATCCAGGTCGACCAGGGGAGTGTTTGTACCGGCCTTGGCCGCCGACATAAAAAGGGTTGGCCTTGCGGCCTTCAGGTAGTCATCGGTAAAGGGCGTGACCGCCATGAGGCCATCCATAGCGCCCCGTTGAAAGATACAGACCAGGGTCTTTTTCTTTTTATAAGGGGCATACCTTTTTTCAGCGGCGGCAGCCTCTGCAATAAAGCCGGGTATTCCCCCCACCAAACCAATGCCGAACAGGGCTAATCCCCCTCCCTTTAAAAACCCTCTTCTCGATATCATGGTATACGTTTTATCTGTGTAATTACCTTCGTTGGTATTCCGGAGAACCAATCAGGATGCCTACCACCTGGGAAAGCATGGAATTGTTATCGGCGACGGCCTTCGCGTTGGCGTGGCCAGGCTCCTGGGCCGGCGTCATACCGGCGTCGGCGTACGTCAGGCCCTGGCTTCGAGAAGCCATGCCGGCATCACCGGAAGCCATCCCCTGGTTCCGAGAAGCCATGGCGTCACTACCGGCCATGTCCTGGTTCTGCATACCCGGATTTTGGGCAGTCATACCCTGTTTCCTGGGAGCCATGCCGACGTCCTGGTTGGCTGGGGCTTTCCCTGCCGCTGCGTCCACCTTTGTCACTAAATCAGGCTCGTTCAGCATGGGTGAAAGTTGCTTGACAGTTTGATCCAAGTTGCGTTCGGGCATTAACAGTTTGCCGTAAACGATCAGACCGGCTCCGGCGCTTTCAGGCTCATGGTTGTTATTAAGGGCGTTCAGGTCAAAGGTGATCCCCTGTATACGCCGGGAAGCAAGGGCCAGTCCAAAGTTCATCCGGTTGAGCAAACTGCCTGTATTGATCCAATATTGTCCTTTATCGGGGAAGCCCGTGGGCGCCTGATAGTAATACATTTTCTGTCCCATCCGGGTGATCCACTGGTACAGCGGATAAGGCTGGGTAATGGTCGCATGCAGGCCCCTTACGGTGCTAATAGCCAGCTCAAAGGGTGATTTAATTTTTGAACGAAGCGCTGAAGCGCTCCAAAATTCGGGCGCACATACCATGGTTATCAGTACTTGTTTGATATCTCCATTACGGTCGATGAATGTCTTCGCCATCTTATCCACCAGGGCTTGGGGAGGATCGTCATTTACGAAGCGCACGGCTATTTCCCTGGCAATGAATTTAGCGGTAGAGGGATGATGGGCCAGCATCTCCAGCAAGTCAACGCCTTCCTGGTAGCCCCCACCGGCCGGGAATTCTTTCCCCAACACTGTCTTTTCGCCCGTGTCGTGCCGGTTGGCCGCAAACAGGAAATCTCCCTCGTGTACAAATCCCCGTTTTTCTAAGTTATCCGGTCCTATCCTATCCAACATTTTTCTGATGCCTGCTCCATAGCCTGAACTGTCTATGGGATAAACCGTCCATCCTGTCAGCACGCGGGCGGCCTGGGTAACGTCCTGTTGGGTATATCCACCGTCCACTCCCAGGGTATGCAGTTCCATGACTTCACGGGCATAATTTTCATTGATGCCCTGATTGTTCTTCCTTTTAAGCCTTTGCGCATTGCTATCGACGACGGCGCTGGTGAAATTATCCAGATAATACAGCATGGCGGGGGATTGGGCGGTGGCAATGAGCAACTGATCAAATTTACCCAATGCATTCGGGCGTACCACATCCCTTTCATAGGCCGGAATAAATGCGGCGCAATCATTTTTGGTGACTGAAACATTGAAATGATTGAACCAGAAATCGGTAAGGACTTCCTGCAATTGGTTATTGGTGTAGGCCGCCCTTAATATCTTTTGACAAATGAATTGGCGATAAAGCTCCTGCTCGGGTTTGTACCCCTTCTGGGCCATATATGCCTTGATAATATCTTTATATTCCTTCTTGTCGGTTTTAACGGAATCCTTATCAACCACACCATCCCTGACCGCCATGCGTATGACTTCACCATTCCGGGGAAAGACGCTCATTACCTGCGTGTTGCTTAGGTTGATGGCATCATAGCCTTCCAGCATCCGGTCCAGGGAATCGTCTGGTATTGATGCGTTCAACTGCTGTTCAAACCATTTTTCAAGGCCCATACTCATTAGCTGGTCTACTTCTCCGGGTGTTGCACCGTATGTAAACCTGTTTAATAAATGGGCGGCAGCCTGGCGTTCCGTCAGTCCTGCCTGTTTATAAGGGAATGCGTAATGTTTTTTGGCGGGAGCGGGCGGCCTGAAAAAGGCAGACAATACAATACCCAACGCTAAAACGGTCAGGGTGAGGTATAAAGAGAGGGGGGGCCTTTTCATCTATTTAAGACTCCGGAAATGCCATAGGGTTTAATATTTCGGGGCGGGCACCGGGCGCCGGAACCCACCCCGATGTTGCCGCGGCTCCGGGCGTCTTGGAACCTTCCTGAAATTCTCCTAGTTTAGCACCCAATGGACACACAAGACTTTGATATCATTATTGTTGGAGCCGGCCCGACAGGCCTGATGCTGGCCAATCAATTGACCAGGTTTGGGGCCGACTTTCTCGTGCTTGATAAAAAAGCAGGTCCCACGGTGGAATCGAGAGCCTTGGTGGTGCAGGCCAGGAGCATGGAAATTTATGAACAAATGGGCCTTAGTGACACCGTAGTGCAAGACGGGCAGCCTGCCGCAGGTATATCGCTCTATAAAAAGGGGAAACGAAGGGCTTCGGTCAACTTGAAGACGATGGGCCAGAAGGCCAGTCCTTTCCCCTACGTAATGATCTATGAGCAAAAGGATAATGAAGCCTTGCTTTATGGACGTCTGAAGTCCTCCGGTAAGCAAGTGACATGGAATACGGAGATTACCGATATCACAGAGCGGGATGGGCGTTATGTACTCAATAACCGGTATTCCTGCAAATACCTGGTCGCCTGCGATGGAATTGGCAGCCGGGTCCGTGCGTTCTCGGGCATGGCCTTTACGGGTGGCACTTACGAGAACGTATTCTATGTAGCAGATACGCATGCCAGGGGGGTAAATCTTGCTTCGGATATGATGTCACTGTTCCTCACCAAAGCGGAGATCACTTTTATGTTTCCCATGAAAGGCGACCACAAGTTCAGGGTACTGGGCATTTTACCAAAGGAATATTATCACAGGGAAGACATACAATTTGAAGAAATCGTTTCTCACGTAAAATCGAATATACAAGCGCCCGTCGAATTTTATGATACACAGTGGTATTCTACTTACCGGTTGTATTGCAAAAAGGTTGACCACTTTAATAAAGGGAATGTGTTCTTTGCCGGGGACGCCGCGCATGTACATAGTCCGGCGGGCGGACAAGGCATGAATACCGGGCTTCAGGACGCCTACAACCTTGCCTGGAAACTCGCCCTGGTCAGTAAAGGGCAGGCAGGCGCTTCCTTGCTTGATACCTATCATGAGGAAAGGAATCCTATAGCGGAAAGGTTGTTGAGAACAACCGACCGTGTATTCACGATCATGACCCAATCCAATAATTTCTTTGGATTCATTAAGCTGTTTGTCGTTCCAAAGGTGGTTCCCCTGTTCAATACATTCGCGCGCATGCGAAAACTGTGGTTCGGGGAAGTCTCGCAAACAAAGATCAGCTACCACGCGTCTTCCCTCTCGGGGGGCGTGGCAGGAAAAATACAAGCCGGCAGCAGGTTCCCTTATTTCTTTGTGGAGCAGGACGCGGGCGATATCTCTGTATTCCATTGGACCAGGGATCAACAAAAAACGCCCTTTCTGATCATCCTGTACCGTTTGGGTAACCCCTCATTTCCGGGATTGGATCCTGCCCTTTTTTCCCTGGCGTCGATAGCCGATAATCCTGCCAATAGCGATACTTTGAAGGAAATAGGATTTCCCGCCTCCTTTATGATCGTCTTACGGCCTGATAATTACATTGGTTATATTTCAGAAACGGCAGACGTACACGGAATGAACAGCTTTATGAAAAGCCGCTATCATTTAACAGGCGCTGTATGAGGGAAGGCTGGCTCAGCCTTCCTGGCTCCCCAGTTCATCCAGGTTGCAACAGCTCGGGGTGATGATGATATTATTACCTGACTGCCGGAGATAATTCACCACCAGGGACTCTTCCGTACGTGTGGCATATTTTCTCGTGAAAGGAATTTCTGTTTCCTGGATATTCCCGAATCCTGTATCGCCTGCCTGCTGTTTGACGAGGATATTCTTCAGGGCGACGGCCCTTCGGTTCTTTACACTGACGGTATTGGACACGCCAAACAATACTTCCGGTTTGGTTTCCAACCCTATATTAAAAACGTATTGCTCCATCTCTTCAAAATCCAGGTTCTGGCAATTGATATACAGACATCCGTCCCGGATACCCATTACCTTGCCCCCGTACCGGTGACCTTCCGATACCGATTTGACAATGACCTGTCCGTTCTCATGTTCCTTTAATATAAAGGGGGTCTTGATGATGTTCTTGCTTCCGTCTGTTTTCTGGTAATACAAAAAATAATTCCCCAGGTAATAGGTTTTGACCAGGGCCAGGGCCGATTTGCTCAGGCCGGTCCCCGCCACAGGCCCTTTGGCGAGGCTGTAGCCATACTGATCCTTGTGCCCGTTCTTCTCCTTTTGCCAGGCCTCCCAATCAGCAAAAGGAACCTGCAGGAAAACAAGTAATGCGTTTATTTTTACATATTTGGCATTTCCACTCTGCCAATAGCTTTGGAGGGTCTTGCCGCTGACCCAGTTGAAAACCTGGTATTCCCTCAGATTGCCCAAATACCTGGAAAAATCATATATATTATCAAAGTGCAGGTTGAACAGCTGCCTATCCAACTGTTGTTTTCCAATGATCAGGTGCATCTCCACCAAGTCTGTATTGGCAAGGACCTCACGGCTCACCTGCTTGTTAATAGCCCTGGCGACCAGGTTGAACTGGGTCCGGGTGAAATGGCCCCAGTTCGATTCCCTTCCCTTTCCCTTCAGTGCCGCAACGACGGCCGGATGAGATTCAATCGCCTTTCTTATCCTTTCTGAAAGAAGCATCTTCGCATGTCATTATGATAATTAATAATATAACTTTTTTCTTGGTCAAACTAAAACGTAAAATCTGCCTATTTTTTTGACTTATCAATATACTAAACTTTGACCAAACTAACATATCTGATAATCAACGTTTAACTTATTTTCAGTAAAAAAATACGACTTATTTTTAAATACATCTGACTTATTGAAATTCATATTTTTAAACGGTCGCCTGCTTTTTGTGTTTTGAACTGCTTCACCCAAACTAAATAGTCTGTTTATGAACCGAACCGTTCAAATCTTAATGGCCTCATTAAGAGTCATCCTCCCCTGTTTGCTGTTTCCAATGGTCGTACTTGCCCAAAGTCATTCGGTAAGTGGGGTCGTAAAAGATCCGGAAGGGAAGCCTGTGGTGGGCGCCTCCATTTTGATAAAAGGTACGACAAAGGGGGTTAATAGCAGTAGTGATGGAACGTATACCATTGCAAGTGTTTCTCCCACCGATCAACTGGTGGTCTCCTTTGTCGGGTATACGACAAAAACCATCGCAGTAAAAGGCCGGTCTGTTATTGACATTACCCTGGAAGAAGTCAAAAACCAACTGGGGGAAATTATGGTGGTCGGCTATGGCACCCAGAAAAAAAGCGACATCACGGGGGCCATCTCTTCGATTAAAAATAAGGACTTTAAGGATCAGCCGGTTTCCAACCTGGCCGTCAGCATTGAAGGAAAACTATCGGGTATCAACGTGACGCAACCTTCGGGCACACCGGGAGCGGGCCTGTTGGTCAGTATCCGGGGAGCTCAAAATCCATTGTATGTAGTGGACGGGGTGCCTATGCTAAGCGAAAGCAATTCCTCCCTGGGTACGGCTTATAATCTCTCCGGGGCATCGACGGGGAGCGGACAGAACATCAGTTCCATTTCCGATATTAACCCGGATGATATTGAATCCATCGAAGTATTGAAAGATGCTTCCGCCGCCGCCATATACGGGGCAAGGGCAGCGAATGGCGTAGTGTTGGTCACGACAAAAAGGGGCAGATCCGGCAAAACCACTTTTGGCCTGGATTATTACACCGGCTTCCAGAACGTCGAAAAGAAGATAAAGTTTTTAAACTCACAGCAGTTCTACGACCTGACCAACGAGGCTATTGCCAACGATATACAGGTATATCACAACGAGTCCACGGCGGCAGGGTCTGATACCTCCCGCTTTGGTAACCTTGCGGTGTTGCAGGGAGTAGGCATCGTGGACGGCAACGGGAATGCCGTTCCCAACCCCGTTGCTCCGTATTACGACCTGGCCAGTGGGATCAATACCAATTGGGAGGACCAGATCTTCAGGACGGCCCCCATCAGCAACTATGAATTGTCGGCCAGGGGCGGGAATGATAAAACGAAATTTTTTATAGGAGGCAGTTATTTTGACCAGACGGGTATTATCATTGAAAACTATTACCGGAGGTACAACGCCCATATAAGCCTTGACAACCAGGCGACGGACAAATTATCGTTCGGTACGACGATCAGCGCCAGCCGTTCCGATAATAAAAGGAGCTTCAACGACAATACCTATACGGGTATCGTCACAAACGCATTGGGCGCTTCCCCTTTAATGCCAGCCTTTTCGTCTCCGGGGGTATATGCCGATTTTACTCAATACCAGGCAAGCTGGCTCTCTGACAACCCTGTAAAATCTGCCCAACAGATCAACGCCCATACCTTTACCGACCGGCTGATCGGGTCTGTTTACGGGGAATACAAGATCTTGCCTTCGTTGAAATTCCGGACCACCTTCTCCCTTGACTACGACGACGTGTCCGACAATCAATATTTCTCCGCCCTCACCGTGGACGCGCAAACGGTGGGAGGAAAATTATTGACGGGAGACCTCAAAAGCCTTACCTGGCTGAACGAAAATACCCTGACCTATCAGCAATCAGCAGGTTTGAATAATTTTACCCTGTTGGGCGGCTTCACTCAGCAGTCCACTACTATTCAGCAAACGGCCTTGCAAGGAACCGGCTTTCCCCAGACAGGGAATGTGCAGGACATTTCAGATGCCGCTTTTGTGTCAAGACCCCTGATCCCTTTCCCGGTAACAACGGCAAGCCTTCAGTCCTTTCTGGCGAGGGTCAACTATGATTATGACGGCCGATATTTGCTGACGGCCACCATGAGGGCCGACGGCTCTTCCCGGTTTCCGAGCAGTCAGCGATTTGGCTATTTCCCCTCCGCTTCTTTGGGATGGAATGTCACAAAGGAAAAATTCCTGAAAGATAATGCCACGATCAATGCCCTTAAACTGAGGGTCAGCTATGGCCTGACGGGGGACCAGGAAATACCCGATTACCAGAACCAGGTGTATTGGGGGCCTGCTCGTTATAATGGAGTGGCAGGCTTGAGTCCGTTGAACCTTTCGGCACCCGCCCTGTCCTGGCAGAACAATAAAACGTTCAATACGGGCGTAGACGTAGACCTGTTCAAACACTTTATCAATGGTTCCATTGAATACTTCGTTTCTGAAAGGACCAAGTTATTGGGACAACAGCCGGTAGCTGGCACAACAGGCTTCGGATCCATCATTACCAACTCCGGCCAGATCGAAGACAAGGGATGGGAATTCCAGTTTGCCACCAATAACATACATACGAATAATTTCAGTTGGACCTCCTCTTTCAATATATCCTTCCTGAAAAATAAGATCAAATCACTGGCGGTGGACAGCCAATATGTAAGCGCCTATAATGATCAGTCTCCCACCAACATTCTTAAGGTGGGAATGCCGGTCGGTGAATTCCTGGGCGTGAGGTTCGCAGGCGTGAACGTTCAAAACGGAGACGCTGAATACTACGACAATAATGGAAATAAGGAAAGGGCCGACCAGGTGAATTTCACCCGGGATGCCACGACCATCGGCAGCCCCCGGCCCAAGTTTTTCGGCGGCCTCTCCAATAACTTCCGGTACAAGAATTTCGACCTGCTGATCGCGGCCCAGTTCAGTTACGGCAACAAGGTCTTCAACCTGATCCGTACTACCTATGAAAGTCTCGGATGGAGCGGGTCCTCCACTCCCGGATCTGCCTACCTGCCCCAGGTGTATGCCAATAATGATACGCGAGTCGAGAAGCGATGGAAAGAGCCGGGGGATAAAACGGACATACCCAGGGCTTCTTTCCTGTTGCAGAACTACTTTCCCAACTCCGATGAGTTCATAGAAAATGGTTCCTACCTGAAAATACGGACCGTCAACCTGGGATATACCCTGCAGAAAGTGAAATACTTCAACAGTATCAGGATCTATGCACAGGTACAAAACCTGCTGACCTGGTCCAAGTACATCGGCTTTGATCCCGAAGTCAGTTCCACGGGTGGAAACAACGATCAGACGGCGGGCATCGATTATGCAGCCTACCCCCAGGCCCGCACATTCACTTTTGGAGCCACTCTTAATTTCTAAGCTCAGCCAAAACTATGACAATGAAAAAACTGATTCATATATCCACTTTTAGCCTGGTCACGGGTGCATTCCTTCTCTTTAGCGGTTGCGCCAAGCTAAACCAGCAATCAACCACCAGTGTCACCGCCAACCAATTGTTTAAAGACACCGTCAGTCTTAACGAGGCGTTGGTCGGACTATACAGCTCTCTTGAAGTACAGGATTATTATGGGGCCTACTATCCCCTGCTCGCTGATCTTAATAGCGACAATGGCATTGCGGGGGGATATAACAATACTTCGTTAAACGAGTTCGGCGCCTATAACGTGACTTCATCGAACCTTTTTATACAGAACATGTATGTGGCCCTGTACTATACCATTGCGACCGCCAATGGGATCCTGACCGGGGATAAGGCGATCACGGACACTTCCTCCCAGTACCTGGTCACCAGCGTGAACGGGCAGGCGCTGGCTATCCGGGCTATGGCGCATTTTGACCTATTGCGCGCTTTCGGGTATCACTGGGACCTCACTTCTCCCTATGGCATTCCCGTAGTGACTTCCGTGCAAACGGCCAGCGATGTCGTACCGCGCAGTACGGTGGCGGACACTTATACGGCGATCATCAGCGACCTTCAGCAATCGGCGACACTTCTTAACGGGGATGCAAATAGGAATCCGAACTATATCAATCCATCCATTGTAAATGCCTTGTTGGCCAGGGTCTACCTGTACAAAAAAGATTATGCGAACGCAGCCAGTTACGCTACGTTGGTGATCAATGACGGCTCCTTCGGGCTACTGGATGCCACGAGCTTCCCTGCTATCTATACTTCTAAGAACAGCAAAGAATCTGTTTTCGAACTGCCGTTTAACCAGCAAAATCAAAGCGAGTATAATATTTCCACTTACGCACGTCCTGACGCGGCTTCTACAGAAGTTTTATTCATTGCTTCACAGGCATTGCAAACGTTCTTTCAAAACCGTCCGACGGACTTGCGTATTAACCTGCTGGACTACAGCAGCCCCAATTTTCAGCCCAACGGCAGGACCTTAAAATACAGCAGTGATATATCCCAGAAGGATAACTCCGCTTATGTCATCCGCATCGCCGAAATGTACCTGATCCGGGCTGAGGCATTGGGCAGGACAAACGGCCTGGCTGACCTCAATATGGTAAGGACCAACCGGGGTCTTGCGGCACTGGCGCCTTCAGATGTTCCGGACGATCCCACCTATGCCCAGGCTGTGGCAGATGAGAACCAGGCGGAATTCAATTTTGAAGGCCATCGCTATTTTGACCTGGCCAGGACAGGGCAGGTAACCAACGTTCTTGGCATGCCTGTCACGAATGCCACGTTCCCGATACCGTTGGTGCAGATCACGGCGACGCATGGGGTGGTGGTGCAGAATCCGGGGTATTGAGTGCGCCATGCTTTCCGCGGGAATATGTCGCATGGCGCACTCAATACATTTGTGCGTCGCGACCGGGGGCTTGCCCCCGGTACCCCCAGGGAGGCCTGATTAAAGAACATTGAACTTATAACATATGGCACGCAGCCCGTTAACCGGTTTATTGAAGGAAGCTTTTTCATCGGCCGTAAAGGAAGATGAGAAGCTGGCGGCATTGATGAATGAAAGGCAGATCAGCCGGAGGAGCTTCCTGCGCCATACCGTGGTCGCGGCGGGCGGCGCGGTCCTGGTTCCGGGGATTTTGCGGGGGAATAGCCTTTTGGGGGGAGCCGTCGAAGGTCGCGCTTACGGGCCGGCGACACCAGTGATGGGAAGCCTTCCCGCAGGCAAGAAGGTGGTGATCATCGGCGCCGGCATTGCCGGGTTGAATGCCTGTTACCAATTAAAAAAACAGGGCATTCATGCTACGGTGTATGAGGCATCGGGCCGCGTTGGCGGAAGGATGTTCACGATGAGGGATCAATTTGGTCCCGGGATCACTACTGATATAGGAGGAGAGTTTGTGGATACCACCCACACAGATATTCATCTATTGGCCAAAGAGCTGGGGTTGTCGTTCTACGACCTGCGCAAAGACACCCTCACGGCAAAAACATATTATTTCGGGGGAAAACAAATCAGTCAACAGGACCTGAGAATGGCCCTTGTCCCCTTTCTGGACCGGTTGGTGACGGACATCCATTCATTACCCGAAAAGATCAGCCATGAGACGGCTGATTCATTCCGGCACCTGGATAATCAATCCATCACGGAATATATTTCCGCTATCGGGATCAAAGGATGGCTGTACGACTACCTGAATGTGACGCTCACGCGGGAATATGGCATGGAAGCGGCAGAGCAATCCGCCGTCAATTTCCTCATCATGTTTGATGCCCCGGCCAATCAGGATGGAGACTATGAACTGTTCGGCAGCGATCATGAGGTATTTAAAATCAAAGGCGGCAGCCAGCATTTAACGGACGCTTTGTATCAGCAGGTAAAGGACCAGGTGATATTGAACCACACACTGGCCGCTGTGGCGGAAGGCGCCCATTCGGATTACCGGTTGTCTATTGGAAACAACGGGGCAGCGAAAGACGTGCATGCTGATTATGTCTTAATAACCATTCCATTTGCCCTCCTTCGACATATCCCCTTTCATGTGGATATGCCCCCGGAGAAGAAGCGGTGTATCGAATCAATCGGCTATGGTAATAGCTGCAAATTTATTATAGGAGTAGATGACAAGCCCTGGCGCAGGGCGGGTAAGAAGGGATATACATTTACTGATATTTCCTTTGGATGCGGATGGGATAGCAGTCAGATCCAGTCGGAAGACAAGGGAGGATTTACCGTGTTCGGGGGCGGCCATTTCGGGGATGAGATGGCTAAAAAGACCAAAGAAGAATTGATCAGCGAATATATTCCCGGGTTAGAGGAGATCTACCCGGGCGCTGCAAAGGCCTACAATGGCAAGAACGTAAAATTCTGTTGGAAGGATAACCCGTTCAGCAAAGCAGGCTACAGCTCATTCAAAAAAGGACAATGGTCCACACTGGCCGGATGGGAAGGCGTTCCCGTAGGGAATATCTATTTTGCCGGTGAGCATGTCAGCCTGGATTTCCAGGGATATATGAACGGAGGTGCGCAGACTGCAAGAGAGGCGGTAGAAAGAATGGTAAAACAAATGACGGCCGAAAGATCATAATACACAAATCATTATACGATCAGCTATGGGAAATTCAAGTCAGCTATTAGAACGGAGAAAACAATTCGTACCCAATGCCATAGGCATCTTTAACCCGTCTACTGCGGTAAGCGCCAAAGGGAGCGTGATCACGGATGCAGATGGTAAAGAGATGATAGACTTTGCGGGCGGTATTGGAGTCGTGAATGCGGGACATTGCCCTCCCCCTGTGGTTGCAGCGATTGCCAAACAAGCCGCCACATTGATCCATTGCAGTTTTAATGTAGCCACGTACGATCTGTATATGCAGCTCGCGGAAAAATTAGTATCCTTATTGCCACACGGGGAGCATACAAAAGTGATGCTGACCAATTCCGGGGCGGAAAGCATAGAAAATGCCATAAAAATAGCCCGGCAGGCCACAGGCCGGCAGGCCGTCATCTGCTACGAAAGCGCTTTTCACGGACGCACGATGATGGCCATGACCCTGACTTCAAAGGTCGGCTACAAGCTAGGTTGCGGCCCCTTTGCGCCGGAAGTCTACCGGGTGCCTTTTCCGGATTATTATCGATATGGTCAAGGATTACACCTGGATGAATTTTCAGACAATCACCTGCGTGACCTGGAAAACTTTTTCCATACGCAGGTACCCGCCGAACAGGTCGCGGCCATCATTATCGAACCCGTGCAAGGTGAAGGCGGATTCAACGTCGTGCCGCAGAAATACCTGAGCGGTCTGCGACATATCTGCGATCAATACGGGATCATGCTCATCCTGGACGAAGTCCAAAGCGGTTTCGGAAGGACCGGTAAGTGGGCCGCCTACCAGCATTATAATGTGATTCCGGACCTGTCTACCTGGGCCAAGTCTATGGGCAGCGGGATGCCCATCGGGGCTGTGATCGGGAAGGCACACATCATGGATGCCTGCAAGCCTTCCACCATTGGAGGCACGTATCCTGGAAATCCCGTCTGCTGTGCTGCTGCATTCGCTACCCTACAGTACATGGAAGAGATCAATATCAACGACCTGGGCGTCCAGGTGGGACGGATTGTAGCAGCACGTTTCGGCATTCTGAAAGAAAAATTCCCGGCGGTCGGGGATGTAAGGGGCCTCGGCGCCATGCTGGCATTTGAACTGGTGAAGGATGGAGATCCTTTCAAGCCGGATGCTGCACTATGCAAGAAACTGATCGGCTATTGCGCAGACCATGGATTGATCCTCATCAATGCAGGCGTGAATGGGAACGTAATCAGGATCCTGAGCCCCCTGGTCATAGAACCGGATCTGTTGAATAAAGGATTGGATATTATAGAACAAGGGCTTTCGGAGCTTTGCCCATAAACGATGAATGGAGATGAAGAACCTATTTATAAACGGAGTATGGATCGATGCCATCGACCAGGGGTCCATGGCACTTATTAATCCTGCTACGGAAGATATGATTACCACTTTGAGCTGTGCGGGCGCCAAAGATGGTCACATTGCCATCGACGCGGCTGCAGCGGCCTTTAAAAACTGGGGCAAAACAACGCCTTATGTCAGGGCCGCGATCCTGAAGAAGGCCGCCCAGTTGATCAGGGAACGGCAGGATTCCTTCGCGAAGGACATGGTGCTGGAAAGCGGCAAGCCTTTGGCGGAGGCCAAAGGAGAATGGGCCGTTGCCGCCAACCTTTTCGAATGGTACGGCGAAGAAGCGAAAAGAGCCTATGGCCGGGTGATACCGGCCGGCCGGCCGGACAAGCGCAGCTCCGTGATCTACCAGCCCCTGGGTGTAATCGGTGTCATCACCGCCTGGAATTTCCCGGCCTATAATCCCGCCCGTGCCTGGGCCGCGGCCCTGGCTGCGGGATGCACGGTGGTTGCAAAGCCTGCCGAAACGACTCCATTATCTGCCTTTCATATGGTGGAAGTGCTCAATGAGGCTGGCCTTCCAAAAGGTGTCCTTAACCTGGTAATCGGGGACCCTTCGGCAATCGGAGATGCGATGCTGGATCATCCCGCGTTGAGGAAGATCAGTTTCACCGGAAGCACGAGGGTTGGAAAACTGCTCATGGATGGGGCTTCCCGGACACACACCCGCTTATCCCTGGAGCTGGGGGGAAATGCCCCGGTATTGATTTTTGACGATGTAGACGTTGACGCTATTGCCAAAGCAGCGGCGGTCGCCCGTTTCAGGAACAATGGGCAGGTCTGTATCGCTCCCCAGCGTTTCTATGTCCACCAAAAGATATATGCGGAATTTGCCGGACTCGCCACGAAGTATGTGGCCGAGCTGAAAATGGGTAGTGGGTTTGATGAAGGCGTACAGGTAGGCCCCCTGATCACCCAAAAACAGCGGGACAGTGTCCTGGCATTGCTGGAACAAGCGCGATCAGAAGATGCGCAGATCCTCACCGGAGGCCATCCGCCCAAAGACGGGGAAAAAGGATTTTTTATTGCGCCCGCGGTGGTCGCCTGTGCGGGCCAGGATTCTGTCCTGGCAAGGCAGGAGATCTTCGGCCCGGTACTCCCCCTGTTCTCTTTTAAGGACTTGGAAGACGGGATTGCCAAGGCCAATGACACCGAATATGGACTTGCAGCCTACCTATTCACGAATAACCTGCAAACGGCCATAGAAGCATCTGAAAAGTTAGAATTTGGAATCGTAGGTATTAATGAATGGGCTCCCCATGGAACGGAAAGCCCTTTCGGCGGCTGGAAATATAGTGGCCAGGGGCATGAGAGTGGATCCGAAGGTTTGTATGAATACCTGGAGAAAAAGCTGATCAGCATAGGCGGCCTTACGTTCTAGCGAAAAAACAACGGTACGGATTAACTATTAAATCGATCACATGGACTACGGTGTATTATGCATTATTCCTCCCCTGGTGGTGATCGTCCTGGCGATCGTCTCCCGAACATCCTTCGAACCCCTGTTGATCGGCTGCCTGGTAGGTTTTCTGATCATCGGTTACCGGGAGCACAGCAATTTTTTTACGGACTTCATCACTTCCTTTTACAAGGTGATGGAGGACGAAAGCACCGTGTGGGTAATCCTCGTCTGCGGCCTTTACGGCTCCCTGATCGGCCTGATGGTGAGAAGCGGAGGCACGATGAAATTCGGCCAGTGGGCGCTCGAAAAAATAAAGTCAGAAAGCCAGGCACTGATGGGGGCATGGGCACTGGGACTGGTCATTTTCCTGGATGATTACCTGAGTGCGCTCACCGTAGGTCTTTCTATGCGCAAGATCACGGATGCCTTTAAGGTGCCCCGGTCAAAACTGGCCTATATTGTCAATACGACGGCAGCTCCTGTGTGCGTGATCGTTCCCATTTCCACCTGGACGATCTTTGTTGGCAATATCCTGGAAAAGTCACACGTGGCGCCCAAAGGCGGAGGTCTTGCCACCTATTGGAAAATGATCCCCTTTGTTTCGTACGGCTATATATCGGTACTGATCATTCCCTTGTTTATCTATGGGATCCTGCCCTGGTTCGGGAGGATGAAAAAGGCTGATCAGCTGGCAAAGACAACCGGCCAGTTGACCCAAACAACGTTCAGCATGAGCGGCACACTGGATGTTTCACCCATGAACGGGCAAAAGGCTCCGAAAGTGATTTACTTCCTGCTGCCCGTCATCGTACTGATGGCCGCCACCCTGTTTTTTGACATCGACGCGCTGAAAGGCGTCATGATCGCCGTGGCTTTTACTTTTTTGTATTATATCGTTATTAAACTCGGAACCTTCCGCCAGTTATCGGAAACCGTATTCAGCGGTTTCAACAGCATGGTGTATGCCTTAGCCATACTGGTGATGAGCTATATATTAAAAGACGTGAATGATAAAATGGGACTGACAGAGTACGTCCTGCACGGCGTGTCGCCCTATGTGAACAAACAATTACTGCCCTTGCTGGTATTCGGCTCTTTGTCGGTGATTGCCCTCACCACCGGATCTTCCTGGGGCCTCTATGCGGTTTCCATACCACTGATCGTGCCCCTGGCCATTCACCTTCACTCAAACGTACTGCTCAATTGCGGGGCTGTGATCAGCGCCGGGGTATTCGGTTCCAACGCGTGTCTTTATTCAGACGCAACCATCCTGACGGCACAAAGCACGGAATGTAATAATCTTGAAAACGGATTGACGCAATTGCCTTATGCCTTCATTGCCTTTGCCCTATCCTGTGTTGCCTACCTGATTTTGGGATATACGGCTTCTTAAATATGATCATCATGAAAACGGAGAAACTCGCTTATCATAAAGTGCTGCCGGGCGGGCTGGTAGTACAGCACACACAACAGATACACACACGGCAATTGGAAGAATTGCAAAAGAAGGTATTCCCTACCCTGGCCAAAGATGAATTGATCAAAGCGGTTCACTACCTGCGCCACCTGGAAGTCTTTCCGGAAGGACAGTTTGTGATCACAGATGGGAATGAAGTCATCGGGATGTCTACGACGATGCGTACCTATTTTGATTTTGAGCACTATCATCATACATTCAAAGAAACGATCGCAGGGGGCTGGCTGAGCAACCATGATCCAAACGGAGACTGGCTCTATGGCCTGGACATGGGCATATTACCTGAATACCGGGGCCGTGGGTTGGCCAGGGCCTTATACCGGGCAAGGCACGAAGTGGCGGCCGGGCTCGGCCTGAAGGGCCAGTTGGCGGTAGGCATGATGAGCGGTTACGGAGCCGTGGCCCATGAGATGAGTGGTGAACAGTACTATGATGAACTCATTCATGGAAAACGTAAAGACCCTACACTGACAGTACAGATGAAGATCGGCTTTGAACCGGTCGTATTGATGCCGGAACACCTCAATGATCCACTGTGCGGCAATTACGGGGTTTTGATCAAGATTGATATCCATAAACAGATCTAATACATTACGCTATGTCATATATACAATTGAAGACGAATTTACCGGGGCCCAAAAGCCTGGCGGCCCTGGAAAGAAGAAAGAATGCGTTGCCCGGCGGCCTGGCCAAATCCACAGACGTGGTGGTAGAAAGAGCCAAGGGGGCGCTGGTATGGGATGTGGACGGGAACCAGTTGATCGACTTTGCAGGGGGTATTGGTATGATCAATGTAGGCCATTGCGAAGAGCATGTCGTAAGGGCGATCAAAGAGCAGGCGGATAAATATATCCATACCTGTTCCCTGGTCACTACGATGGAACCCTATCTCGACCTGGCCGAACTGATGAACAGCGTTACGCCCGGAAACTTTCCCAAGAAGACATTATTGGCTAATTCCGGATCTGAAGCCGTGGAGAATGCGGTGAACATCGCTAAATACTATACCAAACGGAACGCGGTACTTTGCTTTGAAGGAGCCTACCATGGAAGGACCTTGCTCACCCTTAGTCTCACCAGTAAATACAGCCTTTTCAAAAAGGGGTTCGGAACCTATGTGCCGGACATCTACCGCA
>Ga0302312_10000222_pt1 | contig 51589 bp, 56 predicted proteins | sample III_Palsa_N2_1_FD_200529 | JGI IMG/M metagenome (GOLD analysis project Ga0302312, IMG submission 200529) | Peat permafrost microbial communities from Stordalen Mire near Abisko, Sweden - III_Palsa_N2_1 | ecosystem: Environmental > Terrestrial > Soil > Palsa > Peat permafrost | place: Sweden... | reverse complement strand
CTTCCTTAGGGTACGGGCCCCAAAGTAAGTCTAAACTTTCCCTGCGATGGTAATTAGAGTCGATTCCCTGGTGTAGCACTTGGACTCGTTTCCCCCGAGTTGTTGTATCACGCGTTTCCCTCTCTAGTCCGACACTACCCAACAGAAGAAAATACGTTTCCCTCAATTCGCTATCATCACTGATATCACGTGTTCTGATCATATGATCAGGAAAAGAAATGCACCTGCTCGAACGAGAATTTCCTCAGGGCCAACAGCGGAACTCAGTATCAAGGGTCTTTGATCGGGCAACAACATCGCGCATCACGGTTGTGAGCGACATGAAATTATCAAAAATCATTTTCTATCTGCATCGTTGTCATCGATGACACATCTTGTCAATATTTCTCATGTCGTGTGTCTTCATTGTCATGTTGGAAGGTTGATGTCAAGCTTCATTGCTGCACTTTATTACTCTGAAAGGTCGAAACACAGTCATTCAACGACATGCATCTTGCGGAACGTTTTGATCATACTGTCTCGTTGCAAAACCATGTCCTGAAACGAAATATCTTCATGAAATCATTCGAAAAGATCAAGTGTTCGTTGCGAAGACAGACATCTTCCCCAGATAGCGGATCAGAGATGGCAACGGAGATCACTTCACTGATGTGATGTCATCAACACCTGGCCAAACATCAGAATCCACTTATCCCATCCCAAGACGATATCAGATACACCCAATAGGTGAGCATGATCATACAGAATCGAGTTATCATGTTGCCTTGGGAGTCAGACGCTCTTGCCGCGTAAGATGCTGACGGCGATGATGACGATGGCGATCACTCCATGAGTTCGATGTCATCCAGACTTGGTGAGCATGTCGATCGAACTATGCCGTTGCAAAAAATATCCTGATGAATCAAATTTCTTGATGTAATCCAATGGTAGTGGGATACTGATCTCCTGGGATCCGGATGCTCTTGCCCAATAAATTGGTGGTGGTGGCGCTGATCACTGCGCAAATCACACATCACCTAGAATTACCGAACATCTTGATCCAGAAATCCTATTGCAAAACGATATCCCGATGACCCAAATCATGAAAGTGATGTTCAACTTTGAGAGACATCCGAACTCGCCACAAGAATTGCTGATGATGGTGATGATCCTCATGTTGATCATGATGCTGATCATGATGTTCGTTGTTGAGTCCATCAGGATGTAGACATTGCCGGTCAGAGTGTTCATCATGGTGGTGATCACAGTGTTGATCATGGTGCCAATCAGGGTGCTCGTCAGGATGATGAGCATGATGCTGATCGTGGGGATGATCATTGTGGCGATCTCGGTGATGATCATGGAGTTGGTCGCAGAGTTCAGCGTTTTGTAACCCGTGTTGTGCTGAGTGTTGATCACGATGGTGATCAAAGTGTTCACGAAGATGCATATCTCGATCCTGATGCTGAACGTGGTGGCGATGCCTGTCGCACATCACGCGTCCGTTACGTCGCATCATGGTACTTTGACGGACAAAGTGTCATGACAACACCGTCTCCCATTGCCGATGCTGTCCCACCTGTATAACACCACAATGCAGGTGTCTCAAAGAAAATGAAATTATGATGAACAAAATATCCTGATAAAATGGTCCACTTTTCGCTGTGACTTTTGCCAAGACGAATACTTCGGGCCGATGTTGCGCTGATCGGGATGATGCTTGTCACTATATAGGCTTGATGTCACCCTCCCTCGGCAGAATATCTGGATTCAAGGATTTCGTGATAAAATGATCTTCTGATGACGCGATGTCTTGATGGAGATCCGGTGTGTTGCCGGGGGAGAGGGACGTCCCCCGCCCAATGACATGCGCTGATGCGGGGCATGATCATTTGTTCATAAAAAAATGGTTGTGGGGTGAGCTCCGCGAAAATGGAGACTGATGTTCACTTTGATTTTTTGGCCAACGTCGCCGGAAAGTGATGGTGGGGTGCTGTAGCAAACCCCTTCGTCAGGATGAGATGAATGCCGTGAAATAAAATACCGCGGTGGGATGGGGTAATTGACGCCCAGTGCCTCCCCCGAACGTCAAAAGACTACTTAATGGCCTACTACGTCGATCCCGACGCCGAGACGATGGTGGCGCTGCACGCGGACATTGCGCAGAAGGACGCGAGGGTGAGGCAGGTGAGGGGCCCCCTGGAGACGGACGACCGGCGGGTGTGTCGCGAGTTGGTCGAGGAGGCGAAGGCCAGGGGGGTGACCTGGTTCCGCCTGGCCGACGCCGACGTCCCCGACAACATCATGCCCAAGAAGAGCAGGGGCGCGCGGCCTGCCCAGCAGCCGGAGGGGGGTGGCCCTGACACTGATGGTGCTGCTGATCCTGGTAATGATGGTAATCATGGTGGGGGACAGCGGAGGCCCGCGAAGTCGAGGAGGAAGATGCCGGACGTCAGGCCAGAGCACCAGGAGGCCTACTGGGCGCACCTGGAGGCCCAGGCCGACGCCCGGGAGGCGGCGGGCGAGCCCAGGGAGATCACCGCGGCAGACCCGGGCGACCCGGAGCCGGACGGCCAGGCGGTCTACGCCGACGTCTTCGAAGAGGAGGGCCACCGCAGCCTCGGCCACAAGCAGGCGCTGGCGCTCCTGGACGAGCGGGGCAGGGACCACTCGCTCCAGAAGCTCGAGGCCCGCTGGGCCGCAGACGCCCTCATCACCAAGACCCGCGTCGAGCTCAGCCGCGGCCGCGAACCAGAGGCACGCGACTCCCTCGCGCCCGCCCCAAAGGACGCCGCCACCACCACCAGGAAGAGGGGCCGCCCCCCCAAGGCCTCCACCTTCTGGGTCCCGCCCGAGCCCGGCGAGCCCATCGTCACCCCCAGGCAGAGGCGCGCCCTCCACGCCATGCCCGCAGCCCACGAGCGCGCCCTCATAGACACACGCGCAACCCTGGCGGCCATCTCCGACAAGGTCGAGCGCGAGCTCAAGCCCCTCCGCCAGCAGGAGGCAGCCCTCAAGGACGCCCTCGCCAGCAAATGGGACGCCAACCTCAGGCGCTGCGGCCAGATCGACAACCCCGCGGAGGGGCCCAACTTCATCATCTGGCCCCATGTGGACGGGCCCCGCAAGGACGAGGGCTACAGGCTCACCTACCTCCACAGGCACAGCGGCGCCGGGCGCACCACAGTCCCCTTCGACGAGCTCCGCCGCTGGTGCGCAGAGGCCCGCGCAGACCCGCGCCTCACCTCCCCACTCCTCCAGTTCAACAGCGTCAGGGCGGCCTTCCGCGCCTTCACCAGGCCACAGGTCATAACCACCGCAGCAAGGAAGCTCTGCTGCGTCCTCGTCCAGGGCAGGGGCAAGGCACTCCACCACAATGACCCGTCCCACCCCGCCAAACCCCCCAATGACAACTCTCACCCCACCAACGACCACCAAGACCACGATGACGATCAGGACTCCGACGAGGATCAGGGCTCCCAGGACCACTATGCCTCAGAAGACTACTACGCCTCAGACACACAGTGATTTCACTGCGTGCTTCTCTTCTTCCTCGGCAATAAAAAAGGTGATTTGGTCATTACGGGACTGAAAGATGAAGAATGGCATGATGCTCGTGCTGGCGGTGACACAGATGGGAGAGAGATTAGGGGACAACAATAAAGTGCGAAGTGGAGAAAGCGGGCGGCGGAAGTGTCGGTGAACCCTAAACACCAGGGATTCTTGATTCGTGGACGTCAGGGTGTCGTCCGAACGCGCGGAGCATGTTCGCCTTGAAGCCTAACGGCATCTCCGTTCGCGTGAGCATCGGCTCCTCGCTGTAGCCTATGTAACAAATACGGAGAGACCCAGGGCAGGGCGGGTTTGCGATCGCCTCAGCAATTTGCTGCATGGAAAGGGTCAGCCTCCTGTGACCTGTGGCGTCCAGATGGGCGTCTCTCGGCACGAGCTCCTTCATCAACTTGCCGGTGTAGTCTGCCAGGAGCGCGGTCCTCTCGGGAAAGAGGTCGGGGAGGACGTAGGGATCGCAGTTCAGCCTGATGAACACGGTCGACAGCCCCCGTCTCCCGAGGTACACCGCCTGAGCGATCACGTCCATCCTCGCGAGTTCATCGTCGGGATACCTGGTGACGTGGCAGCACTCGTCAGCCTCCACAATGACTGTCACCCCCGGGAGGTGGACCTGAACATCAGGGCGATACTCGTGCAGCGAGCCCTGCCAGAAGTTGAACGCCAGCGGCAGCGCCGAGTCGCACTCGCTGGAGGCGAAGCCCCCACTCACCCCAAACCTCTCTGCGTAGAGCGCAGACAGACGCGGCATCAAGGCCCGCGCCGACTTGTGATAATTCGCCGCGGGGTCACTCCTCTCGCCGCGGGCCGCCCAGAGCTCCGATCTCTCTCGCTGCCGGGCGTCCCACGTCTCTACAGGGTCCTGCACCCGCTCACCAATGATCTGGAGGAGCTCCGTTTCATTCTGGCGGGCGCAGACCTCACATTGGTGTGTGATCTCCCAGGTCTCACCATTCCCCTCAGGCCCCGTGGATGCCCCGAAAGCAGGACCAAGAACCCTTTTGGCGGCAGTACTAGGCTCCGGAGTCGCCTCAAGTGCCCCACCCCCCGCAACGGGGCTGATACCTCCACCACCATCATCACCATCTCCACTGAGGGACATGGACGCCATGAGCACCGGGTGGGGGCGCCCCCTTCTGAGTTGGAAGGCCTCCCCCGGCATCGATAGGCCGCACCGCGTGCATCTGTGCAGCATCCGACAGCGGGGCGAGACGCATCCCTTGACAGCACATTTGAGCGCCTTGGGGACCGGCGACACTCCCTTTCTCCTCGCGCGGCCAAATTCCGCCGTGCGCTCGTCGTCGTCGTCTCCAAGGGCAAGGCACCCAACGCAGGCCCGGTGGTGCTCAGGCTGCGGCACCTTCTGGTACCCACCACGCCCCTTCACTTTGATGCTCCCGTCAGTGTATAATGAGAGCGCCTCGTTGGCGAACGGCTGCTGGCAGATCAGGCAACTGTGCACCGCCATCAGGCACGCCGCCATATCACACGTCGAGCTTCCGCAGCCCCAGACACATTCTCCATTTTCTGCGCGGTCGCCACCGGTGGAACTCCCCTCTGCCGAATTGTCCTCGAAGAGCAAGGTCACTGCCTCGCACACCTTCTTCGCCATCTTCACCGCTCGGCCACTTCCCCCATCAGCATGGTCACCCTCCACCTCCAATTCCCCCCGCCGTCTCTTCATCGAAAGGGAGATATTGGACATCTTGTGAGTGAGCTTTCGGATTGGGCTTTTGTCGCCGAGGGGAGGAGCGGAACGCAGCGTGAGAAACCCCCGGTCATGAGGCCACATCACCACCCTCTCAAGAGCAGACGACAGCATTACTCACCCCGTTCACTGCAATTGGAGGCATCCAAATCACATTTCAATGTGGCGCAACCTTCCGCCACCCATTTCCCAAGCCCGCAAAAAATGGTTTTCCCAAAATCACTTTTCCGCAACCCAACCGCAACTAATATCGCCACCTTGTTTTGTGCCAAGGTCATTGATCAATTTCAGGGTGATCAAAGGCGGGGGATAGAAACAGTATTGAAAATTGATCCTGCGGGTGATTTGTGGTTGTCGGAGTGTGATGATCAGGTTTTCAAAAACGATGTGTACCGTTACTTTCCTCGAAATCCTCTCTTGTCTTCGCTTTCCTTCTTCGCTGTCCCCCTGCCTCATCATCCTATTGTCTGATCATCTAATCACTGTGACCTTCCGTCGTTTGCCATGTCTCTGCAACTTGTGGTGCCCGCGGAGAGCGAGTACAAGCGGCTTAATAAGCTTGACATGAAGCCGGATGTCAGCAAGAGGTACATCGCCGATTTGACGCCGATGGACGCCGCGCTCCTGAACGAGCACGCCAGGGAGGCCGGACTGATCACCGCGGCCGGGTACTGCGTCAAGGCCTGCGACGCGGAGCTCATTAAGGGCCCCCTTGGTGATCTGATTTTCAGGCAGCCTCACTGCATCCAGGGGAGTTGCAGGGAGAAGAGGCAGCGCGGCTTCCCAACGTCGCCGTACTGCACCGCTCACGCCAGCCACATGCTCAAGAAGCCGCTCCTGGCCGTCATTCCCCCCTCTCCAGCGGTCCCCCCGCCATTGGCCCCCTTTTTCATCGGGGGAGCCGGATCCCTGGCGGCCGGTCCCAGGACCTCTCAGCCTCAGGGCAACTTCCCCACCCAACCTTTGCCGCTGAGGGCCAGCGCGCCGGCGAGTGACAGCGACCCAGCAGTCTCTGGTAGCGGTGGTGACGCCCAGATCATTCAGCCGTCGTCGTCCTCCTCTTCGACCTCATCCTCTACGTCGTCCTCTTCGTCTTCCTCTTCGTCTTCGCTGTCCTCTTTGTCGTCGCTGTCCCCCTTGATGCCGACAGCACTACCCTTATTTGCGGTTCAGAGTGCGCAGAAGGGCAAGAAGCGCATGCGATCTGATGACGATGAAAACTTCAACTTCGTCGCCGGGGTTGTTGGTGTTGCTGATCGCCTGCCCTGCACAGGGCAGCCTAACCCGTTGCCCGTGAAGAGCTCCTCAGTCTCCGCGACACCTGCGGCGCTCCATCAGGCCTTGACTGCCTCTGCTTCTTCCTCGTGCCCTTCACAGCCTTTATCTTCTTCATCACCTTCCTCTGACGAGGCTGTGCGGAGGGCGCTGCATGGCGCGAAGCTTGAGGCCAGGGTCGAGGAGCTCGGCCGGCTGATGGTGGATGCGGATCGCGTGGCAGCCGATATGAGACGCCTCGTTGCCGAGATAGCCCGCCTCGCAGCCTCACCCCCTTCCTCCTGATGGGGCGTGATGATGCGTGATGGTGTGTCGTTGATTACTACGACTTGATGTTGCATTTGATGTTGTTTGTGTCTTTGATTCCGGAGGAGATTTTTCCGATTGGAAGGGAAGATGAGGGTATTTCTTCTTCTTTATTGCTGTTCGGGGTGTTGGGTGGGAAGGGCGCAGTGGAAGACCACGACGCGCTCGAAGGGCGCCATGGTGGCCACGGAGAAGGACCGACCATCATCGACGGGGATGCCCTCGGTCTCATCGGCCGCCCACCAGGTGTAGAGCTTCTCCCCGTTCCCGAGAATCAGGGTCCTGAAGACTGTGCGGAGGTGCGAGCTCTGGTCGACACCGAGGACACCCAGGTGCTCCTTAGGTCCCACCAGGGTCTTCGTCACGAGCCTGGAGACAGGCCCTGGTGTCGAGCCCGCCTGACATGGGAACGCCAGGCCGAGGATGAGCCGGCCACCATGTTGTGAAGACCCGCCAATGTCCCCAATGTCCCCGGTCCTCAGGTGGTACTCGCCCATCTTCGGAAGATGAGGCGGCACCGGAATCATCTGCCCGACGTGCTGCATGTCGTATGCCAGCACCTCGCTGCGCACCCAGAAGCTCTCCTTGGCCTTCCCGACCATCTCAACGTGCCCGCCCTCGGCACCGGATGACCGCACGGAGGCAGCGTGAGGGGCGGCCGTCTCGGCCATGAGGTCGACGGCGGCGATGTAACGCGAGACTGCGGCATCCTCGGCGGCACTGAGTGTGAGGCCCAGGTCAGTGGCGCTGGGCAGCCTGCCGTTCGGGAACGCAACTGTTGATATCTTGGATGAAATGTCCGACATCATGAGGCGAACCACACTTCGCGGAATAAAAAGCGCGGAGGAATGGAAATGTTGAGAAGACTACGTTTCAGGGAGACTTTGATCTGCGGGGAGCTTTGCGTACCAGTGTCACGAACAAAGTGACATCGTGGACAATGATACTCCCAATCCAACATTATTCACAGACCCCAAAGCGCGCCGAGGTCAATCCTTCGGGCGTGCTCATCACCTTCGATGGTTATCATGCAGCCGACCTCTCCCTCACCCGCCATCATCTTTCTTCCCGGTTGCTTATCGTTATACTTTTGTTGTTGCCGCGTGATCGGCGGACAGAGATCGGCGGATGGAGATCTGCTCCATCCATTTCTGAGAACCTCTGAAGATGCGATCACCACGCTGAAGCCATCATTGCCAAATCTGTGCTTGATCAACATCAGGATACTTACAAGGTGACGAAATGTGCTTCATGCTCATCTACACCCCCCATCACATCTCCCCTACTTCCTTCCGTTCCTCTCGTGGTCCTTGCCCCTTCACTGTGTCATTGTCCTCGTCTCTGTCAGCCTCCTTCCTCCTGTGATGTGTGCCTTTCGTCCCCAGCCTGAGGTGGTCAACCCCGCCAGCCTGCCCCTGTCCACCTATTGCCCGGTGAACGTCGCGAGCAATGCTGCGGCGGTTTCCGCGTCCACCTACAATGCCTCTGTCGCTGCCACTCTCAATGCATCTGTTGGCGCCGCACTCAAGGAGAACACGTGTCCCAAGACGCTGAATCTTGAGGCCGTGTCGCTTGCGGCGAATGACGATGTGGCTGTGGCTGAGGCTGCGGCTGCTCGGCCGGTTGACGGCCACTTCATGGTGGTCACCCCTGCGGGGGCGCCCTTTGTTCTGGTCCGCGGGGGGAGGGTCCTGACCTGCCCCGACCTCCTGAGGAGGAAGCTAGGGCTCCACTACTGTCACTACGTGTCTGACAGGGTCCAGGGAGCCCTGGACGGCAGCGCCAACCTCTTCCTCAGGATCCACTGCCACCACCCCTACCAGCGGGCCTTCCACTACGACCTGCTCCTCCAACCCTACGTCCCGAGGCTCTCCTCCTGGGCCCTGGTGCAGCCAACGGGCACGATCAAGGTGCTGGTGACGGAGGAGAACTTTGTCTCCAACGCCGCAGAGGTGCACTACGCCCTCGGCATCAAGGGCGACGCCTTCCTCAGGACCCAGCCCAGCGCCACCGTCACTGCGGGGGCTGAGGTGCTGTTCCTCTGCATAGACATCGTCACCTCCACCTTCTGCCTCCCCATGACCCTCATGAGCCTCCCGAACCTCGCAACCCCCGCAACCGCCGCAACCCCCTCCGCCGATGTTTAAGCCGCGGGTTTTATTTATTGTGCTTTATGCAGACGTTTGCTCACAACAGAGCAGAAGTATTTATTTGTTACGAATTGGCTTTGATGTCTGCAAAGTGTGCGCTTATGTTTGATTCCGGAACTTTTGCTCCGCTCAGAGCAAAAGTGGCGTGACAAGCAGTCAGTGATATCTGTCTTGGTCAGAATGATGAATTTCCTGCTCCACGCTCCATCGCTGCTCCTTCACTGGGTGATCTGTTATTCAATCGCGCTCACTCCCTCCCCCTCGGTATCTGATGGCTTCGCTCTGCAACGGCACCTACTACGTGGATGGCGGGTCGGGTGTTCGCGTCCAGCCGGTGCACGTTAATCAGGGTCTGGTCTGCGACAACCGTTATTTCCTGGGTCGCCGGCTATTGCTGACCAGTGATTGTGAGGTTTCAGAGCGCGTCCTCGTCGACGACATGGCCACCCCCATCTCCCCCGAGGGTGCAAGGTACCACCTGAACATCATCACCATCAGGTATGGGGGCGATGATGGGAGGGGCGGTCTGACGGTGGCCACCCTGCCCCTGCTGCCGCTGGGCCCCGACGCGGAGAGCACCACCACCTGGTGCCTTCGTCAGCCCGCGGGGACGTTTCGGGTGGCCGTCATGAAGATGGCGATCACCAACGAGCCCGAAGTGCGCGCCTTCCTCGGTCTCGGCGCCTCGGAGGCCGCCGCATATCTCACCCTCATCCCCCCGCCCCAGCCCCAGGACAACATGATGTTCCTCCGCGTCAACTTTGGCCACGGGAATCTGCTCAGCATCCCCCTCACCCGCGGTCACCCCTTCCCATAATCTCTATCCCGCTGTTCTCTTGCGATTGTAATATCGCTTGAAGTTGTAACATCGCTTGAAAATATGAATTCGGAACACACATCTTAAGATCGGTTTTCTCCGCGGCGAGGGGTTGAATGGCGGCGGATCACATCGTCCTTGAGGGTGCGACTGGTATCTGGTGGCTCTCGGAGTTGATGAGGCTGGCACCACTACACGGGTACGCCATCGCGCTGGACGAGGCGCACAGTGTAGCAGAGTGGGACGTGCACTTCCGGAGGCCCGGGGACAGCCACGGCGTCCTCGAGCTCACCGCCACTGACCGGGTGCTGGATGAGTACACTTGGCGCCACCACTGCGAGGACCTGCATGACCTCGGGGTGCACGTCTCGAACATGTCCGTCACGGGGACGCGGTTCGAGTGCGACATCATCTGGAACAACGCCACCTGCACAAGGGGCTGGTGCCCCGCCCACCGCACCGCGCATCTCATCTAAATCCCCGTCATCGTGGACCCCATCGGAGTGTCATCAAGTCCGCTAATGAGGCGGTGATTTCCTTCGAAGTCCCTCCGAATACCCTGAGTGCTTGCTGTACACCACCGACATCACGTTCAAAATGATCTTCGAATATCTTGATCACCGTCATCAGAACTCCATCATTCACACCATCATGATGATCACTGTTCAGATTACCCTGATCATCTTGATCATCTTCGATTATTGGATGAATGATTTGCATCTCATTATGACCGCACACACCTCGGCATGTTCCCGGCGATTATCAGATGCCCAGATCATGATGCTATGTTCTCCGATTATTTCACCCTGATCACTGGGAGGCATATATCACCTAATCATAGTCGCTTATGTGCCGACGAATTGCCATCGCCAGATGAGTCCCTATGTGGTGGCTAATGAGGTCGCGGTATTGCAGGTGATGATCGCTATGCTGGTCTTCCAGGCTACCCACCCACAATCGGAAAACCGGAGAGCCGAGGGGGACCTTTGACGCCCTGCAGTGCGATGATTACCACCTAGATCGAAATGCTCTTGCCCAACTTCTGCCTGTGACCAACAATTCTTCTCTCTGTTTCGAATGTCTGCTGGCATTTCTCTCAATCCTTCCATAAATTTGCTGATACTTTTTTCCTGTTGTGGAAGAAAGAGGATACTTTTTTCCTGTTTTGGAAGAAGGCGGATACTTTCTTCCTATTGTGGAAGAAAGTGTATACTTTTCTCCGGTTGTGGGAGAAGGCGGATACTTTTTTCCTGTTGTGGAAGAAAGTGCATACTTTTGTCCTGTTGTGGGGGAAAGCGGATAACTTTTTCCTCTTCTCTCTGTGGGATGGACTTTGTCACTTGTGTCTTTAATGCCCTGCATTGCGAGGACCACCTCCATGGTCAGAATACCCTGGCGTACCTGACAGATGTGAGGCGGAATCCCGCGGTGAGCGTGATGTGCTGGCAGACCGAGGCCCGGATCACCCCGCTGCACTGGGCCGCCTCACGCGGCCGCCCCGACCTCCTGCGGGTGCTCCTGGCCCACCCCTCTGTCGACGTCACCGCGCGCATGTGGCCGTGCGGCGTCACCGCGCTCATGCTGGCCTGCGAGTGCGGCGAGGAGCAGGCCGTGGCGCTCCTCCTGGCGGACCAGCGGGTCGCCGCGGACACCGTCGACCTGCAAGGCCGCACCGCCCTGTGGGTGGCCGCGAGTCGCGGGGCCCTCGCCTGTGTCAAGCTCCTCCTTCTGAGCGACAAACCGCTAAACCTCGACGCCGCGGGCGCCCACTGGGACGGCGAGCTCTATACCGCCGAGGAGATGGGCAGGGTCATGAACCGCAGTATTATCCACCAGTGGCTGCGGCGCTACCGCGCGGACAGGGCGTCCGTCGTGCACCTCCTGAGGCTGGAGCACTGCGTCCCCGAGAATGTGGCTGCCAACCTCTTTGGCCTCGCCGTCCTGGTGTCTGACTCCTACCTGAGGTGCCTGACGCCGGGGCAAGTCCTGCGGCGCCGGCAGCAGCGCACGGACATCTTCGCGGACGGCGACTATGCCAAGCAACTGCGCGCGGTCCGCTTTTTTAATGCCGGTAGCCGGCTGCCCTTGGAGCTCCAGATGATGATCGGATTGCGGGGCGCCGGGTCCGCCAGGGAGATCATTCCTGCACGCCTGGTCGAGCACGTCTTTCGCACCTTCACCATCGTGAGATGGTACGAAAGACCTGCTCGACGACCTGCTTCCTCTCACAATTTTGATATTGCATCTGATTTTGGCAAGTTGGATTGTTAATTGAGATGGAAGATGAGTGTTGAAATATGTTGAGATGAAGAGATGTTCAGATGCACGATGTTCTGGAATTTTTCTGTTCCTCTGGTCTCTTGCTCTTGCTGGAAATCGAAAGCCGCTGAGATAAGGAATGAACCCGACCTGGACTTGTTGGGGCGTGGAGTTTGCGGGACACGATTCGGTGGGTCGCGCCATCTGGGCCGCTGCAAATGATGGAGAACATTGTGCGCTGGAGGGCCTGCTCGCTGACCCCGGCCTCACGGAGGCGGAGGTCAACTTCTACTATGGCGGGAACAGGGACACCCCCCTCATCCGGGCCGTCATTTGCAGGTGCGAGCGCTCGGTGCGGGTGTTGTTGGCTCATCCGCTCACGCTGGTCAACGCCGGGGATAACTTCCGGTGGACCGCGTTGCACCATGCGGTCACCTCCGGTTCCGGCGGCGACGGGGTGATACATGGCCTGCTGTGCGCCCACCCGGGCGTGCGGTTCGATGTGCTGGACGTGGACAACACCAGCCCGCTGTGGAACGCCTCTTATCGCAACCACCCGGAGTCTGTCAGGCGCCTGCTGGCTTACGCGCCAGATGCCCTGGCTGATCTCCAACTCCAGGCCAGGGACCACACCAGGAGCGCCTTCTCCGTCAGGGTCAACTGGCACGGCAAGCGGGCGCTTGAGGTTGCCGGCTGCGTGGAGATCAGGGAGCTCCTAACCCGCTACGAGGCGGACCCGCGGGAGACCAGACGACTCCTCCGCCTCGAGCTCGGGCTGCTGGGGGCCGACATCGCCGCTGATTTCGCCTCCGCCGTCCTGCTCTGCGATGGCTACCTCTCCCTGCGGTCTCATGATACTGGGGTGCCTGCCGCCCGCCTTCTCATGATGATTGCGAGGCTGCCGCTCGAACTCCAGATGATGCTCTGCCACCGGCGTCATGGCTCGGCGCGCGCCGTAATCCTGGCCCGAGATACTGAGATGGCGTTGCTCACAACACTAAATTGCCTGGATTCGTTGCCTTCGTCACGGGCACAGTGATCGGTTATCAGTGATCAGGGTCTTTCTGAATGCGCCGAGAGATATTTGATGAGATACCTCATCACCTGTAGTCGAGTAGGAGATTGATAAAGCATCGAACTTCCCCTCTATCCGCTCAAATGACGACATGCCCAGTTATCGACGAGCCACAGGGGATGACTGCATCGCCTGCCCCCTCGGCGAGTCCCTTCAAGGGCTTCACCTTCTTCCCGCATCTCACGGTGAGAAATGGCTTCCCGGCAGTATCATGGGCTGAGCACTTTGCCGACCGTGAGGTGCGACAGGACGTGACCTCGCCCCCTGAGACAAATACTGCGATGAAGAAAGGGCTCAATGAATAACATGGTGCTCAGTGAATAACATATTGAAAGCTTTCGTCATTTATGCCCAAGAGAAGAAAGATCACAAGTCAAAACAAGATAGGAGCTCCTTGTGCCTGGCTTGGCGGGAGGCGGCCTGCAATTCGAAGCGCTCGTTCATCACCAGCATTTCCGCCACCATGCGCAGGGGAATAAGCCGGGCGGTTACCATCTTCTGGAACGGGGAGATGTCCGCCACCATCAGCATGTAGTGGAGGTAATGGGCCCAGAGGGTGCTGCTGATCGCCCGGGTCGACCGGCCCCTGTAGGCCTCCTGGGTGGCGAGCATCAGCGCCTCGGTTCCAGCATAGTCTCCCCTGCAGTTCGCGAGAGTCGGGGCGTAGAGCTCCTCCATCGCCGGGCAGCAGCAGATAGTGGTCCTCAGATAGCGGATGAACATCTCACGCTGCTCAGGCTCAGCCGGGTTCGCCAGGAAGGCGTTGGTCATCGCAGTCATGCGGGCCTCCGCCACCCGGTCAATAGTGATCGTCTCATCAGCAGCAGCGGAAGACACGGCCTCGTCATCCAGGAAATCAGCCAAAGACATTGCACAAGAGGCAGGCGAAAGTTTTTGAATTGAACTGTCTGGGAGGGGAACGAGGCTTGCAGACGAAGGGAAAGCAACGAGTGTGAGGTTCATATAATGAAGGTGATTTCCTCATCATGATTTTGAATCATATTCCCTCATTTAGGGGGGATTATCAGAAGGATACGGCATCGTGAAGCTCTGAAATGAACTTTTGCAGCGCCCGTTCAACATCAGGGGTAATAATGATATCCTTTCTGGAATCATGGCGCCGGTAGCATATTATCATCTGCAGTTCCAGCGGCAGTCTGGAGACCACGGAGAGGAAACGGGCCTCCCTGTCACCAGAAACCTTTTGACCGAGCCGCAGGTAGCCGTCGCAGAGGAGGACGGCGGAGACGAAGTCAGCGGCAGCATCCTCGGCAGAGAGCCCCAACTCTTTCCGTAGCGCGCGCCTTGTCTGCCGTGGGTCGGCCAGGTAGAGGGTCATGATCTCCCTGATCGCGGAATTGGGCGCCACCTCCAGGGCTGTCTTGCCCTCCCAGTCGTTTGTAAAGGGGTCGTCACCGTTGGAACTCTCGTTTGCTCGCCTGGTGACGTCAAGCCGGCCAACTCCAGCATGAGCCAGGAGGAATCGGACCGTGTCCGTTTGGCCCATGTGACAGGCGATCCACAGTGGTGTGGTGTTATCTACGTCGACCACGTTCAGGTCTATGTGTGGATGTCCGCACAGAGTCTTCACGATGCCAAGCGAATAGGGGCGATCATGGGAACAGGCGCGGTAGAGGGACGCGACGCTAGCAGGCGTTCGGTAGTTGATCTCCACCAGGGGATGAGAGACCAGGAGCCGTACGCAGTCCTCGAAGCCCCTCCTGATGGCCTGGTTCAGCGGCCTCTCCAGCCAAAACCCATATTGGAAGTTGATGTCCGCTGCGGTCAATCCCGGCGAAGCTAATAGATCAGCCAGCAAGGCTGAGTGACCATCAGTGGCAGCCTCCCAGATCATCTGTCCAAGGGGTTTTGGCCCCTTAGGTCCTGGTCCTGTTTCTGTGTCCCCCATTTTGGTAGAGGCTAAAGGTCAATATTGGAGAATCGAACGTCGATCATTCAAATTTATTGGGCCCTTACTTGCCTGCCATCATCATCGACAACACAATAGGTAGTGATCAACTTGGATAAAAAAATCAAACAAGCTTTTCGTGCGGTTTTTCGAACATTGTGATGGCGGAACCACGATGGCATCATTACTGTAAAATTATTATTGTGATTCAATCTCCGGGAGAAGATCGAAGTGTGTTTCGTCAAGACCACGTCGTCAGGATGTGTCATCTTGCCAGCAGCGCTCCGGGTGATTCTTTTCTTGACGGTGGGGGGAGAGGGACACAGATAGCGTGATGGCCTGCGCTGAGCTTGCCGCGGCCATTAGGATCCACAGGGTTGAAGAGGTTGAGCGCATCCTTGACCGGTCGCGAAACGAGCGCTGGCCGGACCTGAGGATAAACGGTGGGGGGCTAGGCCCGCCGCCCCTGTTCGTCGCCTGCCTTCACAATCGCATCTTCGCCGTGCCTTTGCTGCTCGCGCACCCGGGCATCGACGTCATGTATCGCTTTCGATGTGGGGCCACCTCCCTCCACCTCGCCTGTAAAAAGGGTCATCTGGCCATCGCCGCCATCCTTCTGGATGACCCGCGGGTCGACCCCAACTGGCGGGACTACCGCGGTCGGACTCCCCTCTGGTATGCCTGCGCCACCGGGAACCTGGAGATGGTCTACCACCTCCTCGCCTCTCCTAGACACCTGGACCCCGGGGTGGCGGCATGTAGCCCGGAGAATAACAATGCCTCGCCTGCCTTTGAAGCCCGTCGCCAGGGGCATGAGCACATCGTCGACCTGCTGCGGCGCTTTGAGGCGAATTCTGCGGCCATGAGATTTTGCCTGCAGGTGGTCCTGCGACACAGGCAGCCCTCTGCCGGGCACCTCTTTGCCCTGTGCGTTCTCCTCTGCGATGATTACCTCCAGTTGCCAAGCGAGCATGATCTGCAGTCTGATGATCACCGGTTCTTTCGCATCGCGGCCAGGTTGCCGATGGAAATGCAGATGACGATCTGCAATCGCGCCCAAGACCTACTTGGCGATATCATCGCGTCCACTGTTTCTGAGTTGGCACTCCAGTACGTGTCTTCCCTTTTTGTTCCGGATCTTGGAGACGAATAAACAATCCCACAGCATAATCTGCTCACTTCCATTGTTCGATGAGTGCGCCGAGTTCCAGACGGTTATGCTTGTTGCAGGCGGCCAAGGCGGCGGGGATGTAGTCCGGGAAGAGCTTCAGGCCCCAGTGGGCGTGGCACTCGGCGATGACGTCCAGTTGCTCGGTGACCAGGTCAGCGTCATCCTCCCCGGCGACATCTTCCGGCACGTCCTCGAAGCCGAGGAAAATGGGAGACCCAGGGTGGATCTTGAGCCCGAACATCACGTCGACGACGTCCTGGTGCCCCCGGGCCTTGGCCGCAAAGTAAGAGGGCATGAAACTGGAGGCGCCTTTCCCGTGGAGGAACACCACGCTCTCGGCATCACCGCGAGCGGCCGCAGCAATCATGGCCGCGTCCAACGTTGACAAGTGGTAGACCAGGTGCTCGGAGCCGAGTAGCACCTTGATCGTCTCAATGGGACCCCGACACAGCGCCTCCGCCATGCCCCCAATAGGGGCCTCGCCTTCCCCCTCTCCACCATCATAATACAGGCCACCGTCATCATCGTCATCGGTTTGGTCACCGTCAACATCCTCACCTTCAGCATGTTCACCGTCAGCATCTTCCCCTTTGTCATCAGATTCGGTGGCTGAGATATCACGACCGTAATTATGGGGCATAGAGCGACGGGCTACTCGAAGGACCCTGTTCTCGGGGCTGTGTTCCCCCTGCACCGACTGCCCTTGCTGTTCTGGCTGCTCGGACTGCTCGGGCTGCTCTGGCTGTCCTTGCTGCCCTGGCTGCCCTGGCTGCGCTGGCTGCCTCTGCTGAGCGAAGGCGGACCATGAGGCGTGAGAATCGGCGTGCTCCTGGTCGCTCATGCGCTCGGTGAGGTAGCGCTGGCCACCGGCGGTGAGCCACACCATTGGTCTCCCCGCGCTGCTCACCATCGCGGTGAGTTCCGCGGCGCCTCCAGAGAAGCCAGACGACCAGTCCCTGGGCCAGCGGGTGCAGTATCCCGCTTCTTGGCAGCAGCGCTCGTACTCCTCCAAGGTCTGTGCCGGCTGTCCCTCAAAATCCAATTTTTCCACCGTGTCCATGATGTCAGTGAGAGCCTCAGAGGATTGGGAAGGAACGCGAAGCACACGGAAGGCTGTGAATCCTGCGACTGCAAATCACGATTATCCTCGAACTTTCGTTGTGCAACTATCATGTGGCGAAATCATTCGCGACAAATATCTCATGATTGATTTCTTTCACCGTTTTCCTCGTCACCCTGCATCATCATTTTATAATCCTCGTTCTATCATCGTCGACGCTTGTGATCACCTGTTGCCCGTTGTGCTATATCTGTGGTCTCCCGTTCCTCTTCCTTCTCTAATCAGCCTGTGGTGGAAGTCGGTGCCTGAAGACGCAAGATGTTTTTGTTCTGCTCGAAGTTGATCTGCGGGTGCTGCCCGAGCCAGACTGGGTATTACGTGTTCCTGGCGCTGATGCTGTGTGCGACGTTCTTTGCCGGCGTGGCGCAAGTGGTCGGCGGTGGCTTGGCGCTGCAGCATGATCCCGCGGCCTGCAAGACCTCCACCTTTGGGGTGGACGGCGTCCTCATCGCGACGGGTGTCTTTCACGCCCTCGAGGGTCTCACCTTCCTGGTCTACCTGCTGGTGCCGAGCTTCAACCCGCGCCTGACTAAGTCCGAGGACAACCAGTGCGACTTCCAACTGTGTGTCGCCTTCTACCTCGTCGCCAACCTGATCTGCGGCATCCTCAGCGCCATCGCCATCGGCTTCATTCAGTCCACCGTCGTTGTCGGATGTTCCCCCTGGATCCTGCCGCTCTTGTCCATCGGCTGCGGTTTCTGCTTCAGCGGCCTCGTGCTCCTCATCTACATGTCCGGCCGCCTCTGCTGCTGTTCTGCCAAGGGCGTCTGTTGTGGCGACGATTGAACCTGAACCTGGATCATTTTTCCCCGCCTCGAGAATTCTTTGATATTTTTTGTCCAGTGTCTTGATTATCGTTTTTTGTGTCACAATAACGCCACGTCTCGTCGATGATTCTTCGACGCAGATAAGTGGTTGAATTTCAAATCTTTGTGATGTTAATTCGGAGCGTTGTCGCTTCTCTCCCTTCCCGTCCCTCCGCCTGCGATACTATCATCTGTGGAATTTTTCAAAGCATCCCCAACTGACGATGAACGTCGCCGCCGAAGTGTCAGCGGCGCTCGTGGCATCGTTCGACATGCCGAATGTGCCCGCTGTTGTTGAAGATCATCCTGTCGGAGATGACATCTTGCCTCATGTCGCGTTGCCGCTGCCAGCCACTAACCTCCTGGAGCCTTCTCCACCGCGTGGCTCGCCTGCTGTGATGGCTCAAGGTGACTGCTGCAAGATGTCTGGCAAGTTCATTCTCCCCTGCGTGATGGCCGACGTCGCAGTTGAGGTAGTTGGTGGCAGGGTGCAGAACGTGGCCGAGATTGAGGGGCTCCTCCGCGGTATGGAGGGCATGCTTGGCGGCGGCGACCACATGTCTATCAATATCCGCCGCTCTGAGGTCCGCGCAGATGAGTACTTTGTGGCCTTTGAGACCTGCTTCTCGCGATTCTTCCAGCGCATCTTCAGGTACCGGGGCCCGGTCGGGTGCTATGAGGTCATGTTTCCTGGCCTCGGCTCCGCAAGGACGCTCTGTCTCGAGGTGCTTGAGGTGGACGGGGGCCTCCTGAGGCTGGCTGACGCGAGCGTCACCGCCCTGAAAGAGGGTGGCTTTGAGGACTTCCACTTCAGCGTCTACCTGGACGGCGACTACAAGGAGCGCCAGAACATGTGGCTCCAGGTCCTCGCCCCGCACGTTCCGCACGTTGCGCCCTGCCGCGCCCCTTCAGGCACGCTGCGGGAGGGCCACTCCATCTATCTCATGGAGCTCATCGAGCGTCCCTATTGATTTCGTATCATAATGTATCATAATGGGATTTTCATCTCCACTTCTCTTCTCCCTCCCTTCTCTGCCCTCTTTTTCTTGAAAGGCAATGTTCGCATCGACTGAAACGCCATCTGACGCGATTGACGCTATTGACGGAGACCCGGCTGAGCCTGGGATGCCCAGCGCCGGCGCCGGGTTGACGTGGGACCTGGTGAGGGCGCAATTGCGGGCGATGAGGGATGAGCTCCGAGTGGGCCAGGCTGCGTTGATCGCTGAGCGGGAGCGCGAGGTCCTGCACCTCAAGGCCGTGGTCCTCCAGCAGGTGGCCGAAGACAGGATGGAGCCCATGGAGATCTTTCAGCGCGATGGGTCCAGGGCAGTGCAGTTTCGCATCAGCGTGCCCTGGGAGAACGTGTCCTTCCGGACCAGCGACATCATAGACGGCCTGCGTGAGGCTCTTGGCGCCGAACTCCCGGAGCACTCTCTCACTGTGGCGTACAGCGAGAACTACGGCGATACCTCCGGCGGCGATGATTACCCAGATTGCACCGGGGTCATCCGCGTCACCATCAGGCTCTGATCCTCACGTTGCCTCGCGATCATGGCAATGGCAGGTGGCTCAGTCAAGTGTCACTCTTCACTTGTGGCGCAAAATAAAACGATTTCCGAAAATGAGAAATCCATTTTTTTCATGAAACCGGGGGCGTCCGCCTCAGAGCCGTGTCATGATCGACCTTTTTTCCATCCGTTGATCGGGTAATTACAGTCAGTCTTGACACACCGCTTTTCTTGTGGCCCCACCAACCGCAGCATAAGACCAAACAGCAAGAAATGTGCAAGAAGTGCGGCTTTCCAGACGGCGGGGGATGCTTCTGCCAGCCACAGAGGCCGCCGCAGTCCCCGGCCCCCTGTCGTGAGCACCAACACCAGTCACCCGGCTGGGAGCATCACGCACCTCCCCAGAAAGCCTGCGGTGACTGTGCCTCAGGCAGTTCCAGCAGTTCCTGCTGTGGCCAGAATGGCATTCCGGGGGTGCCGGGCATTCCTGGTGCAGTGGGGACGCCGGGAGCGGCAGGTGCCCCTGGCCCCCCTGGACCTTCAAGTGGTCCGGTCGGACCTACGGGCAGCGCAGGCTCCCCAGGGTCTCCAGGTACACCAGGCTCGCCAGGGTCGGCGGGGAGCCCGGGGAGCCCCGGTAACCCCGGACCATTTGGGCCCCAGGGTCCAGCAGGTCTCCCAGGCTCCACAGGCGCCCCGGGCCCGAGTGGAGGCGCCACCGGCGCGCCTGGTCCCCCAGGCCCGGCAGGGTCAGCCGGCGCAGCAGGCGCCCCAGGTCCTCCGGGTGCTCCAGGTGCTCCAGGTGCTCCCGGGACGACTGGATTGCCAGGATCACCTGGCGCCGCTGGTGCTGCGGGCGCGACGGGAATTGCGGGGGCGGGTGCAATCATCCCCTTTGCAAGCGGCCCGACCCCTGTGGCGCTGGCGACGGTGGCCGGCGTGGTGTCGAACGACTATGGCTTTGGGTCCACTGACCTCGGGGTCAGCCTGCTCGGCCTGCTTCCCGCGGTGTTCATGGTGGCGCCGAGGAGCGGCACGATCACGATGCTGAACGTCTCGGTCAGGGTCACGGTGGCCGTGAGCCTCCTCGCCTCCACCATCACCTTCCAGGTCTACAGGGCCCCAGCCAACTCCTCCACCTTCACCCTCCTGGCAGGGGTCGCTGCCCCGGTGGCGATCGATCTGGTGACCGTTGGCACGACCATTGCTGGCACCTCGGGCCCGGTCAGCGTCCCCGTCGCCGCCGGCGACCAGTTGGCGCTCGTGAGCACCTCCGACGGCCTGGTTACCGCCGTCACCGGCGTCGTCGGCGCAGGCCTCGCCATCTCCTGATGTAATGTTCTATAGTGTATCGCTCATCTCCTATCGCTTGGAGAGAGGGCCCGAATCAGCGCCCAAAAAACAGTGTGAAATAGATGAAGTGATGTCGGAAATTAGAGATTTTATTGGGGGGCAAAAGAGGAGAGATCAGCGGCAAGATCTTTCAGCGCCTGCTCAGTGTCGCGGGCGAGGACGATTGCGCCGCCAGAGTCATGCCTCCGGTGGCACAGCACCATTTGGAGCTCGAGCGGCAGTTTGGAGGCTATGGAGAAGAACCGAGCCCCTGGCTCAGCCACCGCGGATGAGCGAAGCATCAGGTGACCGTCGCAGTGCAGGACGACACAGGCAAAGTCCCTGGCGATGTCCTCACGAGTGAGGCCGAGCTCCAGTCGCAGGTGGCTTCTGCCACTCCGCGGGTCAGCCAGGTAAAGGGACAGAATCTCCTGTATCGCAGGATTGTTGGCCGCCTCCAGGGCAGTCTTCCCCTCCCAAAATTGGGGATGGAGGTCATCTCCCCCATTTTCGCCGCACCACTTCTTCGCGCAGGTTTTCATATCTAGATGGCCAACGGGGGCATGGGCTAGCAGACAGCGGACCCCGTTCACGCTGTCCCTGTGACAGGCCAGCCACAGCGGGGTGGCCAAGTCCTCGTCAAAGGCGTTGAGATTAATGCCTCGGTGTCGGCATAACATCATCATGATCCTTGGTTGTTCGCGTGATCCCAAGTAGGCGGCATGGTGAAGCGGTGTCAGCCTGAATCGATTCGGCCAGTTGACGTCAATCAGGGGATGGGCAAGGAGGAGCCTGACACACTCAGTAGACCCGCGCCTCACCGCCTCGGACAAGGCCCCCTCACCATAAACATCGATCGCTGTCAGCCCCGGCGCCTTCAGCAGAGTCTCAAGGCGATCGGGCTGACCCATTTCCACTGCAAGGCAGATCAACTTCCCAGGCGTGTCTTTCATCCACTTTGGGCTGCCATTCCACACTTTATGATTAGTTTCGTCATCAACCATCCCCGCTAAAGTGGACAAGCCAGAGACCGCTGAGAGCGCACAGCGAGAAAAGGAGTCCGGTGATTAACGGCAGCCAAGGAAGGAAATATGATTTTCTTTTATTCAGTGTGGTCGGCGACGAAGGGAAATGAACAGTGATGAACAGTGATTAACGTCGAAGGGTGATGATCAGTCGAGAAATATGAAATCCAAGATATTTTCCTTTTTATTCGAAAACTTTGGTCCTCTCTCTGCCTACTGTTCACTTTGCTATGTCGCTGACGGGTGAGGAAAGGCAGCAAGGCAGCGCTGGCCCGCCATCCTGGCAGTCGTCTTCCGCAAGGCAGCGTTTTCTGGTGTTGTCGTCCCCTGGCCGCCTGCCATTTGGGGGAGAGATAGTGGCCCAGGTGGATGGTGACCGGCTCCTGAACCAGGTGGAGATCGAGGTCTTTCTCAGCAAGCAGGGCTTCAACGGCCGCATCCCGAACTTTGTCCTCACCTGCGGGGACGAGTGCGCTTCAGAGGAAGGCTCGCAGTGCCTGCTATTCCAGCCGATTGAGGGGAACAGCATCCCCGTCCTCCTCACCCTCCAGAGGATCAGGCTGGAGGTGCATGCCACCTGGCAGCCTTATATCGCCATAGTGAACTCGGCCATTCAGATGAATTTCTGGGGCAACCGGAGCACTCTGAGGGACGCCGCGGTCGTCGCCGACGGCTACCTCGAGTCCCTGCACCACCTGGGCCTCTCGCTGACGGCCGGGAGGGCCCTCGAGTTTGGCAGCGCCCTGAAGCGGCTCCTGCTGGACCTGGAGTTCACTGACGTCCCACCCCACCAGAAAATCTGGCCCGGGCGCGCCCTCTTTCCCCCTTCCTCCGGGCTAGATGGTGACTTTCCACCCGCGCCTGTGTTTCTTCCCTTGACTGGTCCGTGCCCTGGCGCCCTGATGGGTAGTGAGATGGCGGACATCAGAGATGGCAGGTTTGGGGGGATCCTGTCGCCACTGGACTTCTTCAGGATGATTGATGGCGGCCTCTTCCCGATGGGCGATCACCGCGTGCTGCACACCAACCAGGCGCTGGCGGAGCATGACCTGGCCCACCTGGTGAGCTTTGTGCGCCAGCCGGCGTACATGGCCGCCATGCGCCGCCTGGCCTCGCGCGTCCTGCAGCAGGCCGACCCCGTCCAGAACCCCGCCTCTCATGCCGACGTGAAGGCTGCCCTGCTCGACTTTGAGTCGCCCTTTGCCACCCGCCTCTATTATGCCGCGGAAATCTTCGTCACCATCCTCCCAGAGAAGCGCCCTGTGGTTGAGGGCCTCATCAACTGCTTCCAGTACCAACTTCCCTTCGAGTGGGCCTCTGTCAGCCGCCCGAATGTGGAGGCGTTCCTCTTTGGGGTGCTCCACGAAGTGGGGCCCATGCAATTCATGTGTTTCCTGTCGGACATCTACGATCAGTTCCTGTCGTTCGCGACCTCGCTGGGTGGAGAGAGCCTGGACGTGATCAACCGCGCGCGCAAGTTCGACCGGCCCAATAAGGCGCTGAGGTCCGAGTTCGAGATGTCGTCCATCCACTACTGGCACCAGAAGGGCCTGAGGTGCCTGAGGAACATCCGCCCGGTTCCCGAGCAGGAGGCCGCCTTCTGCCACTCCATTAAAGCCGTCCACACGGTGTTCATCGGCGCGCTGATTGGCACTTCCCTGCTAAGCATCGACGACTGGCTGGTGCCCTCCGCCGAGTTCGTCGTTCCTCCCCTCTGTCTTCTCAGGCAGTACATCTGCGGCAGCGGGCTCTGGGCCGGGGACAGCCTCCTCTACGAGTGCTTCGCCCACTGAACTTAAAAAAATACCGTGAAATAAAGTTGCGTCACTTTTAAGATTGGAAGGCTTTGATAACTGTCAATTTTTGAGCGCAGACAACAAATCGAATGGCGGTCGTCATCACCCTGCCCGTGAGCAATGTGGCGCTGCGCCCTCTGTACGGGCGGGCCATACGCTCCCCCGCGCCCTTCATCATGCGGGTGGACCTCGTGCCGGGGGCGGAAGAGTTCAACATCACGCTGTACGACCCTGCGAGCGGGCAGTACCTGGCCTCGGTGGGGACGTTCCGCCCGGCGGGAGGGGAATTCGTGGAGGCCTCCTTTGACCCGGCGTACCAGGTGGTGGCGAACTTCCCACTCCCCGATCAGGGCCTGGCCGGGTTTAGTGCCAGCACCCTGCACCCAGAGATATCCAATGCCCTGGCAGGCATCGGCCCAGAGTTCGCCCCCGAGGACCAGCCCAGGTACCTGAACTCCCTGCGCGCCTCTGGAGTCTCGGTCGAGGAGTCCAGGCCCGGAGCAGCCTACCAAAACCAGACCATTCCGCCCCAGGTCGCGTCTCTCAGGATTCCGAGAGTGGGCGATGTTCCCGCATCAGTGGTTGCGACACAGGCTCCGTATGATCGGTCCGCTGCCGCTGCCACTGCTGCCATGCAACCGCAGCCTGGGAGGAGGCCAAGGCTACAGCCACAAGATGTGCAGGCGCTGGACGAGAAGTGCGCGGAGGTGGCGGAGGGCCTGCGGGGGTCGCAGAACCTGGCGGACCTCTACGCCATGGCCGGCAACATCGGCATTTGGCTCCCCAAAAACCTGCTCAAGGCCGACGCCTGCCGCCTGATATCAGAGTTTCTTGTCGCCAATGACCTGCTCCCCGAGCAAGGGCTCATGTCAACCACGCCCCGCGCGCAGAACAAGCGCGGAGGAGCCGGGGTGGTCAGCCCGCCTCTCGGTGGGGGCAAGAGGCAGAGATACTGAAGAGGCCACTACCATCTGAACATCCCGGTATCGCGTTTCCTCCCCCCGTCTTTGTTGCTCCTGCTGGGATGGCTGCGAAGAGATTGCTGCGTGAGCACCAGAATATGCTGGAAAGCCCCTCGCCCTATTTTACGTGTGGTCCTGCCGGCTCGGACCTGTTCACGTGGTTCGCGGAGATCAAGGGGCCCGAGGGCACGCCGTATGAGGGCGGCAGGTTCCTGTTCAGCCTCACCTTCCCGCCCGATTACCCCTTCAAGGACCCCGCCATGAAGTGCCTGACCAAGGTTTACCACCCGAACATTGACTGGAAGACCGGCTTCGTGTGCGTGCGCCCCTTCTCCGAAGGGCACAATTGGCTCTCCGTCGGCCTCCTGGGCGTGTACAAGGCCTGTCTGGCGCTCCACGCGCTCCTGGCGGCCCCCTTTCCAGACAACGCCCTCATGGACGACCTGGCCCTGGAGTACCTCTGCGACCCCGAGGTCTTCTGCAGCAACGCCCGCGCCTGGACGAACCTGTACGCGATGTCCTGATACCTGTCCCATCTATCTATCTCTCCATTGGTTTTAAGTACTTGATATCGCTATCAGGGGAAGATGGAATTTGATGATCGTGTTCTATCGTTGATGCCAGATGTTGCCCATAAAAAGTCCCCTGTGACACCTCTTCAACACCGACCCTTCCTCATCTCTCATCTTCTTGTCATCACCTCCCCTCTTCACCTCTTCTTCTCTGCTTCTCTGCTTCTCTGCTTCTCTGCTTCTCTGTTACCGTCTAGGTATTGTTGTGCTTGCAGAATAGATATGAAGTATTCCCGTGCTGCCAACTACTCGACGGTGGATGACGGGGTGCACTTTGAGGCGATCCGCAAGGCCGTGGTCTTTGGAGACAGCGGGCGCCTGCACAATCTGCTGCAGGCCAGCCTCCCCGACGACGTTAACCGGCCCTGCCGCGGCTCTCTCTGCACGGAGAAGGGGTCGGCCTGCGCTGGTGTGGGGTGCATGACGCTGCTCCATATTGCGGCGGAGGTGGGTGACGAGCGGACAGTGGCCTGTCTGCTTGAGGTTCCTGGCCTGGACGTCAATCGGGTTTCTCGGTGTGCCGGGACCCCGCTCGAGGCCGCGCTTTCGAACGGCCGCACTTTCAGCCGTTCCATTCGCACCTTGCTGGCCGATGAGAGGGTGCTGCCCTTTGTGGAGTCCGAGGGCAGGTCTTTTGAGGACATGCTGGTGCTGTCGGCCGTGCCGTGCTGCTTCGTCAAGTTCAGCCTGCTGCTGATGTACCGCGGCCACTCTGTCCTTGCCCAACTTCCCAAGGCCGCCGCCGCTGCGGCGGTGAGGATTACCGCAGCCATGGACGTTCGAAAGGCCGACCATTGGCCGCCAACGTCGATCTTGCTCGCCTCCCACAGCAAGATCTTGGATCTCCTCGACAGGGTCCAGCAGAGCCCCCAGGCCACCATTCGGGAACTTCAGGACAGCGACGCCTTATTTGCCTACGATGGGGGCTGGATTCGCAAGATGGCGGAGAGCACCTCGGCCCCGCAGAGTTCTCCCCACCTCCTCGGTCTCGATGGGGGCGCTGTTCCCAACACTATTGAGAACGCTGATCAGCGCAGCACTGCCTCTCCCGATACCACTGAGGAAGGCACTGCCTGTCCCGACATGGATGTCGATACGCGCCCAACGGCGATTGTCTCGGAGTATCCATATCCTCCGGGGTGCACTGTGACTCCCTTTGGCGACATCGCTCCCGCTGCTCAACCTTGCTCCTCGTCCCGCGCCGCGCCTACGTCGTCGCCATCTTTCAGTTCGTTGTTGGCGAGGGTGCGATCTGGAGACTTGCCGATCGCCATGGCGCTGGATACCGCTGGCGTTTTGTCCGAGTTCGTCGCCAGACGTCAAGGCCTGCCGAAGATTGGGTCATGCTGGATGCTTGAGCATTCCCAGGACGTCGTGGAGCTCAAGTGGATCCCCCTGCCGTCTGGCTCCCCTCACTGGCATCTGGGTGATTCCATGTGTGGAGCGGCGTCTTTTGTCCCCACATCCTGCGAGTTCCTGAGGTACCTGGAATTCGGTGATTACGACCAGGCTAGAGGGGTCTTCACTCCATGGACCGGAGACCTGCAGGAGGCCGAAGGTGGTACTCCACACTGTGATGCCTCCGAGAGGATCCTCAATGCGGTGAAGGTCTTTGTGTATGGGGATGCCAGCACCGTTGAGATGCGATTTACGGCCCCCAATGGGCTGCTGGATTTCACCTGGGGAGCGTGGTGCAACGGCAGGAGGCTGGGTGCCGGTCCGGTGGCCTACAACTGCAGCACTGTACGGGTCGGGGAGAAGTATCTGCTGTCGTTGAGCATGAGGGCCGCGGCCGGCCGGGGCGGCAGGCATCCCGCCTTTGTCCGCATCACCGGCGTCAGTCGCCGTGAGGAAAGCGGCCCGAATGAGAGGGAGTTTTGGGACAGCCAGGTCCAGGCGTGGATCACCCATCCCTTCGTCAACCTCGTGCATGACGTGCGCATCTCCCCCAAGGACCTTGCCGCCGTCGTCCCCGGCAGCGCATCTCAAAGGCGCTCGTCCCTCGATATTCCCTCAACAGGCCCCTCAGCAACCGCCTCAGTGGTAGCCTCAGTGATGGCTTCCCCATCTACGAGCGTGGCGCAGGTCGTCTCTGAGATGACGCTTGGCCCTGACACCCTTTCTGGCCACTCCACATCTGGCCTGGTGGTCACTGATAACGGAGATGTGATGGTCTTGGGGATGGTCGTGGCGTCTCCAATTGGGGTTGTTTCCGAGTCCGCCGAGTCCGCCGAGTCCGCCGAGACCGCTGAGACCGCTGAGACCGTTGAGACGGCTCATGTCGGTGGCGGAACTGATGGCCGAACCGATGGCGGAGATGATGGCGATGCCTTTCTGGACGATTATTCGCGCGTGAATCATGTTGCGGACTCGGTTGTGATTGGGGACCTCCCGTCGGAGCAGATGCAAGAGACGGGTGACCTCGGCGCTGTCGCCGTTCAGGATGGGACCGGCCCCCTCGGTGCTCCTGCCCCAGGTTCCACCTCTACCAAGGGCTGGTGGCCCTTTTCCTTGTAGGCTCGCAAAGCGGAGCAAATATAAAAGCTTGAGATTGAACTCCCGAATTTTCCTCTTCTTCTAAAATTCTAACGCATTTCTGCGCTTCTCTGCGCTGTCGCGGGGACATTTGTGAGGTTAGAGATCATGGCTGGCTGGCGGGGTAATCGAGTGTTGGGGGCGGGGCGAGGGCCTGGAGGGCCTGGAGGACGGCGTTCCTGTCTGCGCCCATGACCTTGCCGAGCATGGTGTTGTTCCTGAGGAAGACGAAGCAGGGGACGGAGGTGACGCCGAACTCGGTGGCGAGCGCCGGGAGCTCGTCGATGTCGACCCTGAGAAAGTCGACGTGGGGCCACTGGGCCGCCTGGTCGGCGAAGAAGGGGGCCATCGCCCTGCACGGCCCGCACCACGTCGCCCCAAAGTCCGCCAACACCGTGACGTCCCCAGCCACAAAGGCGTCGAACTCCTCCACCGACTTGACGTCGTACACGGCCCCAATCACCTTCACGATATCAGGCTCCTGTTCCTGGTCCTGGGGTTCAGCATCAACTGCATATCCCGCATATCCCGCATCGCCTTGCGCCACGGAAGATGGGGAGGTGATATCATCACCGGCGTGAACCGGAACGTACTGATCATCAGACTGCTGCATCTTCTGCTTGAATATCTTGATGTTCGCTTTCACTTGCCGGGATGTGGGGTGGATTGACGATGATCTTAATCCAAGATTGCCGCAAAAAAAGGCCCGCTGTGGGCAGCCAATGCTGTCGCCAACAATCAGTGGTTTCTCCATCATCTCGTGATCAACAGCCTCCTGCTCCACTCCGCATCACCCTGAATTGCCTTCCTTCCTTGCCTCATTACCTAATTACCTCGTTGCCGCGTTGTTCTGTCTTTTGAGATGCCGCCACCTTCGCAGGCTGTCTATTTTCCGATGATCTTGGTCGCGTTTTCCGCCTACCTCGCCTCGCTTGCTCACGTCATCTCCTCGTTGCCAGGCTGGGTCGCCCACCCGCTGACTCCGGCGCCCCTTGGTGAGGCCATGAGCTCTGGTTTCGCCATCGGTGTTTCGGTCGTTGGGACCGCCCTGCTTGGGTTCATGATCTATGACGCCGGTGTCAGAAAGGATTGAGATGAAAGACCGAAATAAAGTGGCGCAATACCAAACCAATAAGCTTGTCTCCCTCTCTCTCTTTGACCTTTATTCTTCGACCGAGGTGGAGGGGGAAGAGGTGGATGAGGGATTTGAAGCGGGTGAGGAATCGGTGGCCAGGTGGTTGGCCTTGTCGCGGCTGGTGACCCACTGCTGGAGCATCTCTGGGAAGACGGGGCTCACCTTGTGGTGGCCGAGGTGGTCGGAGAGGTTCCAGATGAAGTCCAGGAAGCGCTCGGGCGCGGACCTCCCGCTGGTGGGGGCCTCGGCGTCCTCGGGGATGTCGAAGAAGGCCAGGTCGCGGCAGAAGGTGGCCCCGAGGTAGATAATGGGCCACTGGTCCTCCGTCTCGTGCCGGGCCATCTCCTCGTCAAGGATCCGGCCGTACTCGCCCAGGAAGTGCTCCATCGCATCTTCCGGAGTCTGCTTCGCCAGGTGGAGGAGCGGCACGCTGCCGTGGTCGAGGTGCTGCGTGGCCGAGACCAGCCACCTGCCCTGCCGCTCGCCCTCAAAGTCCTCCTGCGACAGCCGCAGCGTGAACCGGCGCTCGAGCAGCGCCACCTTGAGCTCCAGGTCAGGGCGCACCGACGCCTTCGAAACACGCCACAACACAGACATTTTTTGGGTTAACTTGGTAATCTGGGACTGCGATGGAAGGAGAAAGGGAGGGTGGTTGATGAGGTGGACACGGGTTTTTAATTTCTATTAGCCTTGGCGAGCTCGCTCTGCACAATCTTGAGCAGTTCGCCGGGGTTGATGGGCTTGCCCTGCTCGAGCTCGCTCTGGGCCGAGGCGAAGATCATCTGCGCCTTCTCAGGGTCCGACTCTGCTAGCTTCGCCAACGCCTTCTCGACCTCGTGCATCGTCTCGCGACCCTTGTTGGCAAGCTTGGAGTGCTTGGGGAGCCGCTGCTTCTCCATGACGCTCTTCTTGGCGCGCATCTTCGCCACCAACTCAGCACGCGTCAGAGCCCTTGCCGGAGCCTCAGGCTGGGGAGGCGTCTTCTTGCTGCGGTCGCCTTCCTCTGCGATGCTGCTGATGATCGGTGCGTCTGACATCTCTGCTGTGGTGTGGGGTGTGAAGTGAGGCGACTGGTGATGACAACGTTGGTGGTCACGAGTTTTGAACAACAGACGAGGGAAATCATTTTTTGACGGGATTTTTTCTGAGATATCATGCGCCGCGAGCGACCTGTTGCCCACCCTCTCCCTCCCCCTCCCTCCTCCTCCCTCCTCCAAAAGCCAAGCAGATGTCCGAGTTAACTGACGAGCGCGCTCCCTCCGCCAACTTCCTGTGGCTGGCGGGGCAGGTCTCTCAATTGTCCGCGCAGTTGGCCACCGCCTCAGACCTCGCGGGCCGCCTTGTCGTGGAGAATGCTGAGCTCAAGAGGCAGGTCGCAGGCCTCAGCAGCGGAGGAAACAGCGCGCAAGAAGAGACCAGCGTCCCACAGGATCGAGGAGTGGCCGGTATGCTGTACATGAAGTGTTGCGAGTGCGCACACTTCAACCCGGTCGTGATGCCTGAGACCCTCTGTCTCAGGTGCTTCCGGCGCCAGGGCGAAAAAGAAGAATGACAGCCTATCATTTGCCGAAGCTTAAAAATCATCGTCGATGTAATCACATATCATAATTTGGCTTCTTGTGTTGGAGAATAAGATCGAGAATGTGAACAGCGAAGAATTGCGCCACCATTTTGAGGCCAATGATTGCAAAGACAGAAGCAGGTCGCCCAAACCCATAATTATACCCCAGGAGATGGCTGACGTCGCAGTTGTGAGCCCACCTCCGTCGGGTGTTGTTGTGCCGGCACCGAAGAAGAAGGGCCTGGGCAAGGGGGCCATCATCACGATATCCATCGCCTCCATCCTGCTCGGCCTGCTGCTCATCTACCTCATCTGGGCTGCCGTCGAGGCCGTCAAATTCGGCGAGATGACACAAGCCATTGACATATTTGCTGCACCTGACAGCAACATCTCGCTAGGCGAGGTGGAAGTGCTTGGGCAGAGTGGCAATCTGACAAACTACTCCCTGGTGGCGACGAACGCCAAGGCGGACCAGTCGACTACCGCCGCAGGCCATGATGCAAGCCTCGCGATCGATAACAACTTATCGACCTATTCCGAGACAGCCGGGCCCGGGGAGTCAGGCACTACCCGCTGGTCGTTGAACTTCACGAACCCGGTCGCTGCAAATCTGATCAGAATCTACGCGGCTCCCAACGGGTCCTCACTGGCGGGCGCAAAGTTGGTGATCTACGGCTCTGGAAACAACATCTCTCACTCGAGCACCCTGACTGCCGCCCCCGAGCAGTCATTCGTCCGTCAGGGTCTCATATTCTACTTGGGAGGAACTGCCTGAACCATCACTTGCTCCTGCTTTTTTGAGGGAGATGCCAATGTTGTGACTTTCTGAAATTCTGCCATTCCCCAATATTTGCTCTTTTCGCTGTTTCGCCTATCTTTCCCCCTTCCATTTGTCAGTCAAAGAAAAACATGGATGTGATTTCTACATTGCAGACGGGGGGTGCGGAGGGCGCTGACACCGAGTTTGCGCGCGTTGCGCTGGAACATGGCCACCGTGCGCACGTCATGACGTTCCGAGGCCACCACGGCAAGGAGGCTCAGCCGCAGGGCGTTGTGAGAAAGGAGCAATCCCGGGCCGATCTCGATAACGTGGTCAAAAATCAGTACGAGCGTGCCCGCAAGTTGCTCTGGAGGGCGCCGCCCAAGAGTGCTTATGTCCGTGATCTGCTTGCCCGCAATTATTTTGCGGTGAAGCACGCGGAGACAGTGTACGCGATCACTGACTTTGAGGACGCCTCGCCTGCAGACCCAGCCCCCCGCTGCAACGTGAACATCAGCGGGGGGACTGCCTACGCCTGCCAGATGTTCGCGTCCGTATTCCCTGACGACGATGTCGTTTCGGAGCTCATCCCGCTCTACGTGTTCGCGCAGACCAATTCCAGGTGGTACCAGTGCCGGGTGATCACCTCGACGACCGCCGCCCCCCTCTTTGGCTGGGAGCCGATGAGCCAGCCGCCTCCCCCGCCGACCGGGACCTACGCGGGCATCGGGGCGCGCAGCCTCAAACCGTCGGGTCGCCAGGCCATCAGGAGCCTCTACCAGCGTCCGGCGTCTCCCAAAATTGAACCCCAAGACGAAAAGATATCACCGTTGCCATCAGTTGATTCAGAGCTCTGTTCTCAAACTCAATAAATGTCATGGGGTGGCAACGCTGCGAGTCTCTTGAACACGCAAAAATCGTCCTCGTCCTCGCCAGCCTCGAGGAGGATGCGGAGGCCCTCTGGCATGTCGCTGAAGGGTATGCCGGGCGCGGGTAGTCTTACCCAGCCTGTGAGCAGAGTCTGGATACGCTGCGCGCCTGTGTCCTTGGCCCCGGTCATCTCCCAGGCCAGCCAGGCCCCGTCCCTCAGCCTCACTGCGTACATGGCCCTGCCGAGAGTCTTCCTAGAGAAGACCCTGATGGGCGCACATGATGTATCACGCAGATACGTCTTGTGGGACCCGTGGCCGTCGACCTGCAGAACATCACCCGCCGCAAACGTCAGGGTTGCGCCATCCTCAGAATACTCGGTGAGACAGAGGGGCCTCTGCCTTCCTTGATGCCTGTACACCTTCACAACTTTGACAACGTTAAGTGGCAGCGACATTTTACTGTTTTGATAATAGTGTCTGGGTGGCTTTTATTCTTGTCAAGCCTCGAAATTTTTATATTTAATGTCAAAGTCAGACCTTCCCTGCGTTGCCGATGGTACCGGAGGAAGAGGAGGCCGCCACCGGCTGCTCAATGCCCGCCAGGGGATTGGAGGTGGTCACGTTGCTGACGTCGGCCACAACGTTGGACGCCACATCAAAACCAGCGGGAGGCGCTGCCACGGGAGCCACGGGAGCGATGGGCGCGATGGGGGTGGCTGTAACTCCGGATGGAAGCTCCGGGGTGAGCGCGATGCTCAGCGTGGCTGGTGGCGCAGTGGTGAAGACGAATTGGAACAGGGAAATCACTGCGGCGGCGATGATCGGGGCCAGCGTGACGAGCAGGGTGACATCGGCCTCCGTGTCAGACGGAACCAGGCAGTTCCAGACCGGGGTTGAGAAGAGGGCGATGCAGATGAAGGCGGCCGTGGACATGACGGCGTGGAGGGTGGCCGCCAGCCAGTACTGCGCGTTGGCGCTGACGACGCAGGTGCTGGGAAAGTACGCCAGGAAGGTGGGGCTGAAGCGGACCCCATCAACCAGCAGCGAGTACAGGAAGCACCAGAGGGCGCAGAAGGCGAGCGCGGCCGCCAGAAGCCCAAACTGCACCGTGTCGCAGTGCTGTCCACCGGCCAGGATCGTATTTGCCGCTATGAGGAAGCCGGTGATTGTACACGCCGGAACTAACGTGGTGAGTTGCGTGATCCACTGAGGGACAGCAGGCGACGACGAAGCGGTGGAGCTCATTTTGCAATGTTTCTATTCGGCAAACAAAGTTGAGCAAAAGTTCCAATGAGCAAGGCTGAGAAACTTTCCTCAGATTCAGTGGCCTTTTATTGCGACAAAAACAATGAGAGAGGAAATCGGGTTATGACATCAACTTCGAGCAGCAAGCATAAAAGGCCAAAGGCCAAAGGTTAGGACTTGGAAGGGTCATCTTCATCAGGGGCGCCGAGGAAGCGAGCCCAGTATCTGCCAGGGTTGGTCAGGAACATCTCGGCGGCATCGAGGCAAACACAGTCCTCGGGGTCCGGGTCCAGCAAGGTGGCCATGATGCCCAGGAGGATGCCCCAGAGCGGCTCGCTCGGCGCGTGCTGCCTGTGCGGGCAGAAGGTCCCATCTTTTGCCACGTTCGGGTGCCAGAGGGGCTCCACGAAGATCATCTGGGGCCCGGAGAACGGGTAATTAGGCGGGAAGAAGAGCATGAGGTGATACTCGCGGCCCTCGAGGAACGAGTCAGGGGGCCCTGTGAGCGTGGCGCGCCAGGTGAAAAGATCCCCTTCCGAGGCAGGCGTGGCTATGACACCACGCGGTGCGTGCCCGCGCATCCTGACCATTTCCCGCTGCATCGCGTTCAGCGCCATAATATCCTCTTTCAACTTTTTCCCAGAAAAGGTGACAAAGAAAGCTCAATAGACCAGCAACACCGCCCACTATTAGCGTAGTCGCAACAGAAGTCACAACGAGGGTGGCAAAAATCGTCAGCACGCCCTTAAGTGTCAAGTTCTCTGCCGTTTTCCGCTGCCTTCGCTGCCTGAAGCGGAGGTAAGGGGGCGTTTAAGAGGAGGGCGGAGCGGGACGTTGTCAGGTGGGATGATATCGCGGCAGAGGGGGCAGGTCTTGTTCTTCGCATACCAGATAGCCAGGCACGATCGATGCATGATGTGGCGGCATCCATCGCCGCAGTACCACAGATCATCTGTCAAGTTCAGCATCCTCCGCATCTTCCCCTGCGGGTGATAATCAACATCACCATGATCACCATGATTACCATGATCACTATGATCACGAGGATGACATGATGGTTCCCCCTCGTCAGCGAAGGAAAGCTCAAAGACCTCGAGGCACAGCGGGCAGTCGGTGTCGGTCTCTGTCCAGGGCACCAGAGATGCGCCCGGTGCCTCATTGCAAGGGGAAGTGCCCTGGCGGGGAGTCTTGCGCTCGAGGCAGAACTTGTGGAGGGTCTCGAGATTCTCGCGCAACTTCCACCTGGTAAGGGGGATCTTCTCCTCCAGGGCCGCCTCCACCAAGAGGGGCTCGCGGAGCTTGACGGCCTTGAGGAGCAGGGCGCAGATGTGCTTGCAGGCGATCACGCCACCCGCCGCCGCCAGGCGCGCCCCGTCAGGACACCCGCAAACCCAGCCGTTTTTTGGTGATAGTGTGACATCGTACACATCGCCACCGGTTCCATGCACCTCAAACTCGCACCCATTGGCACCGTCCTCCGCCTCGGACAGAGAGGTGGCGGAGACGACGAAGATGCTGTCGGCCTGCGCCCTCTGGATGCGGTCGCACTGCTGCTGCACCAGACTCCGCGCCTGAAATCGTCGGCCCTGCATCGCGGCTCAAGAATCGTCGGCGATAACCGAAAAAGCAATTTTCGATAAGTGGAGGAGAAAGTAAGGAGTCTTCTTCGCGGTGTCAGACGACAGAAGAAATCAGGAAATGACCAGTATTTCTAAATCAGCAGGTGAGGAGCACGTGGCGGAGCTTGCGGCGCAGGTGCATGATGGCGGGATGCTGCGCCTGCGGGGACCCGCGGGGTCGGGGAAGACAAAGTTGGCGAACTTCATCCTCAGGTACCTGGAGCCGCATATTGAGATGGTGTGTACGCTGCCATATCATGGCGATCGTGCGCACCTGACAGAGGGACTGCCCGGACATTTGATTACCCACCTCTCTGAGGACGGTGGGGCCGGATACGTAACGGCCATGATCACCGAGCGCCTTTTACAGCGGCCCACCGAGATCAACATGCTGGTCGTGGTAATGGACGCCAATGATATCAAGATGCTGCCTGATCTCCGTGATCTCTCCGTGAAGTTGGCCCAGCATGGAAAGGACTGGCATGTGATGCTGCTCGTCATTGATGACTGTGATCATGGTGCAGAGCAGCAATGTGAGAACGATGTCGACAAGCCTGACGATCACTGACTTCTCGGTGAGACCATGATCATAATGTGATGTTCGGCAATTATGCTTGTCAAAGCTTGTATTAGTACGTAATAAAATTCCGTTACTCTTCCCCCCGTTGCTTCTCATTCTGCCATGGAAGCCTCGGGCCCCCTGAAGCGCAAGACCGAGGATAGCGAACTCGTCATGGCATGTCTCTCTGGGGAAGACTGCGCTCCTGCGATGCCCGATAATGTGCTGCCGATGCCTGGGGAGGCCCAGCAGCCTAAGAAGAAGAAGTATTCATGCCCCTGGGAAGGCTGTGACTCTTCCTTCGCAAAAAAGGATCACGTCGCACAGCACGTGGTCTCTGTGCATGAGGGGAGGAAGGACTTTCCTTGCCCCTGGGAGGGTTGTGCCAAATCCTTTTGCAAGAAAGGTGACCTGACAAAGCACGTGCGCGGGGTCCACGAAAAGAGGAAGGACTTCCCCTGCCCTTGGGACGGTTGTATGAAATCGTTCAGCGCCAAATGTGACCTGAAAAAGCACATCAAGGGCGTCCACGAAAAGAGTCGGGACTTCCCCTGCTCCGCCAAGAATTGCCGCAAAGCTTTCTTCTCCAGCCAGGGGCTCGCAAACCATGTGGCCTCGGTCCACGAGAAGAAGAGGCCTGTTCCATGCACCTGGGATGGCTGCACCTGGACCTTCCAAGCAAAGGGGCACCTGGCGAAGCATGTTTCCATTGTGCACGAGAAGAAGCAACCATTGGCGTGCCCCGTGGACGGTTGTGGTCGCACCTTCGGACAGAGATCCAAACTGACTGAGCATTTGGCAGCACACAATGGTGAGCAGCGCTACGTGTGTCGGCATGGTTGTGGGGAGCCCTTTTCAACTCGCGGTAGCAGACAGTTACATGAGGCCAAGGTGCACATGACGAACCGGGAGGAACTGGAGGAAAGATGCACTCCCGCCGTGCTCAGGTCCATCTGCAGCGGTTGCCTGAGTACCGAGATCAAGAACTCCTCTGCCGGTCGCATCGCCGGCCTTTGCCGAGCCTGCCGGGGCAACAAAACCGCGACTGTCCTTGAGGCCACCAAGGTTGAAAACTTGCTGGTGCCTCTCCTGGGGGAGAATATCGTGGCCTTTTCCTGCGACAATTTCTTGATCGGCGGCTTCTCATGTGACACTATCGGACGCGCGCGGCCGGACCTCATTTACACCAACCCTTGGGTGACCGTTATCGTGGAGATAGACGAACACTCGCACACCTCTTCTTCGTACCTGGTAGACTGCGAGGTGTCGAGGTACACCAAGCTCTCCGACGGGCTCGCTGAGGAGCGGACTCCGGCCGGCGACAAGAGACCTATCGTCTTCCTCAGGTTCAACCCCAGTTGCGCCCCGAGGTACCTTGAGCGGAATATCGGCCTCCTCGCGGACGACATCAAGCGCTTCGTCGCGATCAACGCCCCCGGGGGCTTGAATAAGGAGCTTGGCCTCGAGGTGAGAACAGACATCGCGGTCTGCTACGTGCACTACCTGTTCTACGGCAAGGGAGGCCAGAAGCACATTGACGCGGCCAGGGACGCCCAGAAACGCGGTGCTCCAATTGTTGTTGTTTCCGTCGTTTAGCGCTATCACCTATTGCTATTTCAATATAACATGATTTATTCGACTGCTGGGCCAAGACCTTTTCACATGACGCGAACAAATTCAAGGTTGATCATGGTAGATGTCAAGGTTACGCCAGTCCCTGCTGCACCCAGTTGAAACCCGACTGACGCACCAGCGGTGGCTTGAGCGGCGCTGACGGAGACAAGCCACCAAACGTAGGTGTCCAGACAGAAGGCTCCACCCTGATTCCCAGCGATCCCTAAATTCACGAACTGATCGTCTTCGGGGGGGAAGAGATCGGTAGGGAGAAGCCCAGAGATGTTGAGCAGAATCTGCTGCTTGAAACCCGTCGGTGGCACGGCATTGCCGTATATACCGGCGAAGGTCAACCCCACGCGATAGATCCCTGCCTGCAGAAATTGCGCCACACCAGCCGCTAAGGCAATAGATGACGGGGTGGTGGGATCAGGGAATGACAACACCGCAGTCACTGGCGCATTAGAGTCGAGGGGAAAAGTAACCGCATCACCGTGACCATACGCGAACCCAAGCACCGGGCCAGCGAGTCCAGTCACACCAGTCTGCCCAACCCCCGTCATCCCAGTCATGCCCTCAGATCCGGCAGCACCTGGTGCACCCGGCGTTCCGGGCGTACCTGCTGCCCCCGGTGTTCCGGCTGTGCCCGGTGTTCCCGCAGCGCCAGGGGTACCGGGAGTTCCACCAATTCCTGGGGTACCGTCCGTGCCTGCAGGGCCTGGGGTTCCAGCAGTTCCAGGAGGACCCGCAGCGCCGGGCGCCCCTTCTGGGCCTGCAATCCCTTGAATCCCGGTGGCACCGATCGCGCCCGCAATACCCTGTAACCCAGTCGCACCCATGGCACCGGCAACTCCTGGCAATCCTGTGGCGCCGGCAGCACCATCTGTCCCCGGGGCACCTGGAGGGCCGATTGGCCCAATCGGACCTATGGGACCGATTGGGCCCACAGCGCCCGCTGCTCCTGGGACTCCCGGGATACCGGGGATACCATCAGTTCCAGGGGTTCCGCCGACCCCAGGGGTGCCAGCAACCCCAGGGGGGCCTATCGGGCCCACGGCGCCAACTGCGCCAGCGACTCCCTGAGGCCCAGCAGGTCCAACAGGGCCAATCGCCCCAGCCACACCAGGGGCGCCAGGGGTTCCCGGGGTGCCCGGAATTCCAGGAATACCGCTCTCCCCATCAGATCCGTTCTCCCCCGGAGGTCCCGCAACGCCAGGCGCTCCAGCCGCTCCCGATGCCCCTGGGGTGCCATCAGAGCCAGGAATACCATTGGTTCCGGGCGCCCCCACCGGCCCCACACTCCCGGGCGCGCCGACTGGGCCACCTGGGCCAATCGGGCCCGCCACCCCCGGGACCCCTGGGGTGCCTGGGACTCCATCTGTGCCAGGGTCCCCCGGATCACCCTTGGCGCCCGGTGTTCCCGGTGTCCCATTGGTGCCGCTGGTTCCTGGGGTACCATCTGAACCATTGGTTCCCGCCTCGCCCGGGGCTCCTGGGGCTCCTACAGTTCCTGGGACACCCGGGGCGCCAACAGCACCGGCTACTCCTGGCGTCCCTGAGGGCCCGGCAGGGCCTTGCGCGCCTGGTGTTCCATTCTGACCTGGGGTGCCTGGCGTCCCTGGGGGTCCAGAGTTGCCTTGCGAGCCCGGCGTCCCGGGAGAGCCAGGAGACCCAGCATTACCCTGCGCGCCAGGATTCCCGGCAGGGCCTGTGTTCCCCGGGCCGCCAGGGGGGCCGGCCGGGCCAACGGGACCTGGTGGTCCTTCCTCACCGGGGCAGCCCCGCGGGCCAGGGGCGCAGCACGGGGGTCCGCCTCCACAGGGTGGTCCGCCACAGGGGATCCGGCCCCCACCTCGCCCAATATTCCAATCACCCATGCTCGCGATCACAAGAAGATGACGATAATCGGATTCCGCACTTCTTGGTGAATTTATGCAAAGTGATGATCCGCAAGCAGTTTGCTAAGGGCCCTTGGAATATTCCACCGGGCCGAGTTCACCTCAGAGAAACATCTCCTTGAGCTTGGATCACAGACAGGGGCCAGCGAGCACAGAGGCAGCAGGACAAGTTCGCAACTGTGCCCCGCAGTATCAAGACCGACTCTAAGAACCTAGCACCTCGGGCATTTCATCATAACCAGATAATCCGCCGGCTGCCCGCCCTTCCACGTGAAGTCATCCAGCAGAGCAAGACGCTGCAGCCGACCATGGGGCCCCTCATCTCGGCCTCCAATCTGCCCTCGAATCAACCTGACCATCAGGACCCACATCACCATGAAGATCATCCGAATCAAGATACTCTGGATCCTGTAATTGCCCGATATCATGACGACCAGACAGACGATGTTCATCGCGATTGCCAGGGCGCAAAGCAGATACCAGAAGAGAGACATCACCACCATGATCAGCACGACGATCAATCCCAGGATCAAGATGTGCATCATGATCACCACTGTGATCACCAGCATGATCAGCATCCAGAACAGCAGGGTTTACATCGCGATGAACTCCGCGACCAAGACCAAGATCAGCACCAAGATCATCCTCACGATCAGCAACATACCCATCACCATCATGATCACCACCATCATGATCATCATCAAGATGTGCAGCCTGATGAGCACCATGATGGGCACTGCGATCAACACTCTGAACAGCACGGTCTACATCCTGATGGACTCTGCAACGAACATCATGATCAGCCCCATGATTTGCACCAAGATCAAGACCACGATCAGTGCGTTGATCAATGTCGTGATCATCGCCACAATCAGCACAAAGACGAGCAACACGATCATCACCCCGATCTAGACTGTGATCCACACCGTAATCAGCACGAAGGTGGGAAATGCACTCGTACTCACCAGGATTGTCATCACCATGATCATCACGATCATCAGGCGGAGGATCATGATAACTCCCTTGTAGCAACCGAACTAATGGCAAATGAGGAGAAACCTGCTGATCGATGCCATAATGATCGCCATTGCCATCAGGTATCCGGATGCGGACTGCAATCACCATCATCTTCTTCTGCCCTTGGATCAGGGACCGCGCGGTCTGATGTGCGGCTGAGGAGGGGCCTGGGGCCGCATCACTGCGTGGAGGAAGAGTTGCACCGCCTCGCGCTGCTGGGGAGAATATCGCAGGCGCTGGAACTCATCGAGGAGCACAGGGACGGTCTTGACGTGAACTGGACGAACGCCCGGGTCGGCGACAGGCGGACCCTCCTGCACCTGTGCTCTGCGGCGGTGGGCCGGAACAGCAGGGCCAGGGACTCCCTCACGGCGTTTGTTGTACGACTGCTGGAGTACCCTGGGGTGCAGGTGAACTTCCTCGACAGGCAGCGCCACACGCCCTTCTCCCTCGCCGTCTTCAACGGGTGCCTCATCACCGTCGGCGAGTTGCTGAACGATGACAGGGTCGCCATCAACCACTGTGACCGGGCGAGCCGGACGCCGGTCTGGAACCTGGCCTACGGAGGGGCCGGGGGCGCGCCCATGCTGAGGGTGATCCTGGACAGCGGCCGCCCGGTGGACTGCCTGACACAGGCGGTCACCTGTGATCGCACGATGCTGGCCCCGCAGGATGTCGCCACCTCGGAGATGAACTACGAGATCGCGCAGATGATCAAGCAGCACCTCGCCCATGATCGTCTTCATCATCCGCCTCCCGCATCTTCGCCCCCCGCACCATGGCGATGTGTGATTCTTTAGCCACATCATTTGATTGTCTAACAGAGTATCATGATACTATTGATGCGCACATTGTTCATCCCATTTTGCCACCACATTGTTTCCATTTAAGTACAGGTTTGCCACTGGGTTAATTCTCTTCCAGGGAGCTTGTGGCTGTGGCGAGACTCGGCATGCAGCAGTTTGTGTTCATCGGCGCGAATGACGACCTGAGGTGCTTTGAGGCAAACGACATTGCGGAGGCCGCCGGTGTCCTGCCCGCCGATGTGTTGCGTGAGAGTCTGGACTTTCCGCTGGATAAATTGACGCTGGAGGGCGACACCCTGTCTGAGAGCAGCCTGGTGGTCTGGTGCGACGCGGAGGCGCAACTCAAGGAGGAAACCACGTTCAATTACCTGGCCGTGGGCCTGTACAACCTGATGGACCGCGCCGTCAGTTTCCTTTACGGCGACATGTTCCTTGTGGTCCCTAAGGCCGCTTGTCGCAGTGAGGCGGTGAGAACCTGCTTCATGGAGCAGGTAGCCCGCGTGATGTGGGGGATTGACGTCCGCCTTCTTGAGGCCGGCGACGATGCTGAAGAGCGATCGGAGATCGTGGCCCGATTCGCCGAGTGGAAAGCAGAGCACTTCTCCGATGTTGTTGTGTCGGTCGATGATCTGAGGAAATCGCAAGCTCAATAAACCATCATCGTGATATTCGCCTCCTTCTGATCTCCACTCCCCCCAGTTCCTCCCTCACTTCCCTCCTTCACTTCTCTCCTCTTTATCTTTATCTTGAGCCCCCCTCCTTTCGCGATCATCGGAGATGTAGTCGACTCTTGTCATCATCAAGCCCACTGCTGTGGCGCGTGGCCTGGCGCCAGAGATTATCAGGCGCATTCATCAGAAGGGTCTGGAGGTCATCATCATGAGGCAGGCCTGGCCGTCCACCATGCTGCTGGAGAACCATTATGCGGAGGTGAAGAAGACCGTGGACCCCGCCAGGTTTCCTCTGATCATCAAGAGCATGCAGACCGGACCGGTGCAGGTCATGGTGGTCCGCGGCTACAACGCCGTGGGCGCCATGCGTCACCTCCTCGGTGCCACCAACCCACAGACCGCGCTTCCCGGAACCTTGAGGGGCGATCTGGGCGTTGATTATGACGACAACACCTGCCATGCCTCGGCCACCGCGCTGGAGGCCAGCGACGAGATCGGGAGGTGGCTGCCCCTGATGACCTGCCCGGATGCCCAGTCTGCCTACGGCGTCACCACGCCACTCCTCTGTCCTGATCAATTTTAAATTCTTTTTTCTGTCCCATCATCGCTCAAATCATCGACAGGCACCGCAGATCCACGTCCTTCATTTCCTCTCTCCTCTCTCTCCCCCTCTCGATCTTCAACGTCTTCAACATGTCCTGGTTCTCCGGTTGGATGTCTTCGGCGCCCGTTGCCACGGTGGCGGTGGCTGCCCCGGAGCCGGCGATGGAGGTGACTGTTTCTCCTCTCGCGCAGCCTCTCGTGACTGAGCGGTTGACTGAAGAGGTCGCTGCAGTCAGCGAGGTTGACATTGCGGCCGGTGTTCCCCTCCCCGAGGACTTGCCCTCCTCTGGGACCTCATCCGGTCTCCTGCTGCAGCGCGACGACCAGAGCACCAGCACCCTCGCGCTGGCGCAGTGCGCATCCCCTATTGCTGAGACTTCCCAGCCTCCCAATGTCGCCACTGTCGTAGGTGTCAATGAGGCTATTGAAGCCTACAAGTGCCGCCTGATACAGGCGGCCGCGGACACCGACCAAGCAGTGCAAGAAATGCCAGAGATGGAGGAACCGCAAGAACTGCAAGCACAGAACGCACAGGAGACGGAGCCGCTGCGGCCTAGGAAGCGCGCGGCGTCGGACAGGTGGCTTGGTGCGTACACCGAGAGGCCCTCACTTGGCGCAAGTCCCTGGGAGATCGCGACCGCCGCCGGGGAGAGGGACGAGCCCTTCAAGTGCATCTGGTGGTGGCGGCGTGGTGCCCTGGAGCGCGATGTCCTCACCGACCTCGTCAGGGCCAACGGCTCATTCCGCCTCAGCGCCTTCAAGAGGGAGCGCAGGGCGCTGCCGCAGAAGGTGGCCGGGGACATCACCTCCGGCAGGGCCTACCGCTTCTGGCTGGCGAAGCAGGCCGCCGCCAAGGGTCGCTCCACCCTCAACTCGAGGTCGAACCTGGCCCTGCTGTCCAAGGCCTGCGATGAGGCCCTCCAGGACCTGAACTCATCGCTCATGGTCTCCGCGGTCACCGATTCCCATGCCGCCTGCAAGTGCCTCGCTGACCCGGCATCGTACAGGACCTTTGCCGCCAGGCCGCAGAAGGTGCAGGTAGTGAGTGTGCCGCAGATGAGCCCCCGCGAGGTGTGGCAGAAGCGCGTGTCCTCCACCCGCCTCATGCCCTCCTGGACCGAGTGGCACAACTCCGACAACTGGGACACCACCTCAGACTCAGAGTCAGAGTCGGAATCAGAATCGGAATCAGAGGCAGAGGCAGAGTCCAAATCAGAGGGCGAGGGCCCATCTGACGAGGAGGGTCTGCAGGACAGGAGGTACCTGACCTTCGGCCGGCGCGAGACGACACCCTGCCCTCCGGTATCTTCCTCTTCTGCATCTTCAACAGCCTTGGGGCTGGGCTGTGGCCTTGTCGGAGGTGCTGGGGGCAGCGGGCCCCGCATCAGGTACCTCAGGCGGACGAGTCTGGGAGATGACGGGCAGTACGGCTACACCACGGCCAGGGCCTCGAGCGAGGCGGAGCAGGTGCACGCCGGCGACCTCGTCGTCTCATCGAACGGCCTCACCCGGGCTTTCGCAGTCAATTGGGAATAATGGCTCTCATTGTCCTTCCCCACCCTCTCTCCCTGTCTCTCTCGCTCTCTCCCTGTCTCTCCCGCTCTCTCCCTATCTCACTCTATTCGGGTGGTTTTTGTGTAGTGATATCACTCAAAGCGCGCACCTACCCAATAAAACCATCACCCTCCACGGAAAGAACGAGAAAGAGCGAGTTGAGAAGAGTGCGAGCCAAGGATGTCCTCTAACTTTGATTATAATGGCCTGGGGTCTGCTATCCAGAGCGTGGCGAATGTGATCGGCGACCTGGGGGGGAACAGCAGCCAGACGCTCAAGTCCGTGAACTTTGCGGCCCAGTCGCTCGGCGCCGCCACCATTGCGTGGGTGGTGCTGAGCATCCTCCTCGGCATCGCCATCGTCGTCCTCCTCGGCCTGGGCCTGGCCAAACTCATCAGCATCGACAACAAGTTGTCACTGCCCAGAATCACAGCCTAGATTTGCCCGTATGTGGGTGTTCACCATCCGTCCCCTTGGGCGTACTGGTTGTACTGCATGGCCTGAACTGGCTGGCTCCTGGGGTACTGACCTCTCGCCCTTGGAGCGACTCCAAAGTCAGCGGGATGCATGTTACCCTGGAGCCTCTGCTCCATCATCATGCGCTTGGCCACCCCGAACTCTGCCAATTTCTGGCAGATCTGTGCCTTGGTGGCAGAGGCGGGCACGTTGAAGCCGTGCTCCTGGGCCATAGCCTTCAGGTAGTCCTTGGTCTCCTGGCTCAGGGCGTCCGCCACGGACTCGCACTCCTGCTGAATGCGCGCCATCATCTGGTGCTTGGATGCCTGCCTGTTCATCTTTCGGATCTGGGTTTTTTTGTTGGCGGTTTTTGGGCGCGGTGCAATTGTAGGATGCTGAGAGAGGCGATATTGGGTGCGTATTTTGAATCTCGCATCAGCATTTTCACAGGGCGTCGACCACGCGCCGCACTGGGGGAGGCAGCGCGCAATGAGGTGACACCTTCTCCCGATGACCACAATATGAGGTGAGTGAAACCTGCCTTGGGAAGTGAAAGTCGCCTTGGTGAGTTCAAGACAAGCGAACGCCACCTTTTTTAGCCATTGTCGCAAAGCAAGCAACTATGTCGGCGCAGAATACGAGACCGAGGGCCACGGCGGCCTCAGTCGCCGGCAAGAAGGACCTGGAGGCGCGCCTCACGCAACTGTGGACCCTGCAGGAGGTGTGGACCCGGGAGTTTCTCTGGGCGTCGGCCTGCGGGCTGAAGGGCAGCCCCCAGCGGGCTGAGAGGCTCCAGGAGGTGACCGCAAGGATCCGGGACAACGCAGAAACGCTGGCGGGACTCGTCGGGCAGACGTACGGCGGGCCGCTCCACGACGCCGTCCTGGAGGGCCTGGTGGGGCAGTTCAACGCCGTGAAGGCTATGATCTCTGCCTTGGCAGGGGGCGGTGGGGCCCAGGCGCTCCAGCACGAGGTGGCCAAGGGGCGGCTGGCGGCCGACCGCTTCGCCAACCGGCTTGCCGGCGGAGTGCGCAGCGCGGACGGAGGCGCCATCCCTGATTTTGGGCCTCCGCTCAACGCCGAGGTGATCCTGTGGGGCAGGCAGGTGGCGGCGAAGGTGGCCGGGCGGGCAGAGGACGAACTGGACGCGTGGCAGGACACCCTCGACGTCGCCCGCCAACTCGCCTACAGCACCTCCACCGTCCTGTCTTAATTCGGGGTCACAAACTCAATGTAATGATTCAGGATGATGGTGTGATTTTTTTGGCTTGGCGAACGAACAAAGCGAAGCGCAGAATTTCGCAACCTCAGTCACCGCTTACTTTTATCCCCGCAACTGACCTCACAACGCACTTTGAACAAGATCATTTTTTGGAGCCATGATGGATGGGACTTTGTCTGGGTTGGATGAGGTGCTGCCGGCGCCGGATTTTAGTGCGGTCTTTCCCCGGCACGATGTGACTCGGCCAGAGGTCGGCGCCTGGGTGGCGGACCCTGTCCCTGCGTTTGCATCGCCGGGGGAGTTCGTGTATAGGGCAACGCGGAGTCACCTGCTGGACATCGAGCTCCCGAGGGTGCCAGGGGACCTCGTCGCGTTCCCGCTGGCGGTGATGACGGACCTGCTGAGCACCTGGCCGCCAACACACTTCAAGGTGTACGGCAGGCACGCCGCCACGGGTCGCAACCACCTGCTGTTTGAGAGCACCGCCTGCGGCACGCTGCTGATCTCCGACAACCTGAGGGTCTTCGCGCAGCACGAGGACTGGCTCATGCGCCCAAAGCGGTTCGACGCCACGGCGCTCCGCTACTTCGGCGACATTAACGGGAGGCGGGAGAACGTCTACGGCTTCCCGTTTGGGATCGTGGCCGAGAAGTGGATCAGGTTTCCAGATACCCCAGGCAACGCTGCCTGCGGGACCGGTGTCCCGCCTCGCGTTGTCAAGGTCTTCGCCAGGGAGTACAATTTCCTGCGCTGCAGGGTCACCCTATCAGCCTCATCTGATGCCTCCGCTCAGGATGCTGAGGATCATGATGCCGCTGATCCCCATGTCCTGTCGAAGATGGAGATCAGCGGACGCTCGCCAAGCGGGAATTTGTGGGATGTTGCCCCCCTTTTCTGAAGATATTACATTGCGCACTTCATATTTCGGCAAAGTGATGGGGCGGAAGCACATGACGCGTCATGAGATAGCCATTGAAGTAAAAGGATTCCACATAGTCCCCCTGCGCCTCGAATTGGGCGAGGGGCACCAAGAAGTACCTCCAGCCGTCGCGCCTCCTTAGCGGGTAGTTCCTGAATCTGGGCGGAAGAGGGCTAGGGATGTCTTCCTCGGCCCTGAAATAGCAAAGGTGACCCTTGGCTGCAAGGTTGCGCACCTCGGTCATCGCGGGGCGTCCATCCGTGCCCCCAAGAACCTGATCCAGCAGATTCGCCATCGCCCACGCCGCCATCATCGGATATTAGGGATCAACTATCAGCGATCAATTATCAATGAAGGATGATAAGCGATAGGATCTGCGTTGAGTGGAAGAAAGTGCTGCAAGAGCAGGGAACGTTGTGCAATCAATGATCGGGGTTATTGTGATCAAGATGCAATGAAAAAACAAGATCAGGTTGATTGTTTGATGGTGATATCGTGGATTCTCTGAATATCAGTGGGATGTGGCGCCGATCAGGCAAGGGGAGACGATGGAGATCAGCGGCAACTTGTGCGATGTGGCTCCCCTATTCTGACAGTAGATTAATTCGCAGTTGCGAAAGGCCGTGTAGGATGAAGAATGTGTCATCTTTATTTCGAACAGATTTGATGGACCCACATCCCTTGGGGAAGATCACGCTTAACGACAGAAAACATCGATTGCGTCCGCCCGGCGACAGCAGGCGCTGTAGACGATGATCAGAGCAGTGGCGAGTTGCCCTCCACCCACGCTGGCAAGGCCCAGGACCGCGGCCTCGATGAGGGGACTGCATGCCCCGGAGGTGATGATCCCGCTGTATTCGATGAGCCCGAATGCGAGCATGAGGGTGCTGACGCACAGGTAAATGGCAGAAATCAGCCGGGCTTGAGGCCTCTCATGGGACAGGTCATGTGCCTCGCGGAGCGCAAGCGCCATCACCAGGCACACCAGCATCTCGAGCGAACCGGATAGAGCCAGATACCAGACGCACGAGCGGGCACAAGTCAGGTCAGCGGAGAACATCAGGCCGGCGATCACCAGGGCGTAACTGGCGACGAAGATCGCAGCCAGGTGGAGGGTCACCACGAAGAGGAGAAGGATGCTGCAGCGGCCACGCCCGGCAACCAGGGGCTCCAACTCATCTGCAACCTTGGAGAAAGTCGTCTTCGGGAGGAGGCAACAAGATATAAGGGCTCTGTGAGCCTCGAGTGATAGCACTGGTCAGGGATTGCTATCATCGAGACATGGTCCGAAGCGATTCATTTTTCCGGAGGTAGCGCGGCGAGCGGCCAAGTATCCCAGGGGACGTTTGTGAGGGTCAGTGTGAGGCGCCGATCAGGCAGGCGTTGAGTTGCCCCTTGAGGCTGTTGATCACGCTGACGAAGATGATGATCAGGAGCAGGGCGAGCGCGACCGCGGCGGCCACGGCGTACCAGAAGTTCTTCTTCCACTTTGCTGCCTCCGCCGTTGCCGGGGCGAGTTGCTTGACACAGTCCAGGGTCTGGGACTTCACCACATCCTCCGGGGTCAGGCCAAATCCTAGATTGGCGGGTTGGGTGCTGGCCATGCTGCTGATCTTGTTGAGTGATACCTGATGGACCTGCTTCGAGGTGATGTCACTGTTTGATCAGCGTCCCGGGCATTTTCCTCCCACTCCGCCATCAACCTTTTACACCTTCTCCCTCTGACTTGCCCCCTAAATGGGAGACGTTGCATATGGAAGAGGCGCTGTGGCGCGCGAAATGGAGGCAAGGAGGGAGGCCAAGGAGGCTGAGGCCAAGAAGGCTGAGGCCAAGAAGGCTGAGGAAGTGGAGCGTACTGAAGGTAAGGGCGGGGCGAGTCAGGCGCTGGCAGACGAGCTTGGCGACTTGCTCCGCAAGGAGCGCGACCAGCGGCCCCGAACGATGCTCGCCGATCTGCTGAACGTGTTGAAACTCCACGTCCGGCACGGGAGGTTCGAGGAGAAGGACTTTCCCTATCGTTGCCTGCGTTTCTCGCTGCCGGTGGCTCGCGTGCTCACCAACGATGACGCTGAAGCCTTCAAGGCCGCCATCCCTGGCTTGATCTCAGGCTTCAAATGCTCAGCCCTCTACTTTAGCAACTCAGTCACCGGGATTCTCGTGATCGTCGACCTCATCGATACCTAATATCGTCACGATGTTATTGAAATCTTTCATCTTGGTCTGATATCCGAATAAACCTCGTGCCTTTCTTCTGCTTCTTCCCCCCCTACTGTGCCCCCCAGCAAAGATTATCCCGTGATGTCATGCAGCAAGGAACTTGATGGTCAGGGTCTTGAGGACATGACTGCGCATGATACGGCCGCCAAGTCTACCACGGCCACCATGGCCACTATCGTCACCACGGCGCTGGTACCGAAGATGGAGGCCTTATGTTCGTCGCAGGGGGATTCTGGAAGTTCGCTGCCCACGCCTATGCCGCCGCAGCCTGAGAAGAGCGCCGTGATTTCGGTCGCTTCGACACGGACCTGCAAGTGCAGGGGGTGCACCCGCGAGCGCAAGTGGGAAGAGATGTGTGCCTGCTGTGGCGTCGACCTTCCTGTTCCTAGTGCCCCTGGTGATGATGATGTCTGTGATAAATGTGCTCTGTATCTCGCCAATAGATATCGCAAACACTCTTATTTCCTTCTTCTCACTCTTTTCCTTCCACGTTGCCTGCCTAGAGAAAGCTATGTTGAAGCATGATGCGCTCAGAGAGAGGCGGCATTCTGGGAGCACCGAGCGCATGTCGGGTGGTGGTTCGCAGTCTGGGGGTGATGACCTTTCTGATACCTATGATACGTCGGGTACCTCTGACACTGATGTCGATGAGGCTCCCGCTCTCGCAGGTGTCCGCGCCCAGCCCAGGAAAGCCCCAAAAACTGCAACCTCAACGCAGGGCAATACCTTTGCGGACGCGTGCCGCCAGCACGAAGATTACGTGCGCCGCCGTGATCTGCGCGATGAGGGCAATGAGGGCGATGAGGACGACCAGGGAGGTGAGGGCGATCAGGGCGACCACGCGCTCGCCTTGCCCAACATGAACGCCGTCCGCATCGGTGCCCCTCCAACGTGTCCGGCAAGCGCGCTCCCGGAATCTTCTGGGAGCGGTGACCACAAAGGCATGCTCCGCGATGACGAGTACATGGCGCGCCTTGGGAAGAAGTCCGAGTCTGCTCCAACCGGTGGCAACGGCGGCAAGCCCTGGCCTTTTGGCGGTCCGGAGTGGAAAGTTCATCCTAACTACCGGTCGACAAAGTCCACATTCCCCCCATATGGCGACCACACCTTGAGCCCCTTACCGTCGCAAATGTCACAGCCACCACAACCATCGCAGCCGTCGCAAATGTCGCAGCCATCGCAGTCATCGCAGCCGTCCCAAACCCTCTTTCGCGACACGTGGCACCCGCCTTTTGGAACTGCACTGCCTCCGGCTGCGATGCCTGCCCCCACTCGGCCTGGAGTGCAAGGGTTCCCCGGTGTGTTTGCGCATCCTACCATGATGTTCCCATCGCTGCCGGTCGAGGTGACTAAGAGCATCCTCAGCATTGATCGCGCCGGGGTGGAGATCCATGGTGCCCGGCTTCCGTCCGCCGAGAAGAAGGCCCTGATGGCCCTGCTCACCCAGACGTTCAAGAACTGCGTGATGCGCGAGCTCGCGCCACATGCGCTGGGCCTCTTCTTGGAAGACCTAGACGCGCCGGCCCCGGCAGCCCCGGCGTTTTCCACCGTCGCCGAGCAGGCTGCGGCCGAGTTTCCCGGCGCGGTGATGGCCACCACGGAGACCCTCTATACCCCGGCGGCGCCTTTCCTCCCGCTGATAAAATACAGGTGCTACATCATTCAAAACCCTGCTGCATAAATTCTCTTGCCTTATGTCTTGTGTCTTGTGTCTTGTGTCTTGTGTCTTCTATCTTTGCTTCAAATCAAGGTGAGGATACTCAAGAGTAATGTCGTTCTGTGACTTGATCGGCGTTCTTGACCGGGCGATTATTGAGGTGTGGGGTGAGGGCTGCCTAGAACACCTGCCCCTGTTTGAGCTTATCAGCACCGCGGCCCTGAACACCCTGCTGAGCGACCATGCCTCGGCGCTCGCGTTCTTCGGCGGGTTCAGCGGCACCCATCTCCACTGCCTCCCGGATGACCCGCCCGCCACCGTCCTGTACAAAAAGACCGCCGCCTTTGGCATCTTGGTCCACATTCTCCGCCGCTGCCGGGCCAAGCAGCCACTCAGTGACTGACCTGAGGTCCACTGATCTTCACTTTTAAATGATGTCACCTTCTGAAAAGTGGCACGAACGAAGATGAAAAAATGATGTCATTCCACTCTTCCTGAATAAGTATAAAGAGCGGCGTTTGTCGCTGAGATAATTTTTCTGTGGTCGCCAGCAGTAAGACCAGGGCGGGGTTGTATCTGGCCACTCCTCCTTCCTGTCTCTTCAACCAATCTAGGGTTTCCTCGGGTCATGGGGCCGGAAAAGACACAGTGGGCACCGGGGTTTTGCTAAATGCGACTGGTGCCCTGCAAGGTTGTGGTCCTTTCTTCTTGCGGGTTGAAGGTGGATGTGGTTATGGTTGTGTTGTCTGTCGCCCCTCTCTTGTGATTAGAATCGGAATTGGTTGGCGTTGGCTGCCAGGCGCGGACACTGTGGTCACACCGGTCGCCGCAAGGTTTGGCGTGATTATTCCGGTTTTCTCTACTCCCCTCCTCTCCTCTTCGCCACTCGTCTCCATCAGTCGTCTTTCGTGAGCAATTCCATCGTCTTGACCTTGAGGCATAAGCATCGCCGGTATTGGACTCTGTCATCATGATCATCAACGTCAATGTGAATGTCAACTTGGGCGAATTATGGGATACGGGCGTTGCCAAAAGCGGGTCTGTCGGCAGGGATTTGCCCTTTTCTAGCGGTGATTCGGTGAACGGTGTAAATGTAATCTCAGCACTCCGGCGCACACGGAGATGCGGCCTCTATTTTTTCGGTGGTCTTCAGCCCAATGTCCTTGTCGAAATCAGTCAGCCCCGGTGCCGAACCAGATTGCCAGCAAACCAGTTAAGCGGTCACGCGTCAGGGAAGCCGATCACAGTGTTGAAATCAAGTCGTTACCGCCTCGCGTCCTCCTCACCTTCCATTCATCTTCCTCTCAGGTTATCACCATCTTCTCCATT
>Ga0302312_10000218_pt1 | contig 51877 bp, 37 predicted proteins | sample III_Palsa_N2_1_FD_200529 | JGI IMG/M metagenome (GOLD analysis project Ga0302312, IMG submission 200529) | Peat permafrost microbial communities from Stordalen Mire near Abisko, Sweden - III_Palsa_N2_1 | ecosystem: Environmental > Terrestrial > Soil > Palsa > Peat permafrost | place: Sweden... | reverse complement strand
GGGCCGGCCCTTTTACCTGCTTCCATATCAGTTCGGAATAGACGTTGGGGCCGGTCCCATTCATGTTTCCCGCTATCGACCAACGAAAGTCCATGGACTGGTATCCTGTCTCCAACGAAATTTGTGCGCGCTGAACGGTGTTCGTTGAACCCTTGATGCGCTGAGCGGTGTCTGTCGGATCCTGTGCACGCTGAGCGGCGCTCATGATGGTAGCAAGCAACAGGATCAGAAAGAGGCAATATCCCTTCATATGATATTATTGATTCACGAGAAATTCCTCCCAGCCCTGGGCGACGGTTCTGTTGCAGGTCATAGGCTGTGCACCGTTTTCACTGGACACGAAATCCCCGTTGTTTCCCTGCAGCGATATCGAACCATCGGCGTTGCTGATCCAGTTAAACTCCTCCCAGGTACTATAGCTGGCCCTGTTGCAGGTGATGGGATTCACTCCATTTTCCGAGGACACATACATGTTCATGCTTTGCAGGGCCACCTTGCCGTTACCGGCGTCCACTACCAGGAATTGCTCCCAGGTGGAGGCAGTGGTGCGGTTGCAATTCATGGCCTGCTGTCCATCTTCCCCACTCACGTACAATCCGTTGTTTCCTTTCAGGGTGATGACCTGGCCAATCGGCGGCCCGGAAACGGCTTTGTACACACGGACATAATCGACGTACATACTGGCCGGCAATGCCGTGTTATCCACCGTAAGGCCTGGGAAATCACCGCCCACGGCCATATTTAAGATAATAAAGAATGGGTTCTGGAAAGCGCCGGTGTTGTTGATATTATTCTGGATATTGGCTGTGCCGTACAGCGTATTGTCTACATACCAGGTAATCGAATTCGCGTCCCAGTCCACTGCGTAGAGATGATATCCGTCCGGAGTGGTCGTGGTCGTGTTGCCATACTGCACGGCTCCGTTATCGTTCCAATGAATGGTCCCGTAAATCGTGCTGGTCGTATTGATATGCTCCATAATATCCGTCTCCCCGCACTGAGGCCAGCCCACGGTACCGATATTCGTGCCCAGCATCCAGAAGGCGGGCCAGAGTCCCTGGCCAAGCGGCAATTTAATGCTGGCCTCCACGCGCCCGTACTGCACGGATACTTTTCCATTGGTATTCATCCTGGCGGAAGTATAGGCTTGCCCGCCTACACTTTGCTGTTGGGCGGTGATGACCAGGTTCCCGTTACTGACGGTCGCATTGGATGCCTGGTAATACTCTTCTTCTTCATTGACGCCCGGGTTCCCGGTTTCCATGGTCCAGTTCGCCGTATTCACACTGGTGCCGTTGAATTCGTCGGACCATACCAACTGGTAAGAAGTGGCGGCCCTGGGTGCAGTAGTACTACTACTTCGGGTCCCGGCGGGTTGGTCTAGGTTCTTTGTGCAGGAAACGGCAAAGATAACCAGTAGGGTGACGATGCCCGTGTTGATCATTTGGTTCTTTTTCATAATAGCATGCAATTTATTGTTGCCAATAAAATTGTTCCTATAATGTTAGCTATCCAAATTATCTACTACGTCAAAACCTATACAAGATGCCTTTAAGCATACGTCAGCGCCCCTACAGGGATCCATCTGGTCATTGACAATCAATCAGGTACATGCATTAAGTTAAGATTCCTAATGTAATCGATTACGATGCGTCTGGAGACTTTACAGGATCTATGATGGCAAATGAATGGGGATCATGAGAATATTGGGCTGCCCGTTGAAAAGGCTTTCATTTTCCTTTATCAGTTCGTCATAGCTGAATATATGGGCATCCCTTTTATAGAATCCCTGTACCCTGGAGGAAGAATAATATAATGTTTTACCATCCGGCGATACACAAGGCGAGAAATTGGAATCCCCGTTATTCACTGTAGGCCCTAATTTCTGAGGCTCCGACCAGGCTCCTTTTTGATGGAAGCTTATATACAGGTCATTACCGGATACAAAAATGAGGTATCGCCCGTCAGGAGCGATAAACGGATCCTGGGATTCGCTCAGCCCTTTAAACGTAAGGAGGCTGGGCTTGCCATAATGGTCTCCCAGCCACTGTGCGAAATAACTGTTCATCCCGCTATTCCCTTCCCGGTCCCGGGAGCAAAAATAAAGTGTCCCGGTAAGGCTCACCGAAGGCGCATAATTACTGGACGTATCCAGGTTAACAAGGGAATCAAGGTGATGAGGGGCGCTCCATTCATCAACACCCTGGCGATCCACGTACCAGATATGACTGTTTTTTTGAGGCTTGTCCTGGGAAGCGCCTTCCAGGGGGCGATTAGAAATGAAAAACAGTCTTTTGCCGTCCGGGCTCACAAACGGGTCGGTGTCCGTCCACCGTCCGGAAAAGGAAGCCACCTTGGGCTTCGCCCATTTCCCATTTTCCATGCTTGAAAAAACAATGGTCCAGTAAATCGCACCCCGGGAACAAAATACCCTTTGGCCATCAGGCGTAAAAGAAGTAGCCCATTCGGTATAGGGGGTTGACATCACTCCTGGCGCGAAAACAACGGGAGAAGCATTGGTATCGATAATGGCCGTGGTTTGACCGGTGGCCATTCCATAAGAGCAACAACCGGCTACCCACATAAACAATGTGTGAAAAATACGCTTTAACGAATGTCTCATGACAGGTTGAGACGCGTGCATGATAAGATTAGCATTTCGCATGACAAGTTTGGGATGCTGATTATTTAAAAACAGCCCGGTCAAATCTGGGTTTATTTTTTCTATTCGGCACTGGTATTCAACGAATCAGGTCTTCTTTTAAATGCTTTACTCCTTTTAAACATTGCGCTGGAACATGGCGCTGGAATTATTTTTTAAAAAAAAGATAATATTTCCGGTTACAGTTTTTGCACTGCGATCACTATGGAATGATTGCATGAATTTCCGCTTGTACAATTTGAGCCAAAACCCCATTTTATTACATTCTAAACGGTTAATTACTTATGAGACGAATTCTCACCTGTCTGTTATTGCTATTGTTTGCGTATCACGTGAACGCCCAGGATCAAACCCGAAAGCTCTCGGGTACGGTCAAAGAAGAAGGGAGCAACAAGGGCTTATCTTCGGTTACTGTCAGCGTAAAAAATAAGAAAACCACCACCATTACTGACGCAGACGGAAAATTCTCTATTACGGTGTCTTCTGGAAAAGTATTGCTGTTCATTTCTTCCGTGGGATACATCGCAAAGGATGTCTCCGTGGATGAAAGTGCAGATAATGTAGACGTTGTACTGACGCCTGACACCAAGGAGCTGAATAATATTGTGGTAACCGCCCTGGGTATCAGGAAATCAGAAAAATCAGTCACTTACGCCACCCAGCAAGTATCAGGGTCGGAACTGACTAAGGTAAAGACGGACAATCTGATGGACGCCCTGAACGGAAAGGTGGCCGGCGTTACTATTTCGCCCAGCGCCTCCGGCGTAGGTGGTTCTGCAAAGGTGATCCTCAGAGGCAGCCGGTCGGCCGCCGGTGGGAATCAGCCTTTATATGTCATTGATGGGATACCCATCACCAATGGCTCTAATGCCAACTCACAGCCCAACAGCACTTACGGCGGCTCTATGAATGTGGATGGCGGAGACGGTATCTCCAACCTTAACCCGGACGACATCGAAAGTATGACTATATTAGAAGGCGCTTCTGCCGCCGCCTTATATGGTAGCCAGGCGGCCAACGGGGTGATCGTCATTACCACAAAAAAAGGTAAGGTCGGGCACAGCACCATCAGCTTCACTTCTTCTGCTTCCATAGACAAAATCGCCTACAAGCCAAAATTCCAGAATGAATACGGACAGACCGACAGCGGCGCGACCACGAGCTGGGGACCCAAAATCTCAGGGGCACAGGATAATTTGAAGGACTTCTTCCAAACCGGCAATAACTGGACAAACGCACTCAGCCTGTCCAGCGGATCTGACGTTGCCCAAACCTATTTCTCTTATGCGAACACGTCCGCCAGGGGTGTGGAGCCAGGTAACAAGCTGGCCCGCAACAACTTTAATTTCCGGGAAGTGGGACACTTTCTGAATAATAAACTGACAGTGGACGTCAACGTGAACTATATCACCCAGACGATCAACAACACACCCGGGCTGGGATTGTATTTCAATCCCCTGACCGGTCTCTACCTCTTTCCAAGGGGTAACGATATCACCCCCTACAAGACCAGCTACGAAGGACCTGATGGGGCCAATGGCGCTCCTACCCAAAACTGGCCCTTTAACGAAGACGTACAACAGAATCCCTGGTGGATCGTTAACCGAAACCCCAATGTGGGAAAACGGAACAGGATCCTGATGAACGCCAGTGTTAAGTATGACTTCACCAATTGGTTCTATATTCAGGCCAGGGGCAATATCGACCGGACCGCGGATACTTACGAGCAGGACTTGTATGCCGGCACCATCGGCGTATTGTCCCAACCCAACGGGCAGTTTTTTCAGTCCACCCAAACCGTGGAACAAAAATACGGAGACCTGTTGGCGAACTTTACCGTTCCCGGCATGACCCATCTTAAAATAGACGGATTAGTCGGCACCAGTATTACAGACGCCACCACTACTTCCAATATCATAGGACCTGACATAAACGGAAACTATACATCCCCCGGGTTGTATACTCCGAATATATTCCTCACGCAGAACCTGGTGGTAGCCAATAACGCAGCCGGGGTAACGACCAGCAATGCCATTACCCTTCCTCAAAACCATAATCAGATACAATCTGTGTTCGGCAACCTGAACCTGTCCTACAATAACTGGGCTTACCTGAACTTGACCGCAAGGAACGACTGGTCATCCAACCTGGCGTTCACACCCAATGACTCCTACTTTTACCCTTCAGCCGGGCTATCGGTTATTTTAAGCCAGTTGTTCACACTGCCGAAAGGGATCACCTATGCCAAGATCAGGGGAAGCTACGCCCAGGTGGGAAACACAGTGCCTATCTACGTAACGAATCCTTTGGCGCATTTTGGACCGGCCGGGGCAATCATCCTGAATTCGACCGCTTCCTTCCCTACCCTGAAACCCGAAAAAACAAAGTCTGACGAATTGGGCGCCGATCTCCGCTTTTTGGATAATAAGCTGAGCGTAAGCTTTACTTACTACAAATCCAATACGACCAACCAGTTTATCCAAGTGACTCCGGCATTTACTTCCACTTTTGCCAAGGGATATGTGAATGCAGGGAATATTCAAAATACCGGATTTGAATTTACCCTGGGCTATGATGTGGTCAGGTCCAGGAGTTTTACCTGGAACACTGCCCTCAACGCTTCGTCCAACAAGAACAAGGTATTGGATGTGGCCTCTGCCGATGGCATCAACCAGCTCATCGTAACACCCAATTATAATAACAGCTATGAGTCCATTATTGCCAAGGGTGGATCTTTCGGGGATATCTATGGGGTCACTTTACAAAAAGACGCCAAAGGCAGGATCATTATTGGGTCTTCAGGCTTGCCGGAAACCAATAGCGGTTTTAACCTGATCGGAAATCCCAATCCTAAATTCCAATTGGGATGGAATAACAACTTCACCTATAAAGCATTCAACCTTAGCTTCTTGGTGGACGGCAAATTTGGCGGCCAGGTATTGTCTATGACACAGGCCATGCTGGATCAATACGGCGTATCTAAAGTGTCCGGCGATGCCCGTGACCAGGGTAGTGTAAAGATCAACGGGGTAGACGCCGCCGGCGATGCGGTCACCACCATAGACCCCAAGACCTGGTATACGGCCATCGGCGGTCGTGCAGGCGTATCCGGAGAATATATGTACAGCGCCAGCGTCGTCCGTTTGCGGGAAGCAGCCCTGGGATATAATTTACCATTAAAGACCGGGTATATAAAGAGTGTACGGCTTTCCCTAACGGGCCGGAACCTGATCTATTTCTATAAAAAGGCCCCTTATGATCCGGAACTGACGATGTCCACCGGAAACGGATTGGGCGGCGTAGATACCTTTAATCAGCCCGCCACCCGCAATTTTGGGATCAGCCTGAATGCCATTTTTTAATAACCCCTAAATTTCAATAGTAATGAAAATACATTATAGATATATGGCGGCCGTTGCCTCACTGGCATGCCTGGCGCTAAGCAGTTGTACAAAGAAATTTGAAACCAACAATACGGATACTTCAGGGCTTACAGGTACTCAATTTCAAATCGGGCAGGTGTATCCGGGCATACAGACAGCCATTTTCGGGGAAGAGAACGCCTACCAGTTAGACCAGAACCTGAATGCCGATTGTTATTCGGGATATATGATGTCCCCTGATCCTTTCCGTGGTAACATCAATAACCTGACTTATAGCCTGGTGGACGGATGGAACCAGCAGATATTCAGCGATGCCTATACATTGTGCATGGGCCCCGTAAATTATATCGCTAAAGCAGGGGTGCCCACTTCTGCACCTGATTTCTGGGCCATTGCACTCCTACTGAAAATTGAAACGATGGACAGGACCACCGATAAATACGGCCCCATCGCTTACAGCCAGGCGGGGCTTTCCGTAGTATCCACCCCTTATGACACCCAGGATAGCGTGTACCAGCAGTTCTTCAGTGAACTGGATACCGCCACCAGTAATCTGCAGACCTACATCGCCGCCAATCCAGGCAAAAAACCTTTTGCGCAATTCGACCTGGTATACGGAGGTGATTATACCGAATGGCTGAAATTTGCCAACTCCATGCGTCTTCGTCTGGCTATGCATCTTGTAAAGATAAACCCCACTTTGGCCCAGACCCAAGCCGAAAAAGCACTGGCCGCCACAGGTGGACTTCTCACTGTTCCAGCGGACGATGCGGGCATTTCCGGCGGAGGTTACCATAATCCCCTGTTCATCATCACGACCAGTTGGACGGATATCGCCATGGGTGCTCCGCTGGAGTCTATCATGGTGGGATACAATGATCCCCGTCTGGCTAAATATTGCTCCCCGGCCGCTGCTTATCCCGGTCAGTATATTGGTATCCGTATCGGCTCTTCCATCACCGCCAAGCCGGGATACACCGGTTTTTCGGTTTTAAACCCTCAAACAGCCGTAGCAGACCAGCAACCCATGCTGATGATGACCGCTGCTGAAATCTGGTTCCTCAAGGCAGAAGCGGCCCTTCGTGGTTGGGCAGGCGCCGGTAGCGCTCAAACAGACTATCAAACGGGTATACAAACCTCTATGACACAATGGGGCGTGTCTTCTGCTACTTATCTGACGGATGCTACCAGCAAACCAATAGACTACGTCGATCCTACTAATTCGGCCAATAATGCAACGGCCGCTTCTTCGATCACCATTGCCTGGGATCCCGCGGCTACGAATGAACAAAACCTGGAAAGGATCATCACCCAGAAATGGATCGCGATGTTCCCTGAAGGACAGGAAGCCTGGACGGAATTCCGTCGTACGGGCTATCCCGGACTGTTCACGGTTGTCACCAACAACAGTAACGGAACCATTAGTACCCAAACACAGATCCGCCGGCTGGCCTATCCATCCGTCGAATACAATGCCAACGGACCTGCGGTGGCTGCCGCAGTGGTAGCGCTGGGCGGACCGGACAACGGAGGCACCCGTGTATGGTGGGATGTAAACAAGGGAAACTTCTAGTTATATAGTGGGCAGTTAATTTTGAAAAGCCGGGGAGTTTTATACTTCCCGGCTCTTTTTTTATTAACTTTCACAGATGCAGGGTAAGCCGCCGATCAACCCGCTTTTGTTCCCTGTCCTGTTGGTCAATTTCATTGGCGCTTTGGGCTTTAGCATTGTATTGCCTTTCTTAGTGATCATTGTTTTAAAGCTGGGCGGAAATGCCATTGTCTATGGGTTGCTGGGCGCCACCTATTCCTTGTTTCAGTTGATAGGCGCCCCTGTTTTAGGCGCCCGGTCGGACCGTTATGGTCGCCGGAAGATCCTGCTGGTGAGCATGGGTGGCACCGTTGTCGCGTGGATCATTTTTCTGATCGGATTGCTTATACCCGATACACACATCCATTTTTCCTTTGAAAGCGGGTTGGTTGTCAGTGTCCCACTCATCCTGATCTTTTTAGCAAGGGCTATGGATGGTATTACCGGGGGCAATATTTCTGTGGCGAACGCTTACCTTGCCGATATATCCTCCAAATCCGACCGTAAACAGAACTTTGGGAAAATGTCCGCTGCAGCAAACCTGGGTTTGATCTTTGGACCGCTATTAGCCGGGCTATTGGGGGCCACTGCCTGGGGTAATATCCTGCCGGTCATTGCCACGATCTTCATTTCCCTCTCTGCCATTTTTGTTATTTTTTTCCAGTTAAAAGATCCACCAGCCCGGCAATCCACGACGTCCCCATCCCTGGGATTTTTTGCTGCACTTAAGCTGCCGTACGTTCCTATATTCCTCTTCTTATATTTTCTCATTTTTTTGGCATTCAATTTTTTCTACGCCGCTTTCCCTGTGTATGTAGCAGGCAAGCTCCATTGGTCTGTCCTTCAACTGGGGGTGTTCTTTGCCGTGTTAAGCGGCTTGCTGGTCCTTGTCCAGGGTCCCTTACTGGCCTTCTGCGCCAGTAGATTCTCCGGTGCTGCACTGGTCATTTCCGGCACATTGCTCTTGGGGATTGGCTTTGTCCTTTTCACGTATACCGGTAATGTCATCATTTACACAGGTGTCGTTTTCTTTGCATTGGGCAACGGCCTGATGTGGCCTTCCTTTATCGGGCTATTGTCTACCCTGGGAAGCGAGCAGACCCAGGGCGCCATACAAGGCTTTGCCAGCAGCGCGGGCAGCCTGGCCAGTATCATCGGATTGGTGACGGGAGCCGTGTTATATCATTCGCTGGGCGCCCACGTGTTCTTCCTGACAAGCATTTTATTGCTGATCATCGCCATTATTTCCATTAAACTCATTCGTATTGAGCGCGAGGTAAGCTAACTTTGAAAAAAAAGGGTATGGGAATCTCTACGCCGGGCAAAAAGATCAGCGCTGCCTACCTTGAGAAAGCGATGCGCTACGAAGCGTACAAAAATTGGGTGGATGACCTGGTGGCACAGGGAAAAACTTCCGGCCCCGATCAATCGGAGGCTTTCGTTCACTATACCCAGCTTACCCAACAAAGAATGCACCGGTTGGACAAGACGACCGTCGTGCACCCCGAAGTAGAAGCCCTGATACTAGCCATTCACAGGCCACAGACGTGGCTGGTACTAACGGAGGCGTGGTGCGGGGATGCTGCACAAAGTATTCCGGTGATGGGCGCCCTCTCCCGTATAAATCCCCTGATCGATCTTCGGTTCCTCCTGCGGGATGAAAATCCAGATCTGATGGATCAGTACCTGACGAATGGAGTGAGCAGGAGTATCCCGAAACTGATCGCACTGGATACGGTTACACTGGAAGAATTATTTACCTGGGGGCCCAGGCCTGCTCCCTTGCAGGAGATATTCGCGAAGATGAAAGCGGACGGTTTACCTTATAGCGACATGAAAGAAGAATTGCAACGTTGGTATAATAAGGATAAGACGGCGACGATCCAGCAGGAATTGGGGAAGCTGGTCAGTCATTTCTGATGGGATACGCTTTCTGATGCGATATGCTTCCTGATGGAATGCGCTTTCAGATGGGATCCATGGCCTACCCTTTCCCTTTCCACTTATCCACCCAAATGCTCTTGCTGATCCCCAGTTCAGGGTCAAAGCCCATTGCCTCATCCACGCTGCTTGTACTGATCTTCAGGGTAAGGTTCAGGCCCAGGTCTCCGGGATGGTTCTTTAAAAAGAGGTCTAGCCTGACGGGATCACACCTTAGCTTGTTGGCCACTAAAACGAGCGCCTCCCCTTCTTTATCAATGACCAGGGCAAGGTTTATGGAATCTATGGATGTACGATCAATAATAAGCGCTTTGTCGAAGCCCTTATACGTTAGGAGTTCCCCCCAGAAGACGATAGCGTCTTCGAGATAGGGTTCATGATAAACAAGTCCCAACCGCCCTCCCACTTCACCGAACCGGTCTCCCGGGATTAAGTTGACATGATGCACTTTCGTAAAAATGGCTTCCAGATCGTCTGCTTCCATAAGCATCATTTTACAGGCCCGGATACCAGTTGCGCAAGCGCACTTCTATTCCTTTGTTGGCTGAGTCCACCAGATGTTTGAAGGCATTTACATCGCTTAATCCATTTTTCCCCCGGTAATGATAAGGATACACAATGGCGGGCTTGAATGCCAATACTGCATCCGCCGCTTCATTAATGTCCATGGTATAAGGCAGGTTCATACAAACAAATGCCACGTCGATATTCCTAAGCGACCGCATCTCGGGAATGCCTTGTGTATCGCCCGAAAGATAAATATTCTTGCCTCCGATGCCCAGTATATATCCATTGCCCATCCCCTTCGGATGCATGGAAGTCGGACTTTCGGGAAGGTTATACATAGGAATGGCCTTGATGGAAATGCCCAGTTGGATGGTGGTTTCCCCATTTTTAAGGATCACGAGCTTCGATTTATCCGCTATCTTATCTGCCACCACAGAAGGCACCACCAGGATGGTGTTCGCTGTTCTCACGGCGTTTAAAGTACTGGTATCAAAATGATCCCCGTGTATATGAGTGATCAATATAATATCAGGGGCGGCCACTCCTTTATAATAGCCCGGGCCACCCGCCGGATCGGCGTAGATGACCTTGTTGTTGATGCTAAACACCACACTGGCATGCTGAATGGGTTGTATGGAGAGTATTCCTTTCCCGGTTTGCAGGGTATCGGGCGCGGGCCTTTGGGCATATGCCTTGCACAAAGTGAATGCCAAACACAGTGTAAGTATCTTGATTTTCATATAGTTTGAATGGTATTTAAGGTAAATGTAAAAAAAGTATGTCATTGTTTCGATTTTCTGTTTCCAGCGGCCCTGGCAGTGCAACGAGGGACACGAATCCAGACTGGCGACTGGGATGGCAGATACTAATTAATGGATTAGTAAATGCGGGACAATAGGTTAGCTGGTAAAAAACAAATGAAATATTTTTTTTTGTATTTATTCCGCTGTACTTTTACCCTACAAAATTAGTAGACTATATAATCTACTGTTTTCTTAACCCCTTTAAACCAACTGTTGCAATGCATACCCTTTCCTGTTGTTGATCCATTCCATCCACCACTACTCGCTATTCATCACTGACTGAAATAGTAATTAATACGGATAGTCAGCCTCCTTCACTTGCAAAATGGCGATCGTCGTCATATTGCGGGCTAGGCCGCTGTATGCCCGGATTTTATCTTCAAAACACCCGATATGAGATTTTCGTTATTGGCCTATTTGCTTTTATTTCTTTCCATCCCGTCTTTGTACGCGCAAACCTCCCAAGATAATATCATATTGTCTGGAAAGGTATTTGACAAGGCGGGCGTCCCTTTAGTGGGAGCTACCGTGCACATCAAGGGAACCACGCATGAAGTCCTTACCGATAAGAATGGCGAATTCCGGTTCCTGACCGGCCAGAAGGTTCCCGTGGTAGTGACCGTGAGTTATGTAGGATACCAGCCACAGGATGCACCTATTAATAGCCTGCAACCGATCACCGTTCAGCTGCTTGAATCAACGGGCCGGTTGAATGATGTGGTAGTAGTAGGTTATGGAACCCAAAGACGAAAGGACCTTACCAGCTCCATTTCTTCCATCAAACAGGATGAAGTGGCGGCGATCCCCGTAGCCAGCTTTGACGCTCAATTGCAGGGTAAGGCGCCCGGATTGCAGATCAATTCCAATACGGGCGTTCCCGGGGATGGCGTCTTTGTCCGTGTAAGGGGAACGACTTCTATCAACGCCGATAATAACCCGCTATATATTATCGATGGCGTTTTCGTGAATAATACCAGCTTGCAGACGATCAATACCGGAGGAAGGTCCACCTCTCCCCTGACCGATATCAATCCGGCAGATATTGAAAATGTGGAAGTCCTAAAGGATGCAAGCGCTACCGCCATTTACGGATCCAGGGGCGCCAACGGTGTCATTATCGTGACGACCAAACGGGGAAACTTCAACAGCCGCCCTAAGCTGAACCTTAATGTTTCCACCGGCACCAACTGGGCGCCAAAGCTATGGGACCTGACCACCGGTCCTCAGCACGCCACGCTTGAAAACGAATTCTATAATAATTCTTATGCAGACGCGCTGGCTGCAGGGAATGCGGCGGGGGAAGCACAATATAAAACACCGCCTTTCACCGGGTCAGTCCTTAATCCCACCGCCGCCACCGATCGCGGCACACCGGACCTGCAACAGACCTATGACCGCCTGCACCAATTGTTCAGGCATGGGAGCATGCAGACCTACGATCTCTCGCTGGCAGGCGGGAACAAGGAAACCCAGTATTACCTGGGTGGCGGATTCACTCACCAGGATGCAGATATCAAGCCCCTTTATTTTGAAAGGGCCAGTCTGAAACTGAACGTGGACCAAAAGGTCAATGACTGGATACAAGTGGGTTTCAGCAACAATTTCTCCCGGACGTTCCGCAAACAAGGGAGGGCAGGGGATGGGCCGGATGGAGGGCTCTTACAGTCGGCGCTTCATACACCCACCTACCTGCCTGAGTTTAGTGCAAAGGGCACTCCCCTGGACTATGCCGGTTTTGACAACCTGACCGTACTCATCGATTATTATGACGTGCAAACGATCAGCCTGAGATATATAGGAAATGTATACGCGGATGCGCAGATAGCGAAAGGACTGAAGTTCCGTACAAGCTGGAGCCTGGACTATAACAATTATAACGAATCACAGTACTGGAATAATTTAACACAGGACGGCGCTCCTCCCACCAACGGCCTGGCGACGTCTTCGCTCACCCAGAACAGTACATGGATTGATGAACAAACACTTTCCTACAAAACGATATTCGGAAGCAAAAACAATTTCAGTGCAGTCGTAGGAAATACCGTCCAAAGCAACCTGACCACCAATACTTCAGCCACCGGAACCGGCTTCCCCAATAATTCTTATACCTCTATTTCTTCGGCAGCGACGACGACTTCATCCCAAAGTTGGACCAAGGGCAATCTGGCCTCTTTTTTTGCCAGGGTCGATTACAACTATGCCAGCAAATATTTCCTGGAATTGAGCGGAAGGGCCGATGGATCTTCTAAGTTCGGCGCTAATAATCAATGGGGCTATTTCCCTTCCATAGGCGGTTCCTGGAGGCTGAAAGAGGAAAGCTTCCTCCGGAATGTAAAGGCCATCAGTGACCTTAAGCTAAGGGCCAGCTACGGCATCACAGGGAATCAGAACGGGATTAATAATTTTGCCGCGCAGGGCCTTTGGTCCGGAGGGTATGCCTACCCGGATAATTCCAGCGGCAGCCAGCCCGGAACGGCGCCCTATCAGTTGGGCAATGCCAACCTGAAATGGGAAAGGACGGCCCAGGCAGATCTCGGTCTGGACCTGGGTTTGTTCCAGGACCGGGTCAACCTGGACGCCAACCTCTATTCCAAACGCACCACGAATGTCCTTTTGCAGTTACCCATACCCGCCATCACCGGTTTTTCAACCTATAATAGCAATGCCGGCGTCATCAGCAATAAGGGATATGAATTGGGTATCAATTCTGTCAACATCAAAGAGCATGGATTCACCTGGTCCACCAATTTCTCCATTTCCGGTAATGTGAGCAAGATCGTCACCCTGCCTACGCCCCTCTACCAATATAACCGGGACTGGTTGATCATGCAGCAAGGACATTCCCTGTACTCTTTTTGGCTATACAAGCAATTGTACGTAGATCCAAAGACCGGGAATTCTGTATTCCAGGGCGAAGTCAACGGCACACTCCCGACATCCGCCAGAGAAACCATGGGGAACGCCATGCCCAAATTCTTCGGAGGCCTCAGCAATACCGTGTCTTATGCGGGATTTGACCTGAGCCTGCTCTTTACTTACCAGTATGGCAACGATGTATTAAATCTGAACCGCTTCTTTGCGGAAGGTGGAGGTACCCGTGATGCAAACAGGGTCATGTTTGCCAGTCAGCTTAACCGCTGGACGCACGAAGGACAGGTAACGGATGTCCCCAGGGAAACGGCCTATGGGCTGAATTATACCGTACAGCAGAACAGCCGCTTCCTGGAAGACGGATCTTTCATCCGCCTGAAAGAATTGAACGTGGGATATACTATTCCCAGGAAGATCACCCATAACTGGCATGTCGGCACGCTCAGGGTTTATTTTGTGGGAACCAACCTATGGCTCCTGACGAAATATACCGGGCCTGATCCGGAAGCAAATGTAACCGGGATTCAAACCATACAGGGACTGGACCTGGGCACACCGCCCCAACCCAGGGCCATTCAATTTGGAATCAATGCTACTCTATAATCATACAACAAACCTTATGCGCAATTCCACTAAATATATATACGCTGCGTTGCTCCTGTTGACCTTTAGCGCTTGCAAAAAGTTCCTGACCGTTCTTCCGGTCGACCAGGTATCAGACAAGGTGACCATAGTTGATGCTACTTCCGCAGAGACCGCTGTAAGGGGTGTCTACAGGGCTCTGGCCGGCGGAGCTACCGCTGTTGCGGGCAGCGCGACGGGTACAGGGACTTACTATGGAGGCGGATTCGAAACCTTCGGGTATCTGCCAGGGGATAACATCGTCTGGACGGGTTCTCAGGCCGTGATTCAGCAGTTTATTTCCCATACCATTACGTCAGATAACGGCAACCTGGAGACCGTATGGACCGGTATCTACGCCACTATTAACGGAGCCAACCAGGTCATTGCCAATGTGCCGCTGGTCAAGGATGCGTCCTTGACCCAGGCCGCGCAGAACCAGTTGACGGGAGAAGGCTATTTTATAAGGGCTCTTTCTTACTTTGACCTGGCGCGCACCTGGGGAGGCGTTCCCATTGTTCTGACGCCAACGCTGACGGCCACGGATAAAAACGGCGTTACCCGCAGCACGCTTGCTCAAACCTATGCCCAGGTATTGAGTGATTTGAATGCCGCCGATTCCTTAATGTCGTTACCCGCTACACAGAACCCGGTAAGGGCGAATAAAGAAACCGCCTGGGCCCTCAAGGCCCGGTATTACCTGTACCAGAAGGACTGGGCCAATGCAGAGATCTACGCCAGCAAGGTCATTGCAGATTCCATTAATTACCAGCTGCTCCAGCCTTATGGCGCTTTCTTTCAGCCAGCCAGTGCCATAGCTACCAAAGAATCTGTATTTGAGTTGTCTTATAACGCCTTGTATCCGAACGGCAGCAGGAGCGATTGGCAGCCCCCCGCCAACGGAGGCACCCGGCAATGGGCTCCTAACGATTCCCTGGTTTCCCTGTTGAACAACCCCCTGATCGGAGGCAACCGGAACGTCCTCATAGCGCAGACCTCCACCGGATTGTGGTATGGAAACCTGGACTATCGAAGCCCGGCTACCGACCCCTCCTATATCATCCGCATTGCAGAAGTTTACCTGATCAGGGCGGAGGCAAGGGCCGAGCAAAGTGAACTGCCCGGCGCCCTGAGCGACCTGAATGCCATCCGCAGCAGGGCAGGCCTGGCGGCCAGTTCTGCGGTTGCGCAGCCAGATATCCTGTTGGCCATTGAAAACGAAAACAGGATAGAGTTTGCCCTGGAACCCCACCGGTGGTTCGACCTGGTGCGGACGGGGAGAGCGCAGGCAGTACTGGGTATTACGGATCCCAATCAACTGGTGTTCCCGCTTCCGTTGCAAGAAGTGAATCTGTCCAATGGAAATCTGCCTCAAAACCCCGGCTATTAAAATATATTGATTATGACCGATCATGTAAACGAGCCCTGGAAGGGTTATGAAAAGGTGGCGTTCCGCTTCTTCTTTTTATATTTCCTCATCCAGGCCTTCCCTCTGGACCCTAAATATTTTGCCCAGGTATTTTCCTTGCCCTGGAGCAAGCTTCGGTATGAAGACATTTTTACCCTTGCGCACTATACCCCCCGGTTCTTCGGGGAGACGCCTGTATTTGCCGACTGGAGTATCGTGATCCTGCTGTCTATTCTGGGAACGGGCATATGGACCTTTGCCGATAAGAACAGGACAAGGGCGTATGACAATTTGTATTACTGGATCCGGGTGATCGTTCGTTACCGGTTGGCCATCGGACTGCTGGCTTACGGATTTATCAAGCTCTACCCGTTACAGGCTCCCTACCCTTCTCTCGGCAACCTGAACACCCACTATGGGGATTTTACGCGTTGGAAATTATTTTCATTGAGCCTGGGGATCGTACCTTCCTACGAGGCCTTCCTGGGCGGAGTGGAGATCGCGGCGGCCCTCCTGTTGCTCTTCAGGAAGACGGCTTCCATCGGGGCCCTGATCGTGGTGTTCTTTACCGGGAACGTATTCATGTCCAACCTGGCCTATGAAGGGGGCGAATACGTGTATAGCGCCTACCTTATTAGCCTGGCGCTGTTTGTACTGGCCTTCGATATTCAGCGGCTTGGCCGGCTGTTGATCCTGCAGCTCCCCACGGCGCCTAACCGCTTCACTCCTTCCCTCTCACTGAAATGGCAACAATACGGAAGGCTGGGCTTAAAGACGATTTTCATTTTCTTCTTTGTCGTATTGTTTGGGTTCAGGACTCATTGGGGGTATCACCATGACCCTTACCAGTACCCCGAAACAAAAGGACTGACAGGGGCCAGTGGCTTGTATAATGTGACCCTGTTTAAACTGGGTAAAGACACGCTGCCCTATTCATCGACGGATTCCACCCGTTGGACAAATGTTGTTTTCGAGCGATGGTCTTCTCTTAGCATTGCCGGTAACCGCCCGGTGATCATAGACTCAGCAAATACGGAGAATGTGACGGCGGTATCCGACATCAAAAAGACGTACGAACTGGAAGGGTCCGATGGCAGAAATTATTACCAATATGAGGTCGATACCCTCCGCCATCTCCTCACCCTTCGCAACAAGAATGTGCGCGATAGTTCGGACAAATGGGTATTGCAATATGCACGCCCGGATACCAGCCGCATTATCCTCACAGGAATTAATCAGCATAATGATTCTGTGTACGTCGTCCTGGACAGGATCAACAAGAAATACTTACTGCAAGAAGCGGCGCGAACGGGACGGAACGGAAGCCTGAAATTGTGAACCCTTTGTACTTGAAATACTCATTAAAAATGTCGTCATGCCTGTAACAGAAACAACCCGGGATATTCCCGGGCCGGAAATTGCCTCTTTCAGTGGAAGCAATAAGCTCTTGGCGGAAGGGGCTCACTCAGGGACTTTCCGGCCCTGGAAAGAATACGAAAAGGTTTCCTTCCGGGTTGCCTTCCTCTTCTTTATCATCATTTCCATTCCGAATACGGCGGGATGGTACACTGAATTGTTTCACTTTGATTGGACCCGGCTGAATTACCGCGACCTTTACGACATAGCCCGGTTTGATTCGGGCATCAATTTCTCCAGGACCTTCCTGGGCAGTCCCTTGCTGGGATATGCCAACTGGCTCACCACGCTGGTGGTAGCCATCATAGGAGGATTACTATGGACCACCATCGTGCGCGTGAGAAAGACGGAAAGGCAGGAATACAATACCCTGTACTACTGGTTGCGCGTAGTGGTCCGCTACAGGGCCGGTATAGGGATCATCGGGTTCGGCTTTACAAAGCTGTTTCCCGTACAGATGCCCTACCCCTCTCTTGGATTGCTGAATACCAATTTCGGGGACCTGACCGCCCAGAAGATCTTCTGGCTATCTGTAGGGATTGTGCCCTGGTACCAGGTATTTGCGGGTATCGTCGAATCCGCCGCAGGCGCACTGTTGTTCTTTCGCCGTACGACCACACTCGGTGCGATCCTGTTGCTCGGGGCTTTGGGAGACATCGTCTACGTCAATTTCGCTTATGACGGAGGGGTACATGTATACAGCAGCTATTTCGTATTATTGGCGTCTTTCCTATTAGTAAAAGATATTCCCCGCCTATATAAACTGCTCATACAGGAGCGGTTCACCATACCAGTGGATTTTTACCCTACCCTCAAGGCTAAATGGCAACAGTACGGGAGATATGCCTTGAAAGCAGGGGTTATTTTTGTGTTTTTGTTCCTTCTCTTTTACCTCCAATACATCAACTGGAGGTATGATCCCTACAAACAACCGGCCGTCGCCGGGGTACCTCAACTCCGGGGCAATTATACGGTGTCGGAGTTCCGCATCAATAACAAGGTCATTCCCTATAATCCCCAGGATAGCGTTAGATGGCAGGACGCCACTTTTGAAAATTGGGCCTCCCTGTCCTTTTCTGTGAACCGGCCACTGCCGCTGGATCTGTCCAACGGAGGCGGAGCCCCTCAAAAGGATCTGGAAAGGACGTTTGAAATGTCGGGTGTGGCGGGAGGCAGGAGGGTTTTTCACTACTATGCCGATACGGTAGATAAAGTGCTGTACCTGGAAGACAAGTACAAGGCGCCTTCGGATCTAAGGAACAGGGGAGCTGGAAAAGAGGGAGCCGCCAAGAGGGGTAAATCCGCAGCGGCCGGCCAGGATCATCCAGGTGGTGCAGGCCGGGATCATTCAGGGGTCGGAGACGGGGATCATTCAGGCGCCGCCGACCGGGACGCACCAGGTTGGATCAGTGCAGAAGCCCGCGCACATATCGGCAATGAGCGGGATAAGATCGACAGCCGGGCAGCTTCCGCCAGGAGGGACAAGGAGTATGGGGAGACGCCTAAAAAGGAAAAAAGGAATCACATGATACTACATTATAGTACCCAGGATGGGTCAAGGATCATCCTCACAGGCATTGATGACCATAAGGATTCCATATATGTAATATTGGACAGGAATAATACGCCCTATGCACTATCTCCCAGCAGTCTTCAGGCCGGTAAGTACTAGGCTTGCCCTGTCCGTTCCGGGTGTATGTTTTGTCCTATGGCTGTGCGCCTGCGGTGGCGGTGGTCAACCCTCTTCTGGGCAACCCTCTTCTTTTGGATTTGGGCGAACAGCCAGCAAGGCGGAGATTGCCGCTGAATCTATTGCCGTGGGGCCGGACGGAAGAGGGTTACCGGCGGGAACCGGGGATGTCCGTTCGGGGCGGCTCCTTTATGCCACGAAATGTGCCGCCTGTCATGGGCTCACCGGAAAGGAAGGGCCCGCTGTCCGGTTGGTGGGAGCCATGGGAGACACCGGCAAGGCAAAGACGATTGGTAATTACTGGCCCTATGCCACCACTTTATTCGATTATATCCGGAGGGCCATGCCGTACAACGCTCCGGGCTCCCTGTCTGCCAACGAAGTATATGGACTAACGGCTTATTTATTGAACGCCAATAAGATCATCGATTCGGGAAGTGTCATGAATACAGCTACGCTTCCCCGCATCATCATGCCTGCGCGAAAGTATTTTATACCAGACGACCGGAGAGGGGGACCCGAAGTGCGATGAACGAAGAAGAAAAATCAGCCCGCAAAATAGATCGCAGGACCTTGCTCACAGGAGCCGCCGCAGCGACGGCATTGGTTATTCTGAAAACGGCGTCCGGGCAGGTGATACAAGCGGCGGGGCAGGCGGCTCAAGGAGCGGGGCCGCTGACACAGACAGCGGGGCAGTCAACACAAACGGCCGGGCCGCAGGATCCTACCAAGGTGCAAGGCGTGCCGCCTTCGGTATTGGGAACCCGGTCTCCTTTTGAACAACCTCGCTTAATTGCCTCTGATACTTCATCCCGTACGCCCCTGCAGGATTTGTTTGGATCAATCACCCCCTCAGACCTGCATTTCCAACGCCATCATGGCGGGGTTCCCGCCATTGATCCTCGCCGGTATGAACTACTCATCCATGGAATGGTGGACAGGCCGATGGTATTTACGCTCAAGGACCTTAAACGGTTCCCTTCCCTTTCCAGGATATGTTTCCTGGAATGTTCAGGGAACTTTAGGACAGGCAAGCCAAATATGACGCCACAGGAAATATGCGGGTTGACATCCCAGAGCGAATGGACCGGGGTTCTTTTATCCACGCTGCTCCGCGAAGTCGGTGTACAGTCCAAAGCAACCTGGTTCCTCGCAGAAGGGTCGGATGCGGCCGTCATGACGCGCAGTATCCCGATACGAAAGGGATGGGAGGACGCCATGATCGCCTACGGTCAGAATGGAGAGGCCTTGCGCCCGGAACAAGGGTACCCGGCCCGGTTGCTCCTGCCCGGTTGGGAAGGAAATACCAATATAAAATGGATCCGCCGGATTGAATTGTCGGACCAACCATTTATGACCCGGGAAGAAACGTCTAAATATACCTATCCCGTTAAAGACGGCATGATCAGGCAGTTCAGTTTTGAAATGGATGCCCGTTCCATCATTACCTTTCCTGCCTACCCTGTGCAGGTGGAAAAGGGTTGGATAGAAATCAGGGGACTCGCCTGGAGCGGAAGGGGTACAATCGATTCAGTGGAAATCAGCACCGATGCAGGTAAGCATTGGTTTCCCGCTGCCCTTCAGGAGCCAGTCCTGGATAAAGCGCATACCCGTTTCCATTATTTGTGGAATTGGGATGGGCAGGAAACGGAGATACTCAGCCGTGCAACGGATGAAACAGGATACAGGCAACCCACGCTTTCCCAATTGGTGGCGGCGAGAGGGCCGGACCTGGGAGGGTACCATCTTAATCCCATCACCGCCTGGAATGTCAAATCAGACGGGCGGGTGTTTTTCAAACCTGAAAAATGGAAGTAACTTGAGCCCTATGGATAAAAAGGATTTTGATGCAGTAGTAGTGGGTTCGGGTCCGAACGGCCTTTCTGCTGCCATCACTTTACAAATGGCCGGCCTTTCCGTATTATTGGTCGAAGCCAAAGAAACGATCGGCGGTGGAATGAGATCGGCGGAACTTACCTTGCCAGGATTTATCCATGACATTTGTTCTGCTATCCATCCGATGGCGGCCGCTTCTCCCTTCCTTCAAACCCTGCCCCTGGGCGATTACGGGCTGGAATACATCTATCCTCCTATCAGTGCGGCCCATCCTTTTGACGGCGGGGGGGCGGCGGCGCTTGAAAGGTCACTTGAAAAGACAGCCTCTTTGCTGGGGGCAGATGAAAGGGCCTACCTGGAATTATTCAGTCCCCTAGTGAAAGATTGGCCCCTATTGGCAGAAGACGCCCTTGGGCCTTTGCGCTTCCCCACTCATCCATTGAAGATGGCCCGCTTTGGGTGGAAGGCACTCTCCTCAGCCCTTACATTATCCAAGCGCTTCCACACACAAGAGGCAAAGGGGCTTTGGGCGGGAATGGCGGCGCACTCTATCCTTCCCCTATCCCACATGGGAACGTCAGCCATCGGACTAGTCCTTTCCACTGCCGGGCATTTGGGGGGATGGCCCATGGCCAAGGGGGGGTCGGTAAAGATCGCTGAAGCCATGGCTGGATACTTTCTTGCCCTGGGAGGAAAAATAGAAACCAATTTTTATGTCCGATCCCTGTCGCAATTACCTACTGCCCGGGCCGTACTCCTGGATGTCACTCCCCGGCAATTATTGGACATTGCAGGACAACAAATGTCTCCCCTATACCAATGGCAGTTGAAGCGTTACCGGTACGGCATGGGTGTCTTTAAGATCGACTGGGCGCTGGATGCTCCTATCCCATTTACAAACGAACACTGCCGCCGGGCGGGAACAGTACACCTGGGTGGCACCCTGGAAGAAATAGCCTATGGCGAAGCTCAAAGCTGGAATGGATATCACCCCGAAAAACCATTTGTATTACTGGCCCAGCAAAGTCAATTCGATCCCTCCAGGGCGCCCGAAGGGAAACATACTGCCTGGGCCTATTGTCATGTACCCAATGGATCTACAGCTGACCAGACGTCCATTATAGAAAATCAGGTGGAACGTTTCGCCCCTGGGTTTAAGGAAAGGATCCTGGCCAGGCATGTAATGGACACCACCCAAATGGAAGCGTACAACTCCAATTATATCGGCGGGGATATCAATGGAGGATCGATTGATCTCGGTCAGCTCTTTACGCGCCCCGCCCTCAGAGCCTCCCCCTACCGTACTTCAGCCCGGGGAATCTATATCTGTTCTTCCTCCACTCCCCCCGGCGGAGGGGTTCACGGGATGTGCGGCTATCACGCAGCCCGAAGAGCATTGAGAGATGAATTTTCCCGTTAAGGCGCCTTAGTGACCATCATTTCAGTAGAAATATTTGCTCATGTCAATTTAGTCCACTAATTTAGTAGACTAATTAATTCGATGGACCCTATGTCATTCAATATAAAATGAACTACAATGAATATTACGACTTCACTACTCTTCCAACTTGACCGGAACCTGACCCATACCCACATGCAATATTTTCATGAACACGGGTTCATCCAGTTCAAGAAATTCCTGGACACCGAAACGGTCCATTCTTTTTTAAAGGAAATACAAAGCGCGGAGCGCTATTTATTGCAGAATGGCATTACCAAAGTGAACGGTATCCCGTTGAAATTCGGCCATGATGTAGACGGTTCATCCCTCATTCAGCGCATTGCCTTCACTTCCCATTATAGCCCCGTACTGAAGGAATTTCTAAAAGATCCTCGTTTGCAGGCACTGACTCAACTACTGGGCGACTATGAAGGCAGGATTGGAGGGAATGAAAAAGACGGACTCGTTGTCAATCACTATGTAAATACGGGTACCAGCGCCTTTAAGCAAATGGGATGGCATACCGACAGTCCAAGAGATTTATTCCTGGGGTCGCGTATCCTGCCGATGTTAAATGTAGGCATTCACCTGGATGATTGCCCGTTTGAAAATGGAGGGCTGCGTGTGTTGCCCGGTACACACACGCAAGGCTTGTTAAAACTGCTATTCCGGAAAAAGTATTTTCTTGACAATGATCCTGACAAGAGGGAAGTTGGTTTTAACATTGACGCAGGTGATTTAACGGTTCATGACGGACGTTTATGGCACAGGGTACAACAGTCCCCACTGGAAGGCGACAAAAGCCGCAGGAGGGTGATGTACGTCCCCATTATTACCGGCGCCTACCAACCCAAAACGGCCGCCAGCTCTACTCCGTTTTATCATCGATTGGCCCAGGTGAGGCTGAATCCCTTGAGTACCAAACCCGGACTTGCGGCGCTCTAACAAAATACAGAACCTAATAAAACCCTATAAAATGGCTAAATATATTACCCGAATCCAACTGCAGGATGCGGAACCGAATGATTTTAAAAAATTGGATAGTGAAATGGAAAAAGAATGGTTCATACCAGTAAAGAAAAATCCCCTTGCCGATGAAGGGGATTTTTCAAGATCTAATGAATATAATTGCGAGGGCAGGCTCACCTTGCAGCAAGTCACCACTGCCGTATACCTGGCGGCTAAAAAAACCGGAAAGCAATATTCCTTTACGGTCATGAAAGAGAAAAAGGCAGCCACGACCTAACAGGATGCTGTCACTGCGTCCGCTGCGAACGTTGTCCGTGTCTCACCTGCGTCCGCTGCGAAGACGATGTAATACGTTTACGAGCGCATGGACATCGGAACAGGTATTGTAGAACGCCAGGGAAGGCCGAACGGTGCTTTCCAGGCCAAACCTGCGCAAAATGGGCTGTGCGCAGTGGTGGCCGGTCCGGACGGCGATGCCTTCCTTGTTGAGCGCCTGTCCCACCTGGTCATTGGTAAAACCCTCCAGCACAAAAGAAAGTACGCTTGCCTTTTGCGGCGCCGTACCGATCAACCGAAGACCGGAGACTTCCTTTAATAGCTTTGTAGCATAGGCCAATAAATAGTGCTCATATTGGTCGATAAGATCCATTCCTATTTTGCTCACATAATCGATCGCCGCACCAAGGCCGACCGCATCGGCGATATTGCCCGTACCCGCCTCAAAACGGCCCGGGGCATCCTGGTATACGGTGTTTTCAAAAGTGACGTCCTTGATCATATTACCCCCACCCTGCCATGGCTGGGTGGCATTTAACAGGTCTTCCTTCCCGTACAATACGCCAATCCCCGTGGGCGCAAAAACTTTGTGACCCGAAAATACAAACCAGTCCGCGTCCAGATCCCTTACATCCACCCGCATGTGGGAGACGGATTGAGCCCCGTCCACTAATGCCTTTGCGCCTGCCTGGTGCGCCAGGGCCACAACCTGCTTTACCGGAACAATAGTACCCAGCGCATTGGACACCTGCGTAACGGAAACAAGCTTTGTCCTGGAAGATAGTAATTTCGAATACTCATCCAGGAGGATCTGGCCGTCTTCATCTACCGGGATGACCTTTATCTTACAGCCCTTCTTTGCAGCCAACTGCTGCCAGGGAACAATATTGGCATGGTGTTCCAGGTGGCTTACAATGATCTCGTCGCCTGCGCTGATGTTTTGCTCGCCCCAGCTCTTGGCCACTAAATTGATGGCCTCCGTCGCGCCGCGAACAAAGACGACTTCATTCACAGATCCCGCGTTTATAAACTGCTGCACCTTCTTGCGCGCCCCTTCATAGGCATCGGTCGCCCGCGCCGCCAATTCATGCGCAGCCCGGTGAATATTGGAGTTTTCATGCGCGTAAAAGTAGCTGATCCGATCGATGACGGTTTGGGGCTTCTGAGTGGTAGCGGCATTATCCAGCCATATCAGCGGTCGTCCGTTCACCCATTCTCTCAGTATAGGAAAATCTTTTTTGATCAGTTCCACATCAAACGGGGGACGTGACAAGCCGGAATGCCCGTTCACATTTAGCGCGGCGGTTGGCGCCACAGAAGGGAATTCCTTGAGTGACCGGATGGGATTAGCATCCTTTAAAAAATAAAAAGCACTTTCATCAGGGGCAGGAAAGGGCAATTGGGGGACGGAGATAAAGGAACTGATATGGGCCAGCGCCTCCTTCAATCCGGTCTCAAAGGGATGCTCAGCCACCTGGTCAGAGGAGGCTGAAACGCCTTGTAAAGCGGCTGACCTACCACTACCGGCTACGGAAGAAGGCACTTTTCCATCTTCAAAATGCGGGTCCGGCAAACTCGATTGAGGGTCTTTAATATCGAAGGCATGTGCGGCAGATTCCGGGGTGGTTGACCTATCCTGTTGAGTTGGCTGATCTTTCGGGTGAGTCAGGTAATCGTTCAACTGAGTCGGGTACTCGGTCGGCTGAATCGGGTAATTTCCCGGCTGTACCAAGCGATCGCCCGGCAAAGCCTTGAAGAATTGGTTCGCCAATTCAGCCAACGCTTCCGCATCGGGTGACTGGTTCAGGTCAATATTTGTACTCATGATAGTTTCCAATTTCTACATTATCCAATACGGCAATGGCATCGTCCACCAATACGGCCAGTGAACAATACAATGAGATCAAATAGGAAGCGATCGCTTTATCATTGATGCCCATAAAGCGGACGGATAACCCCGGAGATTGCTCACCCGGAAGTCCCGGTTGATAAAGACCTATCACCCCTTGCCGGCTTTCTCCAGTCCTCAATAATATGATCTTCGACTTGCCCTCTTCTACGGGTACCTTGTCGGACGGGATCAACGGAATTCCACGCCAGGTCAGGAATTGCGAACCAAATAACGAAATAGTCGGCGGCGGCACTCCTCTCCGCGTACATTCGCGCCCAAACGCCGCTATGGCAAGGGGATGTAACAAAAAGAAGCCCGGCTCCTTCCATACCTTGGCAATCAACTCGTCCAGGTCATCTGGCGTTGGCGCCCCTTTCCGGGTATCGATGCGTTGCGTGGGAGAAATACTATGCAGCAGGCCATATTCTTTGTTATTGATCAGTTCGCTCTCCTGGCGTTCTTTAATGATCTCAATCGTCAAACGAAGTTGTTCGCTGATCTGGTTATAGGGTTTGCTATACAAATCAGAGACGCGCGTATGCACATCCAGGACCGTATTCACGGCGCTTAAATTATATTCACGGGGGTTCTCCACATAATCTACAAATGTTTGGGGCAACTCCTTTTCATCCCGTGAAGAACAATCGACTTCGACATTACCGGCATCTTTCACTTTGTTTAGCCGGAATACGCCTGATTCCACAGGGACCCAATTCAACAAATGCGTCAGCCAACGCGGGGTGATCGATGACAACTGCGGTACTGTCCGGGTTGCAATGGCAAGCTGTCTGGCCGCTACATCACCGAGCGCGGTCTGCTTTCTGATTTCTTCTGGCATAATGAATTGGGCTTTAGAGTTATATATTAATGATTATCCGTCAAAACATTGTTTTTGGCAACAAACATGGGCTCCTGGAAACCGGCATCCATATTTTCCACTTTACCCTCCAGGATACTTTGTCCGGCATTTGCCGGATTGTTTCCCTTTCCAAAAGGCCAGCCTCCCCGGGTGTCTTTAATTTTGATCCCCCCGATCAAAGCCACGTTTAAAGCAAAATCAGTACAATTATTCTCATTGAGATCATACATCCTTCCATCATAGTGTTTCACCACCTTTATAATCTTCTTAAACTCTTTAAAGGTAATGAATTTACCTACAATTTCATCCCAATCGTGCAGGGTATCATCTCTGAAAAAGGAAGCTGATCCCGGATGAAACGGCGTCCCGGAAAGGAGGGTCTTTTTTTGCGGGTAGAACCCGAAGGAGCGGGATACAATACTATTATCCACATTGTATTTGATCAATGTAATAAATGTATGCCCTACGTTATTGATATGGGTAAATGCCCTCCGTCTCCCCGGGACCGGCTGCTTTACCTGAAGCAGCAATGCATAGGAGCATGCCGCTTTTCCATCGTTAAAGGGCTCCCATATTTCCAGGCCATTTATAGGTTTGGATCTCACTTCGTAGGGCGCCCCGTTATTGATCTGCGACGTATCCATGTTCGTCAAACGCTCAAAGGCAGTACTATCTGTCAAGGAAAAATCGGCCCTCATAGCCTCCCGCCCTGAAAGGCTATCTTCAATAGTGAACAGGGGTAAGGGGCCTCTGCTTTTCAATTGAACGGACTTATAATAACATCTCATGGCCAGCGGGTATAGCTTAAGCCTTGCCGAAAGACCTGCCAGATCGCCAAATAGTCTTTCCTTAGCCCTTATATTCCGGGTGGCTCTTCTATACTTTATTATTTTCAGCAGATGGACCATCGCCTTTCGGTCATTCCCCGTTTTTCGGTAATCTGTCTCGACACTTTCGATGTCTGATACGATCGAATCAGGGTGATTGCTATTATTCAATACCGGAAGTAATGAATCTATCACGCCCGGTAGCAGCGGCGTCTCCTTATTCAGCGCGTATAGAGGCAGGCCAGCCAATATAAACAGTAAGGTCAATAATACTTTCAAAGGGACCTCCTTTTTATTTCATGGGCCAATATATTCAATATTTACTTGTCTACCAAATAAGTAGAGTAATGTGAAAAAACGGTCACGAGAAGAAATACCCTTCCTCTTAGCACTATTCATTATTTTTGTATAATGAAACCTTGTTTAAAAGTGGGCTTTGGCAAAGCCCTGCTCTTGTCCGTTATTATTGCCTTATCCGGACTTTGTTATAAGGCTCAAGGGCAGGATGAATGGACATTAAAGAGTCAAAAGGAGAGCATCTTCATATACACCCGGACCTTTCCCGATTCCAAGTTTAAAGCCATTAAGGTCAATCTTGAACTAACGGCTTCCCTCTCCCAGTTCGTTACCGCCATTCTTGACGTCAATACCGGAGCCCAATGGGAGTATAGCACTAAATCGTCTGTTCTACTAAAGCAGGTGTCCCCTGCAGAGCTGTATTATTATTGCGAAGTCAATCTTCCCTGGCCAGTCAGTAACCGGGATTTTATTGCGCATTTGATCGTGACGCAGGACCCGCATACTCGGGTCGTCACCATTGTCGGACCTACGGTTCCTGATTACATACCCGAAAAAAAGGATATTGTCAGGGTTACCCGCTCCGAAGGGAAATGGGTTATTACTCCCCTGGCCGGTAATCGCATTCAGGTCGAATATACTTTAAGGGCGGATCCCGGTGGCAGTATCCCGGCCTGGATCGTGAATCTGTTCGTCACCAAAGGGCCTATGGAGTCTTTTAAAAACCTGAAAACGCAACTCCAGAAACCGGCGTATGTCAATGCACACCTCCCATTTATCAAAGACTGAAAGATTGATTATGTAATTCTTCCGTTCCGCGCACCTCAATATGAAAACGGAAGAATATGAAAAATACAATCTTTGGGTGGGGCCTGCTCCTGTACCTTTTTACTCCCGGAATCGTCACAGCGAACACAGGTAATCAATTGACTGCCAATGCCATATTAAAATCGGTCGTAGTCTACCGGCTAGGGGCCGAACTCAGCCATACGGCCAGTACGCCTTTACCGGAAGGGAATGTGGAACTGGCCATTGACAGGGTGAGTAATGATATTGACCTGAACAGTGTACAGATCCATCTGCCATCCTCGGTAACCCTGCTGGGCTTTTCCTATGAGAATGATTACTTATCCGTCCAGCCAAAGACGATCCGGCAACAACAGTTGGAAGATTCCCTGGACCGTTTGACGGAAAACCAGGAAAAGGTTCAACTGGCCATGACCAACAATGACGATTTACTGGAAGTGCTCAAAAAGAACCGGGAACTCAAAGGGGCGCAGACGGGGATGAATGTGGCCGACCTCATGAAGCTGATGGACTACTATAAAACCAAATCATCAGAACTCACGGAACAGAAATACCAGTTGGCTAAACGGTATGCACTCATCGGGGAGAACATGGAGAAGATGAATGCGCAGATAAAGGAAGAGGAAACCAAAAACACCAGGCAATCCGGACGTTTGTTGCTGAAATTAACGGTAGCGATAGCTGGCAACTACGATTTTGCCATTTCCTATATCACCAGCCATGCCGGATGGATGCCAGCCTATGAATTGCGGGTAAAAGACGGGCAGGACTCTATAAAAATGGTGTATAAAGCCAATATCAACCAAACGACAGGCCTGGACTGGAAACAGGTGAAAATGGCTTTATCGACTTCCATACCCGGGAGCTGGAGCCAGGCCCCCAACCTGGACCCCTTATTTATCGCTTTTCGGGAAAATGAAAAAAAAGCATTCTTAAACACCTTTAAAGGACAGGTAGCCGGGGTAGCCGTACAGCAAGACCTGAGTGAGGTAGTGGTCTCGGGATATGGTACCAGGCGAAAGGAGAAAGCAAAGGAGGAGGGAAGGACCAGGGAAGAGGATACGACACCCCTTTATACAGAAGTAGATGAACAGCGCCTAAACACTATATATACCATTGATTTGCCGTATGATCTGCCTTCCACGGGCAAGGACCAAATGGCCACCCTTCAAAGCATGGAAGTACCCGCCCTTTTTAAATACTTCGCCATTCCCAAAATATCTGAAGACATTTACCTGCTGGCGGACATTCCTAACTGGGGTAAGCTAAACCTGCTCCCCGGAAAAGCAAATATCATGCTGAATGGAACTTATGTGGGCCTGACAACGATCGACCCTTCCTCTACCCAGGATACCCTGCATCTGACGGTAGGAAAAGACAAACGGATCAATATCCAACGGGAAAAGGTATCCGATGTCAGTTCGGAAAAATTCCTCAATGCCAACCAAATGCACAAATACGCCTACGAGATCACCGTACGCAATAATAAAAATGAAAATATCACCCTTTCCCTGCTGGACCAGGTTCCACTGTCCACTAACAGGGACATCGAAATAACCCTGAACGATACGGATAGCGCCACTGTTAACAGTGATAAAGGGGAATTAAAATGGAATATCGTCCTTAAATCCGGGGAAAGCAGGAAAGTCCATTTCGGATATACCTTGAAATATCCGAAAGACGAGCGTGTTACAATGAAATGAAATTTTCCTTACCTTCAGTATTCACTAAATAAAAGGAGGTATTCATGAAATCAACAGTCAATTCATGGAAACGTCCCGTTAGTTTCGCCTAACCAGGATTTTTCATAAAATAGCTGTGACGCGCATTTGCGTCGAAAGCCATGGTGATACCATGGCTTTCATTTTTTAACCACCAGCATCTGCTCCAGGCGCCGGTCCCGGCCATATACATCATCCCTGAAGTTTAGATTTCCCGTACGGTCCACCCACGCGGTAAAATAGGTGATAAAAACGGGGAACGATTCCTTTATCGTCACATATTTCTCCTTGCCGCTATTCATCGCCCCATTCACCTTATCCGCATTCCATGCGGGGTCATTTCGCAAAAGATATAAAGCCAATTTTGCCGGCTCCGCCAGGCGTATGCATCCGTGGCTAAAAGCCCTTTTGTCCTCTCCAAACAGGCTTTTGGCAGGCGTGTCATGCATATAAATGCTAAAGCTGTTGGGGAACAGGAATTTGACGCGGCCCAATGAATTCCAGGGCCCTGGCAATTGACGGACCCCTCCCCCATTCCATTCCATATGATGGGTAGCTAGATAATGCTTGTTCTTTTTGATACCCGGCAATATTTCGTTTTTCAGTATGCCCGGAGGTACATTCCAATAGGGGCTGAACACGATGTATTTTAATAAGCCCGAAAAAATGACGGTTTTATGGACTGACTGTCCCACTACCACATTCATATCCCAAAGCAATGAGTCGCTGTTATACATGTGTAATTTAAATTCGGGAATATTGATTACCACATAGTTGTCTCTGACACTATCCGGTACCCACCGGCTTCGCTCCATATTGACACAAATTTGCCGGATCCTTTTTTCGATGGGTTCATTAAACGCGCGGATCATTTGGCCGCCTATAATCCCATCGTCCCGGAGGCCGAACCGTCGCTGGAAATGTTGCACTGCCCCTGCCAGGTCGGGATCGAATAAATGATCTCCAGCGGAAACCCGGAGATCGCCCAGTGCGTATAATCGCTTTTTAATGTCCCCGAGCTCTTCAGCGGTATCCCCCAGCCGGTATGATTTCCTGTTCATATGAATCGGCTTCCAGCGCTGCTGGTCAATGTCTTTATATTTCTGTAGAAACGCTTTCAACAGACCATACTGTCTGTAGACGGGCTCCCTTATATCGTTAGCGGCTGCGGGCGACTGAAGGAATGATTTCAGCCATGCAATATAATCGACCTGCTTCCGCGGGAGAAACCAGCCCATTTTTTGTGTCTGCTCCGACCCCAGCCCCGACCACGCTTTTTCCGCAAAATAAAAATACATCGAAGTGAGTAACATCTCTTCCCGGAGCAATATCACACTGTCCTTTACCCCCGTGTTCTCCATCAGGCTATCCAAAGAATGTATATAAGGTACTTCATCGGATATCCCTTCATCCGGCAGATTCCGGACCCGGTTATATAAATATCCCGCTTGCTCTATTTGACCATTGGCATCGTACCAGGCAAAAGCATAATGACGCCTGGCATAAAATTCCGTTATATCCTTTTTAAACCGACGCGCAGATGGATAACGGATAAAAAAACGATCCAATTGTACCGGCTCAAACTTGACAGAAGACTGGCTACTGAAATCCCCTGCCAGGCTCGTGTCAGCGGATCTTGTATCCTTTTGGACTATTACAGCGGGCTTGTTCTGCGGCCCGTCTTTTTTTTGTTCCTTGCAGCCGGTTAAGAGGAAGAAAAAGCAGTAGAGAATGGACAGGTGTTTCATGCGTTAATGATAATTTAACGTTTAATTATTGTAAATATAAGTTTAGTATATGTCAACTTTTGGGCACGATCTGTATTTTTATGCTAAACACAATTCGATGAAAGCTATCATTACCGGACTATTGCTTCTTTGTGCCTTTTCCACCTTTGCACAAACACAAAAAACAAAAAACATAGTAGTCGTCCTATTGGATGGCTACCGCTGGAAAGAGATTTTCCAGGGAGCCGATTCAGTTGAATTATTTAACAAAAAATATATGCCCCAGGATTCTGCCCTTCTACAACAATATTGGGGCACGGATACCTATTCCAGGAGAGAAAAACTGATGCCCTTTGTGTGGACAAAAATAGCAAAAGACGGGCAGCTTTATGGAAACAGGGACCTAGGCAACTTTGTGAATGTAAGGAACAAATATTGGTTTTCGTATCCTGGCCGTAGCGAAAGCTTTTGCGGATACTATGATTCGCTCGTCAATTCCAACAGCTACCCGGATAATCCAAATGAAAACGTCTTCGAGTTTATCAATCAACAAAAAGCGTATAATAAAAAAGTCGTGACCTTTGCCTCCTGGGATGCCGTGGCAAGGATACTTAACCGGGACAGAAATGGCATGCTGGTGAATATCTATGGCGAAGACGTCAAAGGACCCCGGCTGACCGAGACCCAGCAACAGGCCAATGTCCTTCAACATTATTCGCCGGATGTGTTCGGAGCGGGAGAAAGACTGGACGTGATGACTTATGCCATGACCACCGCCTATATAAAGGCCAACCACCCCCGGGTTGTCTATATGGATTTTGGCGATACGGATGATTGGGGTCACGCAGGCAAATATGACATGTACCTGGATGCCGCACATAAATCAGATGCGATGATCCGCGATCTTTGGAACTCCCTTCAACAGGATCCTTTTTATAAGGACCAAACGGCCATTTTAATTTGCTGCGACCATGGCCGCGGCTATGGCGATGAATGGACCGATCATGGTTCTAATACAGCACATTCAAATGAAACATACCTGATGGCTATGGGACCGGATATTCCTGCCCGGGGAGAAGTAAAAACGAGTGGGCAGATTTACCAGGACCAATATGCGCAAACCATCGCCCATCTGCTGGGGTTTGATTTCACGGCCAATCATCCTATCGGTCAGCCGATCAACTCGTTAACGAAACCTATCGGTCAGCCGATCAACTCGTTAACGAAACCTATCGGTCAGCCGATCAACGGCGTAACTAAATAAAATAAAAAAGGAATTTACCCGGTATTGCCTGTTGAACCGGGCGCCGGGTAAATTCCTTTTTACACATTTATCTATTTATTCCTTATCCAACACTTGGGTTGTTTGTACACTTTTTCCGTCTATCGTCACAATATACCAATGGGAGGCGTCCTCCAGGGTAGCCTGGTAAGAGATATCGGGTAAGCCCCCATCCTCCTGCTCGTATGCCTCAACGGTCTTGATTGTCTTATCAGGATATTTTTCTGTCAGCAAGTTGCGCACCCTCGTCGGAATGCGGCCAGGAGTATAATATGTCAACACACTTAGAAGGTCCCCGTCGTCACCTACATTGGCGACTTTCCTCGTTCCTGATTGGGTAAAGTAAGCAGTATAGACTGCTCCCGCGTCACTTCCCCATGTCAGATTACGGGCGGCGGGGAAGTCTTCTGTAATGGTTTGTTCGGCCTGCTCGCTCACATACGGCGTGTTGGGCGTGACGCCGGCGGACGAATTTGCACCAGTGGAAGACTTGACGCCGGCAGCGTTAGCCACTGGACCAAGGGAGAGAAGCGCGGCGGCGATTAAAAGGCCGGCGCCTATTTTTTTTGCGGAGAGATCGATTGTGTTTTTCATGATTGATATGTTTTAATGTTTGTTTCAATAATTTTTCGTTGCTGTAAATTGACAATACAAAGTTGCAATGAATCTTTATAGCAGTAGAAAAGAAGGTACGATAGGGTGGATAAAAGAGCGCTTCCGTGAAAGTTTCCCCTCATCCCTGGCGCCGGAACGGCCCCAGTGGCCACCAATCCCTTATAGAATAATAACTTGAGGACTCCATGCAAAAGTTTACTGGAGCTCGGTTAAGATCGTGTTAAACTGTAGAGCCGGATGAATGGCTAAGGCGATTCCTATCTCTCCAAATTCCACACCTTCAAATCCTTCGCCAATATATCCCCGCCTTTGGCGAAAACGGAAATCCCATCCGCATCCGAATCCGGATAGATCATCGTAGTGAACACGCTTTCCCCATTGCCTGCAAACACTTCCAGGGAGGAGTTATCTAATAATATCTCCAGGTGCACAATAGAATCGGCGGACCGGATCGGTATGTAGTGAACCGGCATCTTCTCCCTACCCTGGCCCGAATGGGTCTTATCTATATACAGCCGTTGATGGGCGACGTCGTATCGTATCACCGTTTCCTGAAGGACCCGGCCAGACGTGTCCTTTTTGACGGCAATCCGGAAACCAGCTTCCGTAGCGGAACCAATTTTCAGCTCGGCAGTGATCCAGTAAGTATTTCCTGACATGTGGTCTTTTCCTTTCAGATCGACTTCTTTATCCTCCACGGCCATGTTCTTCTGTTCGACCAGGCGGTTATGGGTAAGCCGGCCCAGCGCGTTTTTTATAAGGGCTGCAGGTTCCTGGAATAGACGGACGCCCTCTGTTGTTGTCCTGAGAGACAGATCCCTTGGGATAGACATCTGTCCTGTCCACGGGTAGGTGGGAACATCGGTAGGCGTAAGCCAACCGAGCATTAAATGCTGTCCCGGCGGCAGATTATTCCAGGGGATGGCGGCGTAATAAGTGCTGCCATAGTCAACGAATAATTTGCTGTCGGCACTATTGTTATTGGTAAATGTCTTTCCGTCAAAATCCCCTACGAAATATTGCATGCCGGTAGCGGCGTCGGGATTGCCAGAAGACACCTGCAATAGCCATTTAATGTGGCTGGTATCACCGTCCACCGGCAAAGGGATCAGGGAGGGGCATTCCCAGATTTTCCGGGTGTCCCCCTGATCGCCTCCGAATTCACTTAACAGGTCCCAGTCTTTTAGATTATGAGAACCGTAGAACCGGACCTTGTGTTCATTTGGCAGCGCGACCGTCATCAACCATAGCTGTTGATGTTCCAGCCAAATGACATTCGGATCTCTAAAATCACGCTTATGCAGGTCAATGACCGGGTTTTTGGCATAGTTGGTAAAGGTCCGTCCTTCATCATTACTATAGGCGATGAATTGGGATTCCCGCTTTAGTGCAGGCTGGTCCGCCGTATAAATGGCGACCAGGCATCCTTTGGAAGAAGTGCAGAACCCGCTGCTGTTGTTTTTATCCCAGACCGCGCTGCCTGAAAACCGCAAAGTGGTATCCGTGCCCATTATTTCAGGAATCGCTACTGCCAAGTGCTCCCAACGAACCAGGTCCTTGCTGACGGCGTGGCCCCAACTCATATGGCCCCATTTATAGTCAAAGGGGTTGTACTGATTATACAACAGGTATTGTCCATGGAGGTAAATCAGGCCGTTGGGATCATTGGTCCAGTTCTTCAGCGGCGTGTAGTGATACACGGGACGCCATTGAGGCGTGGGAGCCGGCGTACTTTGGGCGGACAAATGCGCGGTGGCCAGGCAGCACAGGCATCCCGGTATTATGGATCGCAGGTATCGTATTTGCATCTTTTGAATTTTTATTTTTACCATCCGTTATTCTGAATATACAAACCATGGACCAGGTTGATCTCCGCCTGCGGGATGGGAAGGTATTCATCTCTGCCAGTAGTGAATTGAGCGTCCGACAGAAAGTTAAACCTTGTTTTCTCCACCGTGATATAATTATTGAGGGTGGCCCCGGCGATTCCCCACCTGACCAGGTCAAAGAACCGCGTTCCTTCCATGCCGAATTCCATTCTCCTTTCAAATTGCAGGGCCTGGAGGGCATAAGCTTGTGTCCAGGTACAATTGACGCCCGGCTGGTAAGGGCTGACCCGGTAATTGGAAGGGTTGGTTCCGTCCGCGAACTTCAATCGGGACTCACTGGCTGCCGCTCTTGTACGAAGCAGATTGATCAGGGGTAATGCTGCATTTTGCTGGCCCAGTTGGATCAGGGCTTCCGCCTGCCAAAGGAGAACGTCGTCATAACGGAGGATGTCGATGTTTTTTGAGCTTCCAAAGAAGGGCCCTACTTTTTCCAGGCAGGAACAATCGGCGGGTTGTATTTCCTTCATATTATCGTGATACCCGTAGATCTGTGGCACGCGGTCCCAACTGGAATCAAATATTACGTCAGGCTGGTATTTAAAAGGGTGTCCTAAGATGGCGCAGGTATGGTCCAGGCGGGGGTCAATCCCATTGGTCAAAAAATCTTCCTGGGTTAACAGGGACGTATCGTTAAAAGTATTGAGCTCGGGAAGGCCACTGGCATCCGTTTTGAAAGCATTGACCATGTTCTGGCTGGGAATATGGAAACTGCAACAACCATAGATGGAAGAGACACTGTAATTCAGGCCGTCCGCCATATCCACCCTGCCTATCGAGGTTCCGTCATTAATGGAAAATTGAATGGCAAAAATAGACTCCGGACCGTTTTCGCCGTCATAAGTAAAATTGTCTGCATAATCGGCGGACAGTGCATATTTACCCGCATTGATCACACTGTCCGTGGCGGCTACTACCTCATTCAGGTCTGTCGTATTGATACTGCTCACTTTGTTGGTTTCATCTTGTTCATATGCCTGGTAAAGACGGGTTTTCCCCAGGTAGGCAAATGCCGCATATTTGGTGGGCCGGCCGATTTGGGTTTGAGTGGCAGGCAGGTTGGCGGCGGCAAATTCAAAGTCCTCCGCAATCTTTTCCCATAAGGAATCATTGGAATACGCATGGTTGGATACCAGGGGCAGACTGTCCGTGGATACCGTTTCATCGGCATAGGGTACATACTTGAATAATTCTTTCAACAGGAAATAAAAATGTCCCCTGAGAAAACGACATTCCGCCTGCCGCTCCACTTTATCCGGGTATTCCGCCACGGTTAGATTGTCAATTCCTCTTAATGCCGTATTTGCCCTGGCCACATCTGCAAAGATGGTGTTCCATTCCAGGTCTGTCTGGCCCATATCGGTGGTGATCAGGTTATACTGCTCGTATTGATTGTACTGCCCCTGATCGGTGATGGCGCCGCCGCCTTTAAACGCCTCGTCTGAGCGGATGCTTCCCCATACCCACATACTACTGGTGGGGTTGCCCCATCCGTCATTTCCCAATGAAGCGTAAGCGGCTATGACTAGTGCGTCAACAGCGGTAGGTGAACTCAGGTCGGACGCTGTGACGGTCCCTTTGGGGGTATAATTCAGGAACTTCTTGCAGGAGAATGTTCCCAGGAGCGCAAGTATGATAAATGATATTTTAATATGTTTCATAACAGAATATTTGATGATTAGAAAGCAATGTTTACTCCTGCGGTGAGCCTGCGGGGTATGGGGTAATTGCTACCCGGATTCTCCGGATCCGGGCCGGTGAATGCATCTGCCCCATGGGACTTTTTAATCGTCAGCAGGTTTTCTCCCATCAGGTATATCTTCACCTGATCAAAGACTTTAAGGCCTTGCAGGGTCCTGTGCGGCAAGGTGTATCCGAGCTGCACATTCCTCAGTTTCAAATAGGAGCCGTTCACGACATAGTAGCTGGAGAAGCGTCCTTCATCGTTATTATCCACGAGGGACAACGCAGGAATATTAGAGCCGGTGTTTTGCGGGGTCCAGGCTTCCAGGGCGCGCTGTCCCACATTTACGCCCGGGTTCAATCCGACAAAATCGGTGGACTCCTTATTATTGACCACTTTCACCCCCTGGACGCCTTGCAGGAAAAACGAGAACGAAAATGCTTTATATCCAAGGTTGGCCTGCAGACCAAAATTATACTTAGGCAGTTGGTTGCCCAGCCATGTCTGGTCCAATGCATCTATTTGTCCGTTACCATTCAGGTCCTTGTACATCAGTCGTCCGACGGCTGCGCCGGGCTGCGTGGCGTGGCCGGTGACTTCCTGCTGATTTTGGAAAATGCCCTGCGCTACGTATCCGAACAGTTCGGTAGGCGCATGCCCCAGGATCGTTTGTTGCACGTTCCCCGGATAGGCGCTGATGACCGAAGCCGGCAAATAGGTGATCTTGTTCCGGAAGGAGAACACGTTGCCATTGACAGAATAGGTCACTTTACCTATATGATTCTGGTAACCCAATACAAATTCAAAACCCCTGTTGGACATGGAAGCCCCGTTTTGCCACTCCGTCTGACCCTCTCCCAATATGCCCGCATAAGGGGGTTGAATCAAGATATTAGTGGTCTTACGCGTGAAATAATCAAAGGAGCCGAAGATCGAATTGTTCAGGAACCCATAATCCAATCCTTCGTTGAATTCCTTGGTGGACTCCCATTTCAAGTTGGGATTGGCCGCTTGAACAGACACATAACCGGAGGGAAGATTTCCCGTACCGACTCCGTTAATATCATAGGCTGTTCCGTTGTTTGATCCTTGCGCGTAATTCTGGTTGGCGCCGGTTTGCCCTACGGTGCCATAATTGGTCTGGTATAAACCTTGACTGGCTACGTCCCCGATCTGCTGGTTACCCGTTACCCCCACTCCACTGCGCAGCTTTAACTCGGAAATAAAGCGGATGTTCTTCATGAATGTCTCATTATTGATCCGCCATCCCACACTGGCTGCAGGGAATAATCCGTACCGGTTATTGGAGCCGAAGCGGGAGGAACCGTCATCCCTCAACGTGACCGAAGCGAGGTATTTGTCCGACCAGGTATAATTGATCTTGCCAAAAAACGAGAGCAACTGGTCTCCCGTAGAAGTACCGCTGTTCGTCGTTATGCCGGTGCCGGCGCTGAGTTGAAAATAATTATTGTTCTGGAGGGCAAATCCTTGTTTATAATCGTTCTGAGTGACATAGGTACGGGTGATGGCTTCGATACCGCCTAAGAAATCCGCCCTGCTCTTGCCCGCACTCAGGTGATAGTTCAACGTATTAGACCAGGTCAGGTCCAGCTCATTGCCCTGGGCGATATTGAGGCTATTCACCGTCCTTGAAATAAAGCCTTCTGAATATTGCTGAAGGATCTGCCTGTCGTAGGTATCGTCATAACTATATCCGAAATTGGATCTGAACAGCAGGTTTTTCACAGGGGTCAATTCCGCATATAGGTTGCCGAATATATTGTACTCATTGTTCCTGTTCCAGCGATTGAGGTATAACGTGGCCAGGGGATTATCACGGTCGGAAAACCCAGACCCCAGTGGTCCGCCAAATGCTCCGGTGGTGGTATACACAGGTATGAGAGGGCTCACAAATAATGCGTCATAGATGGTAGAGGCCCCTCCCAGGTCTGAAGGAACGGGGATGTCGGAAGCCTGGAAAAATTGCAGGTTGTTCCCGATCTTCAGCTTTCCGTCAAACATGCTGGTCGCCGCATTCACCCTCGCCCCATATCGGCGGTAACCATTGTACCGCATGATCCCGCTGTTGTCCAGGTAATTCAGGTTGATGAGCAGGTTGCTGTTATCCGATCCTGCCGTAATGGTCAGGTCATTGGAAGTAATAATCCCTTGTTTAAATACCACACTCTGCCAATCCGTATTGGCAGAAGGTTCGCCCAGGGAAGAATCTCCCCCCAGGTAGGGGATCGGGGTGATCTTATCCAATACCGGATAGCCCCCCGTCCCCGTATGTTGCGTATAAGTGAACAGTGTCGTGGAAGCGTTGGGGTCATCGCCGTCATTAATGGCCGCCTGCCAGAGGGCGCGCCCCAGGCCCTGCGTATTGAGGACCGGAAACTTTTTCGCGTAGCTTTCCGATGTCAGGTTATTATTGAACTGTATCCTTACTTTTCCTTTGACCCCTTGTTTAGTCGTCACAATGATCACGCCATTGGAGGCCCTGGAACCATAGATGGATTCTGCCGAGGCGTCCTTTAACACCTGGATGGTCTGGATGGAATTGGGATCCAGTCCCTGAAAAACCGAAGGCAATACGGTGGGCACTCCATCAATCACATAGAGCGGGGCCGTGAACCCAAGGGTATTGAACCCCCTGACGGCAATGGTGTTATTGGCAGCTCCCGGATCTCCGTCGGTTGCCACATACAACCCTGCTACCCGTCCCTGCAGGGCCTGGATGGGGTTACTGTTGGGGATGTCCTGGATGTCACTCAACTTGACCACTGCCACGGAGCCGGTCAGGTCAATTTTCCTCTGTGTCTGGTATCCCGTTACAACGACTTCATCAAGATTGGCACTTTGCCCTGCTTCCAGTGCAATCGTGAGCTTTTGTATAGTACCGGAGAGTTTGACCGTTTGAGACGCCATTCCCACATAAGAAAAAGTGATGTCATTTCCGGGTGAAAAGGCAATGGAGAAATGGCCGTTATCGTCTGTCAGCACGGCCTTGCCTTTTATGGTGACGGATACTCCGGCAAGGGGCAGGCCGGTTGCTTTGCTGGTCACCGTACCGCTGACTTCTTTTTGCTGAGCGTGCAGACCTGCTGCCATAAGCAAGCAAAGCAGGGTAAATAAGACTTTTCGCATGGCAAGATTAGTTAAAGTGTGATTAGAATGTTTGATATTACTTTACGGTAGAGGCTGCAATTTGATGGATGTCTTCTGCGTCGTAGGATGGACAGGCGCCCATTCTTCCCGCCACCAGGGCGCCGGCAGCGTTTGCGAATGTCAACGCATTCCCTGGTGGCGCTCCGGCGAGTAACCGGGTGAGCAATGCGGCCAGGAAGGCGTCTCCGCTGCCCACGGTGTCCACTACCTGCGCTTCAAAACCAGGGTGCTCATAGATCACGCCTTCCACTTGAAAGACGGCCCCTTTGCTTCCCTTTGTTACCACGATAGAAGGAATATGGAAACGGTCCTGCAAAATTTGTATCCTGTCCGTTTCGCTCTTATAAGGGGAGAACCAGCCAGTAATCAGTTCCAGCTCGGCCAGGTTCAGTTTTAAGAGGTGCAGGCCTGTGAGTAGCTTTTCAAGGATTTCCCTGTTATAATAAGGCGAACGCAGGTTAGCATCCAGTACCCGGCGGGGGGCTGACTCTAGCAACCGGTAAAGGGTATTCCTGGATACCAGGCTCCGGGTGACCAGGCTGCCAAATACAAAATAAGGCGCCTGGGATACGACCTTTTGAAAGCCTTCTTCCCATTGGATAGCATCCCAGGCCACGGGTTGAAGAATGTCATAGAGCATTTCATGGTCCTTTTGCTCGGTGGCGATCACCTTTCCGGTCGGCCATTCGGGATCCAATTGAAAATGGTCGGTGCCGATCCCATATCCGTCCACCAGGTTGATCAGTTTTTCTCCCGCCTCGTCAAGGCCGAAGCGACTGATCAGAATGGGATACGTTCCCATTTTCCGGAGGTGATACGCCACGTTCAGAGGAGCGCCGCCGGGGAGGCTCCCACCAGGGAATACATCCCATAAAATTTCTCCGAAACAAACGATCGGATGGTCATAAAGCAGTGCTGGCATAGCATCGTTTTTTACATTCAATGAATCACAAGAGCGCCTTCCAATTGTTCCAGGGACCGGCCCTTCGTTTCGGGCATTTTTTTCCAGACAAACAGCAATTGAATACACATCATAATGGCAAAAAAGGCGAAGATGTAGCTCCCCCCCAGTTTTTCAGCCAGGTAGGGAAAGGAAAAAGTGATCAGGGCAGCCATGGCCCAATGAGTGAAGCTGCCCAGCGTTTGTCCTTTTGCCCTGACCTGATTGGGAAAAATTTCTGAAATAAACACCCATATCACCGCACCCTGTGAAAAGGCAAAGAAGGCGATATAGATCAACAGCCATAGAGTGACCAGGTTACCGCTGAAATCCCTGGTAAAGAAGGCATAGGAAACACATCCCAGGGACAGGATAAGGCCCGCTGATCCGATCAGCATCAGCCTCTTCCTTCCGAAACGGTCTATCAGGTTCATGGCCAGCAAGGTGAACAGGAAGTTCACCGCACCGATCCCCACCGTAGACAGCAGGGAAGAATGTTTACCGAGCCCGGTCATTTCAAAGATCCGGGGGGCATAATAAATAATGGCATTGATGCCTGATACCTGATTGAAGACGGCAAAGAGAACGGCCAGTGTCACGGGAACCCTATACTTTTTTGACAACAAGGGAGCGGGGTCGGCCTCTTCCCTATCCACATCTCCTCCCTGCCGGATAGCTGCCAAATCTTTTTCGTAAGTGGAAGGGCTCATTATTTCCAGGATCCTGGCGGCTTCTGCCATTTTCCCCTTGTGCAAAATTAGCCAGCGCGGGCTTTCGGGAATGAACCTGAGTAAGACCAGGAAGAATAGAGAAGGGATGGCCTGTATACCCAACATTAATCTCCAGGCATTCTCGCCCGTATAGCCGATCAGGTAGTTAGAAAAATAGGAGATGAGAATGCCGAACACTATATTGAACTGGAACAGGGCCACTAGCCGGCCTCTTTTGGCGGCGGGGGAAATTTCGGATATGTAAATGGGCGCTGTCACAGAGGAAGCGCCAACCCCCAAACCTCCAATAAACCGAAAGAAGAGGAACAGGAACCAGTTGGTGGAAAGGCTGGTACCCAGAGAAGAAACCAGGTAAAACAAGGCAATAAGGTAAAGGGTATTTTTCCGGCCGATCTTGTCTGAAGGTATGGCCCCCAGGAGGGCGCCCACCACCGTACCAATTAACGCAATGGATATGGTAAGGCCATGTTGAAGGGCATTTAGATCCCAATATTTTTGGATGGATTTCTCGGCTCCCGAGATCACCGCCGTATCAAAACCAAAAAGAAATCCGCCCAAAGAAACCACTAAGGACCAAAGCAATACTTTCCTCTTCAACATATAGCAAGCAGTTAAGGTCCGCTAAAGTAGTGGGGAGCGCCCTCATGCCCTTTCATAATTGTATCAATGCCATTCAAAAAAATACAACCCGATAACTAGTTTTTAAATTGTTGATTTTCAAATGAATAAGAAAAATAAGGGCAACCGCTCCGTTACGCTTTTTTCAATTTTGTATACTGGTTTTCTAAAAACGGCCTTCTGCGCGCTGGTAAAAGCGAAGAAAAGTGATCAAATAAGGGCTAATTTCACTGGCTCGTATATATTATAGAGAGGGCCTTGTAAAAAGCTCCGGGAAATTAACGATGATTGCTAAGTTCAATTCCAAAAAGAAGGCATGGACCTTCATTGCTCTGTCGTGTTTATTGTACACGTTTATAAACTCCTGTACGCAGGAAAAACCGGACATTAAATACCGGATCGGCTTCTCCCAATGTACCGGAGGAGACAACTGGAGAAAAAGCATGCTGGAAAGTATGTACAGGGAGCTCTCCTTTCATCCGGGCGCGGAACTGATATACAAAGATGCACATGACAACAGCGCCCTGCAGATAGCACAGATCAGGGAATTGCTGGCGGATAAGATTGATATACTCCTCGTATCCCCCAATCAGGCCCAACCCCTGACTCCCGTCGTGGAGGAAGCCTTCAATGAAGGTATTCCCGTGATATTCATCGACCGTAAAACCACTTCCAGCCAATACAACTCTTTTATAGGCGCCAATAATTATGAAATCGGCAAACTGGCCGGCGTATATGCCGCCCACCTTTTGCATGAAAAGGGGAAGATCATTGAAATCCTGGGCCTGCAGGGGTCAACCCCTTCCATCGAAAGACAAAGGGGTTTTGCAGATGGCATCAGCGCCTATCCCCATATTCAATTGATCGATCAGATCTATGGTAACTGGCAAAAACCCATCGCCTCTGCGGCCCTGGGAAGTATAAAAGGAGTCTTGGCCAAGGCTGACCTGGTGTTCGCCCACAATGATCCTATGACCCTTGGCGCCTATGAAGTCTATAAAAATGCGGGCATCTCCAGGAAGATCCATTTTATAGGGGTGGACGGCTTGCCCGGAAACGGCAATGGCATTCAATTTGTCTCCGACAAGGTCTTCGACGCGACGGTCCTCTATCCCACGGGGGGGCAGGAAGCCATTCAGACAGCTTTCCGCATTTTGAACCATGAGTCCGTCGAGAAGGATCATATATTACAGACCCTCGTTATTGATTCCTCCAATGTCCGGATGATGAAGCTGCAAACGGACAAGATCAACAGTCAGCAGAATGACATTGAGAAACAGCAAAAAGTCCTCAATGAGCAATTGCGCATTTATAATAATCAGAAAAATGTATTGATTGCCTCCGTGATTGCCTTGGTATTACTCCTTTTCTTCGGGGGAGTCACCTTTTTTTCCCTGCGAGCCAACCGGAAGATCAACAGGCTGCTGAAGCGCCAAAACGGGGAAATCCTGGAACAAAAGAATCAATTGGTGGAAATGACGGCTAAAGCCAATGAAGCCACAGAAGCCAAATTCAATTTCTTTACCAATATCTCGCACGAATTCCGGACGCCATTGACCCTGATCATGGGGCCCCTGGAAGACATGTTGTCTTCTTCCAAATTGCATTTTACGGCCAGGAACAGCCTGGAACTCATTCACAAAAATGCGGTCCGGTTGCTGCGGCTGATCAATCAGTTGATGGATTTCCGGAAAATAGAGAATGGGAAGATCCAGGTTAAAGCGTCGGAAAACAACCTGATCGCCTTTGTGACCGATATTGCAGATTCTTTCGCCCCCATGGCCCGGAAAAAGAACATCACCTTTAACATTCATTCCAGGGAGAAGCGGCTTGATGCCTGGTTCGACGTAAACATGCTGGACAAGGTGTTGTTCAACGTACTTTCCAACGCCTTTAAATTTACCAATGAACAAGGGCTCATCAACATCCGGGTAGAAAAAAGCGATGACGGAACCATGGCCCTCATCAAAATAGCAGACACAGGTGTCGGTATGACCCCTGAAGTCATTGAACATGCATTTGACCTGTTCTATCAGGGACACGTAGACACGTTCAAAGGTTCAGGATTGGGGCTGGCCCTTTCCAAAGAATTGATATCGCTGCACAAGGGTGACATCTGCATCAGGAGTGAAAAATGGAAGGGCACCACTTTTGAGATAAGCCTTCCCCTGGGAAAAGAGCATTTTGAAGAATCTGCCTTGGTGGAAAAGCCCGAGTTTTCAGCCACCATATACGAGGAAGTAGGGATCTATACCATGGACGCCTCCTCTGGAACTACCGATCCTCCGGAGGTTGTATATCCGGCTAAAGCCTCTTCCATATTAATCATAGAGGACCATGTAGACATGCTTCATTTTTTGAAGTCGCGACTGGCGGCCTCCTATGAGTGCCATGAAGCCGAGAATGGGGTCATGGGCCTTAACCTGGCCTATGAAATCGTCCCCGACTTAATCATTTGCGATATCATCCTTCCGGGCAAGGACGGGATGTATCTAGTGCAGACCCTTAAACACGATATCCGGACCTCCCATATACCCATTATCTTATTAACAGCTGTCAGCAATATAGAGCGTCAGATAGAAGGGTTAAAATTAATGGCTGATGCCTTTATCGTAAAGCCTTTTAACCTCCAGTACCTCGAAGAGACGATCCGCAATCTATTGAAAAAGCAGGAGCTGTTGAGGGATCACTTCATCAGCGAACTGCAATCGGAAAACCGCGCTCCTGTCCCAAAGAAAATAGACCGGAAGTTTGTCAATGAATTTGTAGCGCTGGTGGAAAGCAATATCTCAAACGAGAATTTCGGTGTCGATGATATCTGCAGGGAAATCGGTGTTTCCAAAGTGCAGCTTTACCGGAAGATCAAATCGCTGCTGGGCTATAATGTCAATGAATACATCATGAGTGTACGGCTACAGAAGGCAAAATACCTGATCGCCAAAGAAAACCTGACCATTTCGGAAATTGCTTTTAAAGTCGGTTTTTCCACCCAAGCCTATTTTTCCACGGTCTTTAAGTCCAAATTCTCCATGACCCCTTCCGAATACAGGGAGAAGACGAAGGCATAGAAACGGCGGTCCGCGCCGGCCTCAGGAACGATAGCCCTTTATTCTTTGTATATTAGATGTAATATATCCCTAATATGATTGACAAGCTCATTACTGCTCTTTGTCGGACCGATTGCCGTCATTGGGTCTTTTCTCACCGGCGCGGTCCTGGTAAAGTTACCGGGCGTTAAGAATATCATTTAGCTATAGCTGCTTAATTTTAACGTTCTTGAACCATACCTCGTCGGTATGATCCTGCAGGTCGATCTTGCCGGATTTGAAAGTGCCGAAATCGGGCCATTCCCTGAATTTGCTCGCGGCGATCATCTTTTTCCAGTGGGCGTCCCACATGGTGGTCTTCACCTGGGTGACGCCATTGAGTATTAGCGTTAGCTGGCCGCCTTTGCTGATGATCTCCGCATGATTCCACTGCCCGTAAGGTTTTACCGACTCTTTGATCGAAGGGATCAGGTCATAGAGATTCCCGGCCCGGTGCTTATATATCTTGCCATCGGGATGACCTGCATTATCCAATACCTGCATTTCGGGGCCGGTATTATAAGGATCTTCATACTTTGAACCTTCCATCACATTGAAAATAATACCGCTGTTGCCGTTCTTCGCTATTTTCCAATCCACTTTGAGGTCGAAATCGCTATAAGCCTGGTCGGTGGTAATATCGCATTGACCGCTTTTGCTTTTGTCCAGGTGAATGGTCCCATCCTTTACTTCCCATCGGGCAATGGTGGAGTTATTATAGCTATGCCAGCCGTGGAGGCTACTTCCATCGAATAGCAATTGCCAGCCATCCTGTTTTTCAGCAGAGCTCAACGTATTATCGGGTGTTTGGGCCTGCCCTTGTAATCCGAGCAGGAAAGCCGGGAATGCAAAATATAGAAGGTTCATGTTTGTTATTTAAGTAACACAATATAAGTCAACATTTCCTAATACCTGTTTAACCCGTCCTAATTGTCCATGTCAATACGCCCTCTGTCCATGGGATCGCAATACTTCTCTTTGCACCTTTGTCAAGTCAAATATTGACAACACTAAAAAATTAAAACATGCAACGTATTCCTGCACTGGATCCGGAAAAGACGACCGGGAAATCAAAAGATCTTTTCAATGCTATTCAAAGCAAATTGGGTATGGTCCCCAATATGATGCGCACCATGGGCAATTCCCCTGCCATTTTAAATGGTTACTTGTCATTAAACAGTTCTTTGGGGGAAGGTGTGTTGGGCGGAAAACTAGGTGAACTGATTGCGCTTACCGTAGCCAATGCAAATAGCTGTGAATATTGCAATGCCGCCCACAGCTTTATCGGCGAGAAATTAGTACACATTGACACGAATTCACTTGCAGATGCAAGAGAAGGCAAATCAAATGATGCTAAAATTCAGGCAGCCCTCACTTTTTCCAGAGTGATCGTTGAAAAGAAAGGGCTTCTAAAAGATGCCGATGTAAACGCACTAAAAGCTGCCGGTTACAGTGACGCCGCGATAGCAGAGATCATAGGTCATGTTGGCCTGAACCTGCTGACGAATTATTTTAATAACGCGGCCAGGGTGACCGTAGATTTCCCGGACGTAGGATAAAATTGTATTTTTATCTATTCCTGGTTTAAACGCTCCCCATTGACTATTCAAACCGATTTTACCTTAATTAACCCGCGAACGAAAGCACTAGCTTTTAAGATATATGCATTTGAAGACGGCACCTACTTCGAAAAGCCCAAAAACTATAGCTATTACTCAATGGTCCTGGTGTCCCAGGGCAGGGGGAAATTCAAGGCAGATCTATCGGACTACACCTTTGACGCCAACAGCCTCCTGTGCTTTTCGATCTACCAGCCCTTTTTGATCAAGGCTGAAGATGAGTTTAAGGGTATACTGATCAATTTTCATCCAGATTTTTTTTGTATTCATAAACACCAGCACGAAGTAGCCTGCAATGGAGTTCTTTTTAATAATCTTTATGAATCACCCTTGGTCCGGCTGAATGAGAAGGAAATGATTTCCTTTTCAACCATAATAAATGAGCTAAAGTCGGAGATGCAAAACCAGGCTTTAGCTCAATATGAATTACTGATTTCCTATTTAAAGATATTTTTAATCAATGCCTCCCGGATAAAAGTCAATCAGCAGATGATCGGGGAATTCACTGCCACAAAAGAACCTTTCAACCTGAAAACCTTAAAGGACGCCATCGAAGAACACTATAAGACAAAGCATAGTCCCGGAGAGTACGCCAACATGCTACACATTTCCACAAAGGCCTTAAACAAGATAAGCAAGGTTCATTTTAATAAAACCATGACCAGCCTGATCGCAGAACGCATTATTATCGAAGCCAAGCGGGAGCTCTACCTCACTTCAAAGCCTGTTAAAGAGATCGCGTATGCGTTGGGATTCAACGACGAATTCTATTTTAGCCGGTTTTTTAAAAACAATGCAGAAATATCGCCTCAGATCTATCGGGAAACCGTAGGATTTGCAAAAGGAGAGACTATTGCGTGACTACATGCATCATCACTTGCGCTCCTTTCCATTCAAAATCCACTTCTGACCGATTGCCCGCCCTATCTGTCACCACACTGAACGGGGTAGGTTTTGAGAAGCTCACCGCTTTGATTTGTTTACCGGGGATGATGAGCTTAAACGTTTTTCGTTTGAGCATCAGATGTTGGGGGGCAATTTCGATATTGTGCAAGACGCCCTTACCGCTGGTAGTAAATGTAATTAAGTCATACCGCATATCTTTTAACGAATGGGGGTCCTCTCCGTTATCAAAAAACCATGTTGATTTTACGGAACCGACGTCGGCCCCCATAAAATATTTCAGCAGCAATGATCCGCCGTCGTATTGTCCGGTATTTGTAACCGGGCTTATCATCGGGATGATACTGCCTGCTTTAACAAACAAAGGCAGGCTATCTATAGGTGCGGAAACGGTGGCAGAATCTTCGTATGATTTATCGTCATTAAAACCGATCCACTCTCCTTTGGGAAACAATACCTTTTTTTGAACCTGCCCTTTTACAATGACCGGCGCTACCAGTATTTGTTCTCCCCATAAATATTCATCATTTATATTATTCAGGTTCACATTATCCCCATCGAAGTAATTGACCGGGAGCATTAAGGGTCTGCCGGTCATCGTATTTTTGTAGGCCAGTGTATAATTATATGGCAATAGCCGGTAACGCAGCTTTATGTATTGGGTCACCCGTAACCTTGTCTCATCATCCCAGAATATGGGTTCAGGCGAGTAATTAGTAGCATCGGCGTGCGTCCGCATCACCGGGGTAAAGGCCGCAAATTCAAGCCAGCGGGAATAAAGTTCCGGATCTATTCTTGCTTCGCCTCCGCCAGTAAATCCGCCGGCATCCGAGTGCATGTATCCTACGCCGCTCAACCCCATATTCAATATAACGGGTATCTGCGCTTTTAATCCCTCAAATGAACGGTCGTTATCGCCCGACCATGGAAAGGTAGAATAACGCTGCATACCCGCATATCCCGACCGTGGCAAAATAAAGATCCTGCTTTGAGGGAAATCCCTCCGATAACCGTCAAAAGCCGTTTTAATCCACACTAGTGGATATAGATTGTGCACTTTATTGTCCGGACCGGCGGCAAATCTTAGGCTATCCGTACTGGCCTCAGGCTCACCCAGATCAAACCACCACCCTGAGACCCCTTCCCTGATCCTGGCCCTATAGAAGCTCCAATATAACTGTTGTGATTCCGGTTTAAAAATGTCCAATAAACCAGCCGGCCCGGCCCAAAAATCTTGAAAGATATGAGGCTCTGGCTTGCTTGCCAGATCGGGCGTCAACAAATGGCGGTCTCTGGCCAGCTTAAAATTCTCCGACTTTTCAGTAATATAGGTTTCACTGATCGGCACCACCTTCACTCCCTTCTTTGAAAGGGTAGTCAGCATCCGTTTAGGATCAGGAAAGCTATCCCGGTCCCAGTTATGGTTACCCATTAAGCTGTCCGATTTATACCAGAACAAATCAAACACCACCCCATCCAACGGGATACCGGCCCTTTGGGTCTTGCTTACGACACTGTCTATCTCTCGTTCTGATTTATACCCATACCTTGATGAGATATAACCCAGCGCCCATCGAGGCGGGAGTGGCTGTCGTCCTGTCAAATGGGTATACCCCGCGATAACACCATCCAGATCAGGCGCAGCGATGAAAAAGAAACTAATCAACCCTGCGACCGTTCTATAGGAAACCAGCTTAGGGTCAGTTTTACAGACATCGAAGGTGCTTTTAGCGGGGTTATCCAAATAGATCCCATATTTACGGCTGGATACCAATAAGGGTATAGCAATATTCATGTCCGTTTGCCCAAACTTATAATCAAAGTGCGCCTGGTTATAATTTTCTAATACCTGGCCTCTCTTATCCAGGTCTATTGCCTTTGATCCGCCTCCATAAAAGGCCTCTCTGCCGTCTGACTCAAAATCGATGCCAGCCGCTGCACCGTAGGATTTAGTATAATTTATTGCCTTTGATAAGGTGTCATTTTTATTATTTATGAAGCTTATTGACAGATCCTTTTTGTTAAAAACTACTTTCAACGCTGATGTTTCAAAGACCACAAAATGAGCATTGTCGGTATACTTTACTTTAACCTTCATCGGTTCAGCAATAATTGAAAGGCCCTTCGCCCCTTCACCCCTGTTCTCCTTATAAGTAACTTTGATCTCACTTGAAGTATAAGCCACTATTTCCACAAAGCCAATCCCTGATCTAATGACCAATCGGTTGCCTTCTATTGAACGGACACTGTTTTGCGCTAATGATGAAAATCCTACAGACAGAACAAAAACTATAATAATTACGAGCCTGTTTATCACACGCATCCTGAAATCATTCATATCAAAAATTAAATTTTCGCCTCTCATAATAGCGAAAATTCGTTATTTAGCCGGAAATTTAACATCATTCCATGCTGCAGAACCGGGTCGATCCCCAAGGCAATATATTCAGCACCGACGCGCGCGGCGCCTGGATGGGTAACCGTGGCCAGTTGCATGATGAGGGCACACACATTCTCAGGCCTTTTAAATTGAAAGCCTGGTTGACCTGCCTGCTGGAATTTAAAGGTTGGAAAAGAAAGGTCATGGCGCCCAACCGTTATACCGAGCTATTCTTTTTTGATGAAGCCACTGCCTTTGCCGCTGGGCACCGGCCTTGTTTTGAATGCCGCAGGGCAGACTATAACAGGTTCAAATCCTTTTGGTTGAAAGGCAACCCCGCCTATAAGTTTGATGAAAAAACGTCGATCAAGAAGATCGATGACGTACTTCACGGGGACAGAATAGATGCGAACGGCAGCAAAGTTACTTTTACTGCTTCCATTAAAGATTTGCCGAACGGCACATTTGTGCAGATGGATGGACAGCCTTATCTGGTAGCAGATAACATGCTGTATCACTGGACGCCATTTGGCTACGACAAAAACGTTCCGCGACCTTCGTTATTGCGGGTAAATGTGTTGACTCCAAAGTCAACAGTCAATGCGTTCCGCGCAGGATATGTGCCACAGATGAGTATCAGGACTTCGGAACTACCGGCTATATAATTTTTTTGAGTCTGCATTCTCTGGCATCGATAATACAAGCCGCCTGGGAAAAGTCCTCGTTTGTCAAGGCGTCCGGAGCTACGCCTACGTCTAAACACGTATTTTTTAAGGAAAACGCTTATATATAAGTCATTGGAGCCAAACTTGGTATACGTTTCCTAATAAGGTTCCTATGACAACAAGGTTTAGTGGTTAATTCCACTTATCGGATTCCCTTTCTAGGGAATCCTCTTCACGTAGTGACGTTCGTTCGATTCCGCGCAACCACCATAATTACAGCGTTACGGTAAATGTACCTCCAGTGACGGTAATGTTTGTTGTTGCCGAACCTGCAATGGGTGAAAGGGTGCCGCTAAAAGTGCCGGATACGGTGGTGCCGTTATTCGAAGTAATCGTTCCCTGAATATGGGTGCTGCCTCCAAACCCCATATCCTGATAAATATTGCCGGTCAGTTCATCCGTATAGGTCAATTGAGCTGTCAGGCCAACACTGGAGGTATCGGAGAAGGTGCCCATATATTGGCTGCACGAAATCTCATGGCTGTTGCTAAACTCCAACGTAATGGCTGCGGTATCCTTGGTAGACGCGATAATGGCCACCCCAATCACAGTGATCCCATTCACGCCCGTGTCCACATTGATCCTTGAGACGGTAGCTGACTGTCCGTTCAGGTCGAAAGCATTGGAGCCCGCTCCTGAATTCGTAGTAGATGATGATGAACTTTTTTTACAAGCCAACGTGGAAAGTAACAGGAC